>Ga0208203_1000588_pt1 | contig 16082 bp, 15 predicted proteins | sample DeeseametaMP2914_FD_184167 | JGI IMG/M metagenome (GOLD analysis project Ga0208203, IMG submission 184167) | Marine microbial communities from the Deep Atlantic Ocean - MP2914 (SPAdes) | ecosystem: Environmental > Aquatic > Marine > Oceanic | place: West of Santa Cruz de la Palma, Atlantic Ocean...
TTTTAAGTGGACTAGAACGTCGCCTAGGCCGTGGGCCTCTACCATATCCAAATAGGCGTCCAGATTCATTTTATTTTTTAGGGAGGTATTATTTTTAATGTGGGAGGGGATCACTTCGGGCGTGATTAGTCTGTGCCCCTCGACAATCCAGTTTTCTACCAAGTCTTGAATTTCTCTCGTGTTTCTAGGCCAGGAGTACTCCTTAAGAATTTTCTTAGCCTCGCTTGTAAGGAGGATTTGGACTAAGTGCTTAGAGATGAAATACTCAAGAAGCAATAAAATATCCTCTTTTCTTTCTCGTAAAGGAAGAAGGTTGATCTGGAAAGTACTGATTCTGCCAAACAAGTCTTCTCTGAATTCTCCTTTATTGATCATTTCTTGAATGTCTTCACAAGTCGCGGTGATAATTCTGAAGTTCGACTTTACTGGCCTATTGGAGCCTACAGGATAGAACTCTTTTTCCTCCAAAGCCTTTAATAATGTTTTTTGGGAGTTCAGTGAAAGGGCATGAATTTCATCCAAAAATACAATCCCGCCATCAGCGATTTCCAGAAGACCTTTCTTTTCACTATTTGCACCGGTAAAGGAACCTCTTTTGTGGCCAAAAAGCTCACTGGCTAAAAGATTCTCAGAGTATTGGGAGCAATTAATCTCGATGAAAGGGCTTGCTTGGCAGATATCTTTAATTAGGTGGGAGACAACTCTTTTTCCCGTTCCCGTTTCACCGTTTATGAAAATTGGCTTTGACGAGATGGCAAGATTCTTGATCTTGTAAATCTCATCGGTCTGTTCTTTGGACTTTGTAATAAAACTGTTGTTTATCAGGCCTTCAAACTCGACATGTCTTTTATTATTAAAAAACCTCGCCATTACGTGATTTAACTTTTCTTTACTAAATGGCTTTAGGAGATAATCTTTTGCACCTTCTAGAAATGCTTTCTCTAGTACTTCATCTTGGCTTTCCCCAGATACAACCACTGGATAAACTTTGTGATTTTGAGCCAGTGCCAGTAGTTCAATACCCTTTAGCTCTCCATCTAAGTTAAGATCAAAAAAACCTAGGTCAAAATCCTTTTCAGACATAAGCTTTTTTCCTGCGTCAAAAGATTTTGCACTATACACCTTCCCATATGCAGAGAGCAGCCTCTTGTGAAGCTGAAGAGTTATCGGATCATCTTCGACTAATAAAATAGATGTTTCATTTTCATTCATTGAAACCGGTAAACCAAATCTTGGATAAATTTGCAAATTTTTATTCTTTAAATAATAGAGTTATCAGGATGATAATTTTGAAGTGCGTCAATGTGTAAAAGATAAATGGTAAGGGTTTTACCTTAGATTCTTAAATAAGATGTAATGTGAATTATCGGAATTTGAGCTTCGTGTTTGTTAATTTCTTAAGTGATTTTTTAGTTACCGTCTTGGAGGATCGATTAAAAATTTTCTACAAAATCAACTTCTTGGGGATGCAATGGGCGTCAGAAATAGTGTTAAGTGTGGTTAGCGTAAAATGGTGTCATGAACTATTAACGGTAAATTGGTTTGGCCTATTGCCGCTTTCCTATTTGTCGGGTGGGCTAGGTTAGACTTGTCTTAAACAATTAAGTTTGCTTTTTTACCCTTTACTGTCGAATTGTAATTGCGGACCGTTGTGGAAGACAATATAAATAAAGGGCTCAGGGAACGAGGTTAAAGACCTTGGGTAAAGTCTCTCTTTACCTTTGCAACCTAATTGCTTCCACGGATGATCTTGTCCAACATTTAAGTCTAGCTAAAATGCGGCCTTGCCTTTGGCATCTCCGAGAAGCACTTGCTAAACTCTTGAAACAAGGAGCTATTTTGGCACACAATCACTCTCAAGAGATGACAGAAAAGAATCTAAAGCTTGCTTTCTTTTTAAATGTTGGCTTTACCATTTTGGAATTTATCGGCGGATATTTTGTTAATAGTGTCGCCATAATTTCCGACGCCCTTCATGACTTGGGGGACAGCCTGTCATTAGGAATTGCCTGGTACTTAGGAAAAAAATCAAAACAAGGAGCCAATGAAACCTTCTCTTTTGGGTATACTCGGTTTTCATTATTAGGCGCTCTAATTAACAGTCTTGTGCTAGTAGCAGGGTCAATATTCGTTATTTCTGAAGCCGTTGGAAGAATGCTTAGGCCAGAACACTCAGACGCTGGGGGGATGATTGCATTTGCAATCGTAGGAGTTGTGATTAATGGTTATGCGTCCTGGAAAGTGAGTAGTGGAAAATCACTAAACGAGAGGGTTGTCAGTTGGCATCTGTTGGAAGATGTCCTCGGGTGGACGGCAGTTTTAATAGTCGGGATCATTCTTAAATTTAAAGATATTCATTATCTCGATCCGGCCTTAGCTCTTTTTATCACGGCGTACATTCTGTGGAATGTGATAAAAAGACTTAAGGAAACCCTTGCCATATTTTTGCAGGGAGTACCTGATGATATGTCTGCTGAGTCCATTGAAAGGGAGCTTTTAAATTTGGACTTCGTCGAGAGTGTTCACCATTTACATATATGGTCCCTTGATGGAGAGGACCATGTTTTTACAACACACTTGGTTCTAAGAAATATGGAAAACTTTAAAGAATACATAAAGGCCAAGAATAAAATACGAAAGGTGTTGGCCCCTTACCAATTTAAGCATTCTACTGTCGAAACTGAGCTTAATTCAGAAAATTGCAGCATATATCACCAAAATATTTAGATCAGGCTGTACTTTATGTAAAATGTTTTAGGTTGGGTGGTTTAAGTTAGACAAAAGTGTCAGTAGAAACATCAGGACATAGTCTTGTTTGACTTCTGAACCTCTTTGACATATGACTTACATTTAAAAGTGTTGTGAACTATTTTCAAATTGTTTGTTTAAAGTCCAACATTAATATATGATGGGTGTATGCGTTTTATCTGTTTGTTTTTATTAATGTTTATAGTGAATGATTTCACTCATACAGATGAGACGAGTTTTGCTGTCTCCATAGCAGAGTGCCAGTCAGTAGAAATTGATCATTCTCAAGATCTAAGTGAGACGAACGGAAGTAACGAAGAACATAACCATGGAGACTGTCATTGTCATCATGGGCACTCTCACCTTGTTACTTTAGACCAGGTTAAGAGCTCGTTAGAAATTAAGTTCGTACCCCTGAATAATTCTTTTATTCTGTTTAATTCTAAGCCACCTAAAAATATACTTTCAGAAGTCAACCGACCTCCCATTTCTTAAGCTTCATTAATTCTTAAATTTTCACTTTTATTTTAAATTTTACTTAAAGGTAAGAAATGAAACTTGTCATTTTAATCTGGGCAACTCTCTTAGGTGCTCATGCGGAAGATTCGTGCGTATATAAAGATATTCGCGAGTATAAAAAGAAATTATTCTCTTCAAATCCTGTTTTGGACCAAGTTAAGCTTCAAAAAGATGCAACCAACTCTTTTGTGGATAAGGCCAAGCAGAGGCCAAACCCTGCTTTAGAATTTGAGTACACAAGAGGGGATGATTTTGGACTTGATACCAACAATTATGATTTAAAGCTTCTTCACGTCATAGAAATGGGGGGGAAAAGAAGTGCAAGAATGGAACAGGCCTTGGCACGGGCAAAGTTGGAAAGTAACCAATATGACTTGTACGGAAGTCGGAAAGGGCTTGAAAACCTCTTGAAATACCAACGAGGTGCCCAGCTTGAAGTCCTGGTCAAAGCAATGCAGGGAGCTATTGAAACCTTTCGATCCATTATTAAAAAACTTGGAAGTCGTAAAAGACTGAACCCCGAAGAAAAGGTCTCACTGAGTACTCTAAAGCTTGCATTAAATGATTATACGGCCAGACTGAACGATTTTAAAAATGAGCAAGATGTATTGGCTGGAGAAGTTGCATTCATGGGGGAGTGTAAAAAGCTAAAGTTTAACTACACCCCGATAAAGTATCCAAATATCGGTGTTTTAGAACTTAGCGAAAAACAAGGTATGGCGGCCATTGAGGAGAATAAAGTTGAAGTCGCTAGAAAGTTGCTAAAGCAAGAGAAATCCTTAGCCTACCCGGACCTAATGGTCGGACCAATTGTTGGCTATGAGACAAAAGGTGCAGATGAGGTTGTAAGTGCAGGGATTGGAATAACTTTCAATGCTCCATTTTTGAATACTAATTATGGAGGAAAGCTTCAGGCTTCCAAGAATTTGTTGGCCCAACAAAAAATTGCGAAAAATAATATATCTCTCTTAAAGAGGAAGCTTAATAATCAGTTAAAGGTTTATCATCAATCACTAAAGACCTACCAAGCAATGCCTTCACTATCTAAAATAGCAAAATTTCATAATGAAGCAGAACAGCTTTTCAGAAGAGGTGTTGTAAGCATTCCAATGATCATAGAGTCCCATCGTCAATATGTCGATTATATGGACTCCAGGTTTGAAACTGAAAACGACATCTTAAATGCTCTAATGGAAATCTATATTATTACTGGCAAAAAAAAGCTTATCGAAAAATTATTTAACTAGGAGTTTTTGTGAAAAATCTAATTATTATTCTACCGTGTGTTCTTTTACTGAGTTGTAGTAAAGGGGGAGATGACCGTCTTGCAGAACAGGCAGATATACAAGCTCGTGAACAATATCAGGCCCAAAATGAAAACCAGAAAATGTGGGCAGAGAAGATGGAAGAGGATCTTAATAAAAGAAAAAGGTTTATACAGGCTATTGAAGGAGATTTTTTTGGTGAAGTAGATGTTCAAAATATCTCCTTTGATATTAACGCTCGGTTTGTGAGCAGTATTCCTATTGCCTTTCCAAGTAGGGTTAGAACATTGGACGAGATCAATTTTGAATTACAAAACTTGAATCTTAATCTTTTCGTTAAGCTTGAAAACCCTAGAGTTCCCAACAGTGCTGTCACCTGCGTAGTTGAAGGTTATAGACCGGATGTGAATAAGGGGGTGATAAATATTATCACCGAGTCTTGTAAGAACTCTTTTCACCTGTCCATTTCGGACTCTACTTTAGACGTTCGTTCTGATGAGGCGAGACTAAAAGACTCCAGATCTTTAGCCGCTCAAGTTACCTCTGGGTCTGTTAGTCGTGTAGAAAAGGTTCAGGGTGTTTTTGAATCCAGTACAAGCAATCAGAAATTCAAATTTCAATTGAGGAGATAGGTATGAAAAAAATAATAATATTACTTTCCATAATGGTGCTTAGTCTGAATTTAAATGCACAAACCTCGATTAGTTTGGAACAGGTGGCAGAAGAGGTTAAGCAATCTAACTTTACAGTACTTAAAAATGCTCAGAGGGTATATCAGGCAAAAGAAACAATAAATTTTAATAAGAGGAATCTGTTACCTCGTTTAAACCTTTGGAATGTCCTTAAAACACCCTTTTCCTGGAAGGGAGCATTGGACATTGTTCAAGATATAGCTCCTTTTCTTGTACCTGGTAATTGGTTTAAGGTTGGTCAGTCTAAGGAGTTTTATTTTGCCTATCAAGAGCAGTATCGTGCATTGTGGGCCAATGAAGTTATGACCGCCAAACTTCTTTACATAAACACCTTGAGGGATATCGACTTTTTAAACACTTTAAAAGCTCAATCGATGAAGATAGAGGAACTGGTCGGAATTGCTGAAACAAGACAGATATTTGGCAGTGTTGAGCCTAGAACTACCAGGTTTTTGAAAATCAAATCCTTGGAGGTGAAGGAAGATATCCGAGTTCTTCAAAATCTTGTGTTTGAAGAAAAAAAGGCTCTTGCTTATTTATTGGGTATTGATCAAGAACAAGAACTTCTTCTAGAAAACATCAATTTTCCCAAGGTAGGTAAGCTTGAACCTTTAAAATTTGATACTTTTGTTTTTAGAGCTTTGGATTCAGCTCCTGAACTGGCCCAATACAAATACCTTAAACAAGCATTGGCCTATACTCGTAAGGAAGTTACATTTTCATTTCTTGGAGCATCCTCCAATTCTCAGGGTGTGTTTAATAATATACCCGTACAAGATGGGTTAGGCTTTGGTGCCGCTAGCTCAATCAGAATCAGCAATTCCGAATCTCACATCCTGGATATAAATAAATCCTCTACTGAGGAGGTGTTAAAAAAGTCCTTGTATAACCTGATTAATAACTTCAATTCGTTTATTGGAAATATTGAAAATCAGACAACTAGGAGAAGATTGGCAGGAGAAAATTATCAAACTCTAAGAAGTCATCTTGCATTGGGAATGGATATTGATCCTCTAGAGATGCTTAAAAGTGTTGAGAACGAATTCGATGCATCAATATCCCTTGTTAACTACAATTACGAAGTCGTGACCACAATGGAGAGGTTAAAAAGAATGATTTTTAATGGCGATTACAACAAGAAAGAGACTAAACTTGAAAATCTATTGTCTGGGGTTCAACAATGAAAGTCTTAACTATATTTTTTATCATACTTTTTGCTAGTGGATGTAAGTATCAAAAAGAATTGGATAAACTTGATTCGCTCGAGTTGGATCGAATTTATCTTGAAAATGAGGCAAACACTGGGCTTGATGCAGTTAAACAGGAGGCGATAAAGAAGTATTTCTCAAATGTTAAGAATCTAGCTCATCGACTGCAAAACGATAATCGCTTTTCCAGAAACTTTCATCGGAAGTATTTTGCTTACTTCTCTGATGATCTGTGTTCGAAATATATTCTAGATATAAAATCATGGAAAAATATTTTGAACTCTTGTGAGGTGAGTGGATTCTTTCTTTGTGCGGAAGAGGCAAAATATTATCAAGAAATTCTTCAGCTCGTACGTTTAGAATTAACTGACTTAGAGGTTGAATCTTTGATGGAAAATTCGGCGTGTAAGGAAAAGTTAAGTGAACTCGAGGTTATTAATGAATAAGTTTAAGATTGTTTTAATTGTGATGTTTTTTGGAAACATTTGTTATGGCCTTGGTAATGGACATCCCCACGTAGACCATGAGGAATCCCATAAAGGGCATGCTCACGCGGATGAAGACAAATCCCACAAAGGACATGCTCACGAGGATGAAGAGAAATCCCACAAAGGACATGCTCACGAGGATGAAGAGAAATCCCACAAAGGAAATGCTCACGAGGATGAAGAAAAATCTCACAAAGGACATGGGGAACACAAGGGGGATGATCATGCCGGCCACGATGATCATGAAGGCCATGGTAGTAGCAAGGCGATAGGAAAGGGCAAGGCAATTGAAGAAGTAGACGAACGCAAAGGTTTTAAAATGTCCAAGGAAGCAAAGGAAACAATTGGAGTTAAGCTTGGTAAGTTTTCTTATAGTCCACTGAATATTCCCAAGGATGCATTGGTAGTGTCTTTGGAGGAAAAAGGGATTTATAGATACCGTGATGGTTATTTTAAAATGGTAAAAGTAAAAATTGAAAAAGAGTCTAACAAGACATTTACTGTGTCAGTAAACGCCCTTCGAGATGGAGATCAAATTGCTATTGGTGGGGTTGGACTATTAAGGGTCACTGACATTTACTCAACCGACACATCAGAGTACGGACATTCACACTAAGTTGGAATAAAAAATATGAATAAAATAATCGAGTTTTCGGTAAATAATCGTCTTTTTGTTTTTTTGACAAGCATCCTCCTAGTTGCATATGGAGTGAAGTCCTTTCAGGAGCTTTCCATTGATGCTGTACCAGATATCACAAACACTCAAGTTCAAATAAATACCCAAGTTAAAGGGTATGTTCCGGATGAAATAGAAAGAATGATAACATTTCCTATCGAGTATGCCATGAATGGTATCCCGGGAGTTCAAACAATCAGGTCTGTGTCAAAGTATGGCATTAGTCAAGTAACTGTGATTTTTGAGGAAGATGCAGACATATATCGTGCCCGGCAGTTGGTGGGGGAAAAACTACAAAATATAGAATTACCTGAAGGAATTGTTCCAGAGATGGGTCCAATCAGTACAGGGCTTGGAGAAATATTTCATTATTCAATAGAAGCTAAAGAGCCAGCCCAGGATTCTGAAAAGCGTCTTGTCCAGTTAATGGAACTTAGGTCAATTCAAGATTGGTTTATTAAACCAAGACTTCTAACAGTAACAGGAGTTACTGAAATCAACACCATTGGAGGCTTTGATAAGCAATTCTTTGTACAGCCAGATGTTGAGAAAATGGCACGCTATGGACTTCACTTTGATGACATAGAAAGAGCAATCGAAGAAACCAACGCAAATGTAGGTGGAGGCTATATTCAACAAACCGGTCAACAATTGTTGGTGAGAGGTGTAGGACTTTTAAGAACTTTCGAAGATATAGGCAATGTCGTTGTTAAGAGGCTTTCTGATTATCAGGTCATCAAGATTAAAGACATTGCACAAGTTAAATTCGACAAGCAAATTCGTACTGGTGCTGGAACTGTTGGGGGAGAAGAATCCATTATTGGAACTGTGTTCATGCTTTTGGGTGAAAATAGCAGATCCGTTTCAATCGATGTTGCTGAGAAATTAGAGAATATAAGTGGTGATTTACCTGATTGGGTTGAGTTAAGAACACTTTACAATCGTTCGGACATGGTTAACGCCACCTTAAGTACTGTAGAGCATAATCTCCTTATGGGGGCGGCCCTTGTAAGTCTATTTCTTTTGATGCTTGTAGGAAATATTAGGGCAGCTATTATAACCGCATTAATGATTCCCATTGCTTTGTTGGCGACATTTATATTGATGAGGTGGCAAAACGTATCTGGAAATTTGATGAGCCTAGGAGCCTTGGATTTTGGAATCATTGTGGACGGTGCGGTTATTGTTATTGAGAACTGTGTACATCGTTTACAAATTAGAGGAAAGGAGCTGGGTCGTACTCTTACAAGACGCGAGGTCCGCAAAGTTGTAAAAGATGCTACAGTTGAAATCCGATCTGCCGCTGGTTTTGGCGAACTTATTGTTATTGTCGTTTTCATTCCACTTTTCGCTTTGACTGGCGTAGAGGGGAAAATGTTTGGCCCTATGGCAACTACGTTTATTATGGCATTAGGTAGTGCTTTGATATTATCTTTTACATTGGTTCCTGCGTTAGCAGCCACATTTCTTTCTGGTAAAACCAAAGATAATAAACCTTTCCTTATGCGATGGGCGGAAAAAGCCTTTAGGCCAACTTTGGACATTGCTCTGCGCTTTAAAAAAGTAGTTTTGGGGATTGGTGTTGCCGCAATCACTGCCGGTATCTTCTTATTTTCTCAAATGGGAGCGGAGTTTATTCCCCAATTGGATGAGGGGGACTTTGCTGTTCAATTTATTAGGCCTGCAAATATCAGTATTGAAAATTCTGTGAAGCTTCAACAATTATCTGAAGATGTAATAGAAGGATTCCCACAGGTTAAAGTGGTGTTTGCAAGAACAGGTGCCGCAGAGGTGGCGACAGATCCAATGGGAGTTAATATTTCAGACTCTTATGTCATGCTTAGGCCAAAAGACCAGTGGCCAGAAACAGATATAAAAAATAAAAGTGATCTGATCGCCGCTGTAAAAAAGAAGCTTGAACTGTATATTCCTGGGCAAGTACTTCTTATGTCTCAGCCTGTTCAATTAAGATTTAATGAACTCTTAGAGGGAACTAGAGCTGATGTTTCTGCAAAGGTTTTTGGTGAGGATTTAGATAAGCTTATAACTTATTCGAAAGAAATAGCTCAAATCATTTCTGAGATTCCAGGTTCTGGAGAATCGGAATCTGAGTCAAAGGGCAAGTCTCCAATGCTTCAATACACACCAAGAATTGAGGAGCTGGCTCAATTGGGAGTAACTGCTAGGCCTGTGTTGGACTCAATTAGCGCCGCTATTGGTGGCCGAGAGATCGGGCATGTTTACGAGGGTGTCCGTAAGTTTCCAATTGTTGCGAGGTTAAGTGAGGTTCAACGAAAAGATATTCATACTGTAAGAAGCTTACCTGTAGGGATTTCTGAAGGCTATACTGTGCCAATTAATCAAGTCGCTGAGATTGACTACGTGGAGACTTTTAGCAATGTCAGCCGTGAAAATTCTCAGAGGAGGGTAGCCGTTTTAATTAATCCAGAAACCCGGGACGTAGAAAGTTTTGTTGAAAAGGCCAAGGCCAGGGTTGAAGCGGAAGTTAAGCTTCCCGAGGGTTACTATGTAGAGTGGGGTGGAAGTTTTAAAAATTTGCAAAGTGCCAAGGAGCGTCTAAGTATCTTAGTCCCAATGGCGATGCTAATTATCTTGGCAATGCTCTATGCAGCTTTTAAGTCTTTCGCTCAAGTTGCTCTTATATTTGCATGTGCTCCAATGGCATTGATCGGAGGAGTGCTCGCTCTTACATTTATGGGAATGCCTTTCAGCATTTCTGCCGGAGTGGGGTTTATAGCTTTGTCTGGAATTAGTATTTTAAACGGTGTTGTTTTAGTGACTTATTTCAACCGACTTTTCCAAGAAGGTAAATCCCCGAATGATGTGGTTAGAGAAGGAGCTATGACAAGACTGAGACCCGTGCTCATGACTGCCCTGACCGATATCTTTGGATTTTTGCCTATGATGTTTTCCACCGGACTTGGTGCTGAGGTGCAAAAGCCATTGGCTACAGTTGTTGTTGGAGGGATTATTTCCGCAACTCTTTTAACGTTAATTGTAATCCCTTCACTCTATCGTCTTTTCATTAAGTTTATGCAACCAAGCTTTAAGGAGGCTTATAATGAATAAATTTGTATCTATTGTTATTGTACTGATTGGCCTAACGGGATGTGCACATCATCATGATAAAGCAGCCCACCATCATCATAAGAAAGACGAATGTACTAAAAATTGTAAAGTACACTCACAGGTGGAGCAGTTTGATAAAACCTGTGCCCTGAGTCTCTCTGAGGGAGACCTGCATGTTCATGGTAAGGAAGAATATAAATTGGAGCATGGCGGGAAAGCTTATTACTTTTCAAGTAAAGAGAATATGAAGAAATTTAAGAATCATTTAGAGGAAAACATCAAAAAGGCAAATCAGAACTGGAAAAACTATAAAGGTGGTAATCTTTAAATTATTTCCCTTAGTTTTGTAAAGTAGGCTTTACAACTTTCTGATGCCCTTGTATTGTTAGGTGTACTTAACAGGCGGGGGCTGATGAATTTTGAATACGAAGAACATTGGAAAGAATACAACAATAACGATTTATCACATTCGGAAACCCATTATCTTTTGGCTTTATACTCCTTATCAAAACAAAAGGGAGAACTAAGAGCTGTGGACCTGGCCAAAGAGTTAGATGTCAGCAGAAATGCGGTTTCGTTGCAGCTAAAAAAGCTCATTGAAAAGAAACTAGTCCTAGTTAACAAAAACTTTCTTAAATTAACTAAGCAAGGAAAGGCGAAGATTGAAACCATTGCCAATAAAAGGCAAACGATGATCGTTTTTTTAATGGAAGTATTGGGTGTTAGCGAAGCTACGGCCAAGACTGATAGCTGCAAAGTAGAACACCTACTGTCTGACGATACGGGGGAAGCCTTGCTAAAGTTCGTGCAGTTCCTACGTTCTGATAGAAAGGTCGTTCTTGATTTTCTCAAGCAATTCCAAAGATTTTACTTGCAATGCGACCCAGAGATAAATTGTGGTCTGTGTGAGAATATTCATAAAATGGAGTCCTCTGATGTTTAGATATATCCTTGCCGCTTTATTGCTTGTTTCTCCTCTTTCATTCATTAACGCGAAGGGAAATGGCGCCGAATTAGCCGTTCATTTGTTAAGTTACCTTTCTCAAGATTATGGAGAGGCGGTTTCTCAGGGGGAGGTTACTAGTCAGGGAGAATATGATGAGCAAGTGGAGTTTATAAATGAGGTTTCTCGAATTTCAAATCAGGCGAATTTTGATAAAAAATTGGAATCAGATGTAGAAGAACTGAAAAGAATGATTCTTGAAAAAGAATCTGTACAAGAAGTTTCTTTCTTCGCAAACAAGCTTAAGTTTGATGTCATAAAAGCTTTTAACATCGCGACTTTTCCTACCAATGGTCTCGATTTTCAGAAGGCAAAGCAAATATACGCTCAGTCCTGCGTTGGATGCCACGGAGTTTCCGGGGCTGGAGATGGGCCCCTTGGGAAAAACCTTGAGCCTAAACCTACAAACTTTCATGGCCTGGAGCGAATGCAAAACATTTCTCCTTTTCAGGCCTACAATACCATTACTCTTGGAGTAAATGGCACGGGCATGGCCAATTACTCCTTTCTTTCGGAAAAAGACAGGTGGTCGCTCGCATTCTACGTCTCAGCGTTTCGTTATAAAGGTAACAGTGCCAATGGCAGTTACGAAGTGCCTCTGAAAGATTTAGCTTCAAAGACTGACCTAGAACTCCTTAGCAAGTACAATATTGAAGAGGAAGAAGAAGCTCTTTTTCTCGCCAGCGTACGAGATATAGGGGACTCCTTTCCACCATCGGGAACTCCACTGAAAAAAGGATCGGAATTCCTAGAGACCGCGAGAAGCAAGCTTGGAGAAAGCTTTAAGCTATTTGCCGCAGGAAACTTCCAAGGAGCCAAAGACAAGTCTTTGGAAGCTTATTTGCAGGGAATTGAACCAATAGAGGGGTATTTAACAGTAAACAACCGAGATCTTGTGCTCTCCTTAGAGCAAGAGCTCGCTCGATATAGAGCCTTGTTAACTAAGGATTCATCAAAAGAAGTGGTGGAACAAAAGAGAGAAGAAATTTTGTCCCTTTTGAAAAAAGCCGACGGCGCGATTTCTTCTGAAACTTCTTTTGTGAGTTCGGCGCTTATCTCCTTTGGTATTGTCGTAAGAGAAGCACTGGAAGCGGGCCTTGTTCTTTTGCTCCTGGTTGGGCTTGTGAAGAAATTTGGGTCTGCTAAAACAATGAAATACGTTCACTTCGGATGGGGGAGCGCCATTTTAGGAGGGGCTATTCTCTATTTTTTAGTGGATATGATCATTGGACTAGGAGGATATGCTGTTGAAGCTATTGAAGGGTATGTCGCTCTCTTCGCGTCAATCGTCCTCTTCTATGTCGGGTTTTGGTTTCATCGAAACGGGAACATACAAGAGCTGAAAGCGAACTTAAAGGCTAATGTGAAGAACTCACTTGTGGACAATAAAAAGGGAGCATTGTTCTTTATTTCCTTTTTCGCTGTTTTTAGGGAGATTTTTGAAACTTTGCTTTTTATGAAAATCCTTGCTTTTGACGGTCACTCTTCGGTGGCGATAGGCGCGGGAGCCGCATTCGCTCTTGGTTTGGCCGGAGCTTTAATTCTTTTGGCAGCTAAATTTTCTGTAAAACTAAAGCTGGCTCCATTGTTTAAAGGATCAACGTATCTTATTCTCGGCTTGTCCGTCGTTTTCTTAGGCAAGGCGCTAGGAGCCTTTCAGAAAGTCGGCCTTTTGGATCAAACCCAAATAGATGGATTCACACTCTCAATACTCGGATACAATTCGACCCTTGAAGTATTATTGGGGCAAGTCGCATTCATTTTAGCCGTTGTAGGCATAATGCTGTGGATGAATAAAAAAGATGAAGTTGTAGTTAAGAGAGTGGAAAATTAATGAAAAAAACGATTGTTTACGTAAGGAAGATGGATTGTCCATCTGAAATCAAAATGATTGAAGGTTTGTTTGAGGGCGACGATGGTGTCAAACAAATGAACTTTAACCTCGGCGACCGACAAATCACCTTTTTCCATAAGACTGATGAATCGCATATCTTAGGCAAGCTAAAAGATGTTGGACTTGAGGGCAAACAGCTTGAAACTCGTGAAGTTTCTGAAAATGAAGTTGTTGTCGAAGACTCGCAAATTGAAGCTAAAACTTTAAAGATTCTACTTGGCATCAACTTTACAATGTTTCTAGTCGAAATCGTTATCGGAATTTTTGCGGAGTCCGCCGGACTTTTAGCGGACGGGCTTGATATGTTGGCCGATTCGTTTGTTTATGGAATGAGTCTTTACGCGACTGGGAAAAGTTTATCTATGAAAAACAAGGCCGCGACCTTCAGTGGTGGAACTCAAATTTTTCTTGCCTTGTTTATTCTATTCGAGGCCGTCAGACGCTTCTTTGTGGGGAGCGAGCCTGTTTCAATTTTAATGATGTCCATTTCACTCATGGCGTTGTTTGCCAATGTCTCTTGCTTGGGCTTAATCCATAAACATCGAGAAGGGGGAATCCATATGCAGGCCAGCTGGATTTTTTCTGCCAATGATGTCTTGGCAAACACTGGAGTCATTATCGCTGGAGCGTTTGTTTATTTCACAGGTTCGAATATACCCGACCTTGTTATCGGGATAGTTATCGCGATCATAGTTTTAAGAGGCGGTTTTAGTATTTTAAAACTGGCAAAAGCTAAAGCATAATTATCTCCATGACAGATAGTAGAAAAAATCACATTTTGAATAGTTTCAATATAGAAATAAAAGAAGCAAAAAACCTTTATGAAGCCGACGAGCTGGAAAGGGCTTTTTATCACTATCTATCCTAGGATTATCCTTTTTTATGCGAGAAAACCTGCTGTACGTTTTTTTGTTAAGCTTCAAAGCGAAATCTAATTTTAAAGAACTGCGCAAAAATGCCCATGGTAGGCAACTCTATTAGTGGCCCGATTACTAAGGCCAGCGCTATTAAGGGGTTCTCAGGAAAAGCGCTCACGGCAATTGCTAAAGCAAGAGGGGAATTGCGGGCCAAAACTGCAAATGAAAAGCCTATAGAAGCTGATTTCTCAATCTTAGCTATCCGACAAACATTTACGCTAAAGAACAAATTAAAAAGATAAAATGTTAAAAGCGGAGAGACCAGCAAAAGAGTGGACTTGGGATTCGCTAAAATGGCTTCTCCTTGAGAAGAAAACATCGCGATAATTGCGAAACATAAAAAAATAGATTGGGCCGGCAAAATAAAAGTTAAAAAGTCTTTTTCAAACCAGTCCTCGCTCTTGAATACGTAAGTCACTTTTCTAATTAAAATTGATAAAGCAAAGGGAGTTATTAAAACCAAGGTTATGCTTTTAAACAGTATGCCCACCTCAATGGGAATAAGTTTTCCAACAAAAAACAAAAGGTAAACAGGGAGAAGCAGGAGTTGCAGGAGAAGGTGCCATGGCAGAAGGGCCGCCGCTTGGGACGTCTTTCCTCCTGCTAGTTGGGTAAAGACTAGATACCAGTCCGTGCAGGGAGTTATGAGTAACATCAGAAAACCAACTCTAAGGTCAGGATGACCGCCTAAAAAAATACTGCCAAGAATCCAAGCAAATAGTGGAGTCCAAAGAAAATTGATTCCTAGACTTAAACCTGAAAAACGAAAATTTAAAAAGGCCTTTCTCATGTCTTTAAAAGGAACATGTAGAAAAACTACCGTTAGCATTAACATTAAAAAAGGAACAATAAATTTGTCCCCATTCTGTGAAAACCACTTAAATTGGCCTAGCGCCAAACCCAGGGCGGCGGAGAATAAAATAAAAAGAGCTTGAAGTTTACCAAAAAGTCCCATCAATTAAATATTTAGCATTGCCGCATAAATATGTCATTCATCTCTTTTAACTGGCGCAACAGCTTAAAGATTTTACATCTTTATCAAAAGTCTGAGCGGCAAGCTTAATTCCTTCGCTTAATGTAAGATAAGGATGCAGCTCTTTTGCGATATCCGAAATAGGAATTTCATATCGCATCATTAGACTTAGTTCCATAAGAAGCTCTGAACCCTCTGGCGCAATAATGCGGGCCCCAATTAATTCCTGTGTCCCAGTTTTTCTTAATAGTTTAATAAACCCTCTCGTGTCTCGCGCGGCAATCGCTCTTGGCACATTGTCTAGGGACAGTTTTGAGACATCATATTCAATTCCCTCTGCTTTTGCTTGCGCTTCATTAAGCCCAAGTCCCGCGACTTGAGGGTCTGAAAATATAACCCAAGGAACAACTTTATAATTAGTTTTACGCGTGTTTCCAAGAAAGGCGTTCTCCGCCGCAAGATTTCCCTCATAGGCTGCCGTATAGACAAGCGCAGGTGTCGCAAGTACATCACCTGCTGCATAAATATTCTCAATGCTTGTTTGCCCATATTCGTCAGTATAGATGGCGCCATTTTTATCAGTCTTAACCCCGACTGCGTCAAGACTAA
>Ga0208203_1000591_pt1 | contig 16063 bp, 14 predicted proteins | sample DeeseametaMP2914_FD_184167 | JGI IMG/M metagenome (GOLD analysis project Ga0208203, IMG submission 184167) | Marine microbial communities from the Deep Atlantic Ocean - MP2914 (SPAdes) | ecosystem: Environmental > Aquatic > Marine > Oceanic | place: West of Santa Cruz de la Palma, Atlantic Ocean...
CATACCAACTTGCCACACCTAAATCACTGTAATGATAAATCGGCTCTAAACTTTCTTGCTCTGCGAGTTGCCATAAAAATTGCGCTAAGCCTTTTGCATTTGTAGGGCAACCAATTTGGTCACTTACTACATTTAACTCGTCTTTTTCTGCCATTAAGCGCAGCATGGTTTTCACAAAGTTATTACCATGACTCGAATAAACCCATGATGTTCTCACTATCGTTGAGTTATCAGGACAATACTTTGCAATAGCATGCTCACCAGCAAGTTTTGAGGCGCCATACACGTTTATTGGATTTGGTATATCGTTCACTGTATAAGGTGTATTTTTACTTCCATCAAACACAAAGTCCGTTGAGATATGAATTAACCGAATACCGTGCTGCTTTGCCGCTTTTGCTAAATACTCCACTGCTGTGCCATTTATTAAATAGGCATTTTCTTTATCAGATTCTGCCTTATCAACAGCTGTGTAAGCCGAGGCGTTTATAATAATGTCTGGCTTAAAGGTGCTTAACACCTTTTCAATATTTGCTAAATCAGTGATATCTATATCATCTCGACCAAATGCTTTAGCATTTATATGCTCCGGGCAAGTTTGCTGTAATTCCCAAGCAACCTGCCCACTTTTCCCAATAATCAATGCGTTCATTATTAGTTTGCACCTAAACGTTCACGTTGGTAAGAACCATCTTGTACGTTTTTACACCACGCTTGGTTATCTAAATACCATTGAATGGTTTTTAAAATACCTGACTCAAACGTTTCTTCTGGCTGCCAACCAAGCTCTTTGTTAATTTTAGTTGCATCAATAGCATAACGAACATCATGCCCAGGACGGTCCTTTACAAACGTTATAAGCTCTTTAAAATCACTTAAGCTTGCTGGTTTATCCTCAATAAGTTCGTTTAGGTGATTACAAATCGTCGTTACAACTTCAATGTTTTGTTTTTCGTTAAAGCCACCGATATTGTAGGTTTCACCTAACTGTCCTTCAGTTACAACCTTATAAAGAGCCCTTGCATGGTCTTCAACAAATAACCAATCACGTACTTGCTTACCGTCACCATACACAGGTAACTGCTTCCCCTCTAAAGCATTTAAAATAATTAATGGAATAAGCTTTTCTGGGAAGTGGTAAGGTCCATAGTTATTTGAGCAATTAGTTAAAACAACTGGTAACTGATATGTTCTGTGCCACGCTCTTACTAAATGGTCTGACGCTGCTTTTGATGCAGAGTAAGGTGAGCTTGGCTCATAAGAAGTTTCTTCTGTGAACAAACCTGTTTCGCCTAAATCTCCATACACCTCATCGGTCGAAATATGATGAAAACGGAACACAGCTTTTTTATCGTCACTTAAAGAGGCGTAGTATGCTCTTGCTACTTCGAGAAGCTCGTAAGTACCCACTACATTTGTTTGAATAAACTCACCAGGCCCATCAATAGAGCGGTCAACATGGCTTTCTGCCGCTAAATGCATGATAAAATCTGGCTGGAACTTAGCAAACGTAGCACTCACTGTTTCACGGTTGCAAATATCACCTTGAATAAAGTGGTATCTTTCATTTTGCTCGATAGACACTAATGACTCTAAATTACCTGCATAAGTAAGTTTATCGAAATTAACTACAGTATGCTCTGTTTCATTTATCAAAAAACGAACCAGCGCTGAACCAATAAAACCAGCACCGCCAGTTACAAAAATTGTTTTACTCATAAATAACTCTATTAGAAGGTAGGGGCGTCGGCTAACATCAAGCCTGCTTCATCTTTAGGTGACAACAGTGGCTGAGAACCACCAACTAGTGGCCATTGAATACCCAAGCTTGGTTCATTCCATAGAAGACTCTGCTCAAACTCAGGCGCATAGTAATTTGTGCACTTATATACAAACTCTGCTGATTCGGTTGTGACATAAAAACCGTGCGCAAACCCTTCTGGCACCCAAAGCTGTCTTTTATTATCACCACTTAATAAAACCCCAACGTGCTTTCCAAAAGTGGGGCTATTTTTACGCATATCAACAGCCACATCATACACTTCACCAGCCACAACTCGTACCAATTTACCTTGTGTTTGCTGTGTTTGATAATGCAAGCCTCTTAAAATGCCTTGTCCTGATTTGCTGTGGTTATCTTGCACAAAGCCTACATCTGCAACATGCTCTCTAAACCAATCTTCACGAAAAGTCTCTAAGAAAAACCCACGCTCATCACCAAATACTTTGGGCTCTAAAACCTTTACGTCTGGGATAGCTGTATCAACAATGTTCATGAAAACACCTTTTGCGACAGTAAATTCAGTAAGTACTCACCGTAACCACTTTTACGTAATGGCTCTGCTAACTCACGGAGTTGCTCAGCACTTATATACCCCATACGAAAAGCAACTTCTTCGGGACAATTGACTTTAAGGCCCTGGCGTTTTTCGATAGTTTCGATGAATTGCGCAGCTTGTAATAAGCTGTCATGGGTGCCCGTATCTAACCACGCTGTACCACGGCCCATAATTTCTACATTTAATGTATCTGCTTTTAAATATTGCTCAATAACATCTGTAATTTCTAATTCACCGCGCGGTGAAGGTTTAACATTTTTCGCGTATTCAACAACTTTATTATCGAAAAAGTACAACCCTGGTACGGCATAGTTTGATTTTGGTATCGCTGGTTTTTCTTCTATTGAAATTGCTTTACCTTGCTCATCAAACTCAACAACGCCGTAAGCAGTTGGATTAGCAACATGATACCCAAATACGGTTCCACCAATCTCTCGGTTAGCTGCGTTTTTAAGTGACTTAACTAAATCGTGACCGTAAAAAAGGTTATCGCCGAGAATAAGAGCAACATTGCTATCACCGATAAATTTTTCACCTAATAAAAACGCTTGCGCTAAACCATCTGGTGACGGCTGAACAACATATTCAATATTAATCCCCCAATCATGACCACACCCCAACAAATCTTGAAAGCGTTGCTGCTCTTCTGGAGTAGTGATAATCAAAATATCTTTGATACCCGCATTCATTAATGTCGCTATTGGGTAGTAAACCATTGGCTTATCGTAAACCGGCATTAATTGCTTGCTTACTACTTTTGTGAGTGGGTATAGTCTTGTTCCACTGCCTCCAGCAAGAATAATACCTTTAGTCATTGAATAACCCCTCATATTGTTGTTTCACTATGCGCCACGTATAACGACGCTCTGCAATTTCTAACATATTCGCAGCGCATTCTTTATTATTGTCATCGACTGAAAGTTGCTTCAATAGATGCGCGCTGCTTGAAAAATAATTAGCTTTATTTTCAGTCGAAGCACGATTGTAATTACAGTCAAAACAGTAGATAGGAACTTTAAAAAACATCATTTCGACTAATGATGGGTTGGTACCACCTGCAGAGTGACCATGTATATAGATATTTGCTTTACTTCGTAATTTAAACAAGTCAGCTAAGTCATAAATAGGATCGAGGATCTCAATATTTTCAAAACTAGCATAACGTTTCTTAAGTGTTCGCCCAAACTCACTGTTATTCCAATTACCTATAAACTTTAGCTTTCTGCTAGGTAATTGTGAGAATGTTTCTAAAATCATTTGCACATTATTTTCTGGCTCAATTCTACATAAAGCCATTGCAAAGTCGCCTTTCTGTGCTGAAACACTCGCCGTTAAAGCATGATCACCACCATAAGCAATAACTTTAGATTGCTTAGCATAAGTATTTTCAACATGCTCTGCGATTGCGGCATTATCAGCAATTACTACATCTGAGAACTTGACTGCAAGTTTCTCCGAAAATTTTAAAAACCATTTGGCGGTCTTTCCCCATTTGTCTCTTTTCCATTCGAGTCCATCAATGTTTGTCACTACCTGACGATTTGAAAATAACTTAAAGAATGGAATAGCAATAGCACCAGAGACACCTAATACCAATAAATCATTTCTGGTAAATAACAATGAATGAAAAATAGATAGCACATCATATGGGATGCTTTGAAAACCATTTGCATCTAATGACCAGTACTTTAATTTACAACCTTTATGCTCGTTTAATTCTTGCTTATACGCTTTTCGAGTACAATAAATTAGATCTATTTTTTGCGACGGTATTAAGTTTTCAACTAAGGACTCAAAGCCACCATAGCAAGCAGGCACGCCAACTGTACCAATTATAGAAACAGTCATTTATTCTTGCCTGTTTTTGAGCCCAGTACAGAAGATTTTAAACGCACAATGTATGGCATATATTTTCCTAGGGCTTTTTTTATCACTCCACCATCTTCTGGATACCAAACTGTTGTTCTTACAACGCCTTCTTCTGCGTGTTTGGTATAACCATAAGCTGCAATTGAGCGACGATATTCCCCTTCCGGGAACTGAATTGCATCATAACCATGTAAGGTATAATCACGCGTAAACATAATGACAGCACGGTTAAACTTAGGTTCTACTAAATATTCTTTGCCATCCGGGTCATTTTTATTAATTAATTTTAACTCACCAGCATATGATTTTTGCCATCCATCATTTAAATAGATCAGAATATTAATATTACGAAACCAGGTTTTATTTAAAGGATGAAAGTTGAAGTCTGCGTGCATATTCAAGTAACTGCCCGTTCCGCCTTGATGTAATCCCCCACCATGGAAAGTTGGATCAATAAAGATTTCTTCTTTTACAATTTCAGAAACTAATTTTTCGAATTTTTCAGATAACAACTCAGATTTTAAATCGCTTAGGTTTGGATCTAACTGATCAAAGTCTGCTTTTTCGAATTTATTTTTAGCAAAAATAAAGTCACGACTTTTATTCACATTAGAGCCAACTGGATCGGGAATAGAGCTCAACGCTGATAAAAGCTTCTCTTCTTCACAAAAGTTATCGATTACAATATGTTCAAATGGAGCTGCAGAGTGAAATTGTTCACTCAAACTTTCTTTGTTATTTTCTAAGTATTCAAAATTAATCATTATTCAATTCCTTTAATGCGCACTGATAACCCTCGAATGTCTGTTTTGCAGTATGCTGCCAAGTAAAATTATCTTCGATTCGCTGTTTTAAACCTTCAGTAAAAGGTTTACTTAAAGCTCTTTCTAGACCTTGTAATATTGATTGAGGATCATCAGGCTCAACATACTCGGCATAATCTTCAAAGTAATACTTAGTGTCACCTCGGTCTGTCACTACAATGTTACAGCCCATAACAACCGCTTCAAGTGATGATAATCCTGGTGTTTCCATCCAAGAAATCAATGCATGTACTTTTGCTACTTTATAAAGTTGAGCTAACTCTTCATGGCTTACATGATTAATAAAATGAACATTACTTCCCGCTTCAGCAAGGCATTGATTATAATAATCCTTACTATTAGGACTAGGCTTTCCAACAATAACAAGTTGATGTTCAGTGCCTTTTACTGCTCGGATCAAATCCAATTGACACTTGCGAGCCTCAATCCTAGCTGCAGAAAGAATACACCCTCTATACTTTTCATATTTTTCAGGAACAACAACTTTATCAGAATCGAAAACTCTCAAATCAACGGCATTGGCTACTACTTGTCCCTTCACATTTGAAGACAAAGTATCTCGTCTGACTCGCTCTAACTCAGTTGGGCTGTTCGGTAGAAGTACATTGACTGAATTTGCAATTTCGCATATTGATTTAAAGTGGCCTATAAAAAAATACTTCATCATCGCCTTTGAGAAATTGCGATTAACTAAAGCCCTAGCGACTGCTTTTATATATTCAAGTCGATATTCAGATACATTCCTGGCAAGAAGACCTCCAATGCCTTGTCGTGTTTTGATATCACACTCTAGGTAAGAACCCCAGATCGTTGATAGGACCATAGGAAGCCCTGCCGCTTTTGCTCTTCTGACATTCACAAGTAAATCCTGCGGGTTACGCAAGTTAAAAAAGTGAACTAAATCATAACCATCCATTTCCGGCTCAGCAGTATCTGCAATGGTTACATTTACACCATAAGGCTTTAAGTACTCAGCCGTTTTTAAAAGCTGAACAGTGTCGCCTCCGGGACCTGAAAACACGGTTGGTCTAGTTATGTAAAGAACGTTCATCTTTCGTTACCTTTTTAGAAATATATAAAATGAATGCAAGTAAGATTGCAACAGCTGGTATTTGCGTAAAACTTCCCCAAAAACTACCATTCACAAATAACATATAAGCCAATATGAAGCCCGTATAATACCCGAAAAGGGATTTTTTGATTAATTTATTGATATACAAAATAGAACTCACATACACAACAAGAGTACATATAAGCCCAAATTTAAACATCAAATATAACCAAAAATTATGAAAACGAGGAATCTCATCGATAGCCTCACCAAAAATAATTATCGGTTCAATTGTTTTCAGATATGAACCAAAGAAGTCACCTGCAATTAATTTAGAAGGCTCTGACATTATGTGATTTGCATAAGATAAAAGTTCAATGAAACGCCACATTGAGCTTTTGTCAATACTACCTGACTGATACATATATGTAGCAAGACTAATATATATGAATGGAAACAAGCAAAAGCATGTTATATAAAAATACGAAACTTTTTTGCTAAAACGATAAAGTAAATAAGAAACCAAGAGTAAAAATATATATAGCTGAAAATCTCGTGATAAAGTTAAAATTATTACCAAAGAGAACAGCACCGCCAAACAGAAGCGAACAACCTTTTTTTCTAGGTTCAATATAGACAGAGGAAATAAAAGTAAAAACACTGTAGAGAACAAAACGTAATGATGCCTGAACTCATACCTCGACGAAAAGTTCAAATAACCTACTGGATAATAAATTAATTGTAGAAAGCATAATATTAAAAGAGTAATTAGTAACACTTTAAAAAAAATTTTCTGGCTTTTACTCCTTTGCAGAGGAAAAGTATTGATCAACAATAAATAAAACGCCACTGGTGCCATAAAAATAGCAGCTTCTTTAATAACTCGCGAAATATTATTCCCTGCTAACAATGCCCCAATGATACCTAGCAAATTAAGTAACAATAATATATTTACTAAAGGGTGATTAAATAGCGTTACACGCTTTTTAAGCATGACCGGCGGAATTACAATAAGTAAGCTAACGCCAACAGCTAAAGTCAATAAATAAAAGCCCAGCTGGAAGTGTATTTGGGGGTATGGAGATACGCCTAAAAACAATACAAATAGTGTAAGCAGTACAAGTAGTTTACTAGTGTACATTTTAGAGTTTTAGCCTTTTTATATGCTCAGCCATTGTTACAAAGCTTGGATCATCAGCAAAATCATCTAAGTTATTTTTCGATATTGGACTAGTAATGCTATCTATGAGGTTAGCTTCCGATTTCACGATACGGCTAAATACATCCAACTTTTCTAAAGATATATAAAACCCGTCTCCCCGTAATTTCAAGTATTGACTGATATCAGGAGCATAAATAATCACCTTACGTTGAGTTGTTGCAAAATCAAACATTACAGAAGAGTAATCGGTAATTAAAATCTCGGTCTGTTGCAAAATTTCTTGGACGTCGCTTGAAGAGGATAATTCAGCAGGATCAATTAACCAACTTTGCCCTGAAATTGAAGTTTCCACTTTCTCAAGAGGGTGCAGTTTTAAACAAAGCTTATAACCAGTTTGTGCATATACATTTGGCCACCAATCTAATAGCTTTAAAATGTGCTCATTTGAACCATCATCTCTAAAAGTTGGCATATAGGTAATTAACTTATTTGTGGCCAACGATGGTTTCAATATACTATTTCTTGGCTGTTGAGCTCGTAATATCTTACTTTCTGGCATACGAGTTGCTGATATCAATGCCGCAACAGAATGCTCATTACTCGCTAACAAATAATCCCATTGACTATAAACGTCTCGCAAAAATAATTGCTTTCTGCGATTTATCCCCTGAAGATCAACAGAGGAATCATAGCCCATTTTCTTTAAAGGTACGCCATGCCATAGGTTAACTGTAGTAGTTTTTTTTGATAGAGCAGGAGCAATATCATGTATGCCATGTGTAAAAAAAGCTGCTTTGCAGTTTTTAACCTTATTAGACCATTCTTTACTACCATACATAATCACAGGCAAGCTCTGCGATTGTAATAGTTCATACTCTGCTGAACTTTTAGCCACCCAAAAACAGTTTTTTTTAGTCAGTAACTCTAGGAACAAGTATTTTGTATTATCCCTAAAACCAAATGCACAACCAAATAACATATACTCAAGTCGATTAAATGAGAATATAAGAACCAACCTAAAAAAAGCACGACTAATTAATCTGTAAAGCATCGGTGCGCCTCAACTCCTTAACGCCACTGTAAACATAAATAGATATGATCGTAATATGTGCAATTAGTGATGCAAGTGCAGCACCTGCTATACCATAATCCTTACCAAAAAGCTGAACACTTATTATTAATGAGGCTAAGGCTGCAACTCCAGCTATCACTCTGGTAGTTTGTTTATTTACAATAGTTAACAACATCCCAAAATAAACACCGACATACCTCAAAAACACAACAATAGCCAATGGTAATATCACTACCCAAGAAACAATGTAGTCGGAGCCTAATATAATTTCAGTACCATATAAGGCTATTAAGAAATACCCTGTCCCCGCTAATAAGCCGATCACAATCATCTGCCTTATGATTTTAAAGTGGAAACTTAAAATAATACGGTTATTTTTAAACCCTTCACAAATCATTTTAGGTACATACACATTAGTTATTGCTTCTCCCATAAAAGTTGCCGCTAAAACAAATTTCATGGCGCCTTGGTACTTTCCTACCTCTGCAAAAGAAACAAAATCTCTTATCAATACAGTATCTAGATTAAAATAAAGATAGCCTACTGCCGCATGGCAAAAGAATGAAAAGCACAACGTATATTCTTTTTTTAAAAATTTAATATTAAATAAAGCTACCTTGAAATACTCACTTTTCAAAAACGCTATAAGTACAACACTTCGACCACAAATAAAGCCAATAGCCATTGCATAAAGTGAAAGAGCCTCAAATTGTACAATTACGATAAAAGCAAAAAATACCGTTAAATTATTAATGATTGCAAGTTGGCTTTCTTTCTTAAAGTGCCCATCAGCTCTTAATAAAGGGTAAAGCGTAAACCCTAAAGATTGGATAAACTGAGAAAGTACAAAAAGAAATAAGAGAAGTATTTCAGTATTATCTAATGAAAAGTAAGAAGATAAAAGAACCAGAAATAATAATGAAAGTAGAGCATTAATACTTTTAACAAGCAAAGCAGTACCTATTAACTCTGGTAAACTTCCCTTTTTCGACACTGCATCTCTGGACAGCTTTAAGTTATAGCCATAATCAATTAACAGGCCTATTATAACTGCGACAGTGAAAAAGTAAGTAACGCGCCCAAAGTCTTCGACTCTCAAATAGATAGCAAGAAAGTAAAAAATAAACAATCCTGAAACTAAACGAGATAAAATAGTTATGGCGGAATAAAGTATTTTTCCCATTAGCTACTATAGTGCTTTCACAACTTCGATGATTTCTGTGGTAGAAATTGATGGTGTCCTTGGTAGGTATAAAACCTCGCAATTAGTTTTCTCTTTTACCCAGTCAAATTTCCCTTCCCAATCATCCCCCATTACCAGCAAATCAGCATTGAACTGTTTTATGTACTCTGCTTTTAATTCGAGGGACTCCTCAAAAAAGGTTTCGGTTACAAAGCTCAAGGAAGCAATTATTTCTGCACGATCATTTTGAGAGTATACAGGTAAGCGACCTTTCTTTTTAAAGTTTAGTTGGTCTGAAGATAATCCAACAATAAGCTCATTCCCCAGCTCTGCTGCTCGCTTTAATATTCTCACATGCCCAACATGGAAAACATCGAATGTTCCAAAGGTTATCACTCTAGCCAACTTTGATTTCTCCTTGAGAATACTTACGAATATACTTCACAATTCGCCATACATGGCTTATGAAATAATTGTAAAAAGCAAATAATATTATAAAGATAAATAAAGACATCCACTCAGGAACAAGCATTAGTTCAAGAAAAACCCCCAACCCCATAATAGCAGCTGCTAAAACACTCAATAAGCAGAGAGATTGCTTTCCGCTAAATCCTGCTCTCATGCAAATATGATGCATATGATTACGGTCCGGTTTGAAGGGCGACTGCTTTTTCTTAATACGGCGGAACATAATTGCAACCATATCCATCAGAGGTAAAGCTATTAAATATAAAGCTGTTACAGGTCGAAAAGACGGACTACCAACAAAAGTATGCTGAGTGCCAAATACAACTAACCAAACTACAGCTAAACCTATGAACATCGAGCCTGCATCACCCATAAATACCTTCCGGTTTTTAAATGGTGGAATACTTAAGTTAGCCATCAAGTAAGGTAGAATTGAAACGATTAAAATCGTAGAGTAAATTAGCATAATATTAGAGGTACTGTTGTAAGCTAAAATAGCCACCCCAGAAAACGACACTATGCTTAAACTACCCAATAATCCGTCTATTCCATCAACCATGTTAAAAGCATTAATAGCCCCAATTACAGCCAAATAAGTTAAGATGATTCCAAAAGTGCCTAGCTCAAAATTTAAAAAGTAAAAAACGTTTCCTAAAGAAAAAATATAGGTATCTAGTCCAAAAATCAGGATAGAAGAAACCAAAAACTGACCTATAAGTCGTGATCTAACACTCAAATCATACTTATCATCTAGAACTCCAATAAAAACCATTAAAGAGCATGAAATAATATAAAGATTGAGTAACTTAGAGGGACCAAAGTAAAAGAGCAGTCCAATTGAGGCAGCAATAAAAACAGCCATCCCTCCGACTAATGGGACATGCCCCTCGTGCGCTTTACGTGTACAGGGAACATCTAGTAAACCTAAAGGTTTAGCTAAGCGATGCAATATCATTACTGCGATTAATGATATACAAAAGGTAATTGAAAAGGCGTATAGCATCATGGCTTTTATTTATTCCAGAAATAACGAACTAAAGATATAAAAACCGATAAGAAACCACCTAAAAGCACACCTATAATACAAATCAATGCTCTCGATGGAGAATCTTTTTCTTCTGCGATAATAGGAGGATCTACAGTCTTAAATACATAATCAGCCTTTACACTAGCCAACATTTTGACTTGATATTGCTGCTCAATTAGCTGAAAAAAAACATTCATCATATCTGCGTTAGTCGTTGCTGCTAAAGACTTTTCAATATAAGCAATGCTTTTATCTGCCTCACTAATATCGCTTTGCTTAACTGTTTGATTTAAAGCAAGCATCAGCTTTTCTAACACGTCCTTAGCCCAAACAGGTGAGTAATGAATAACCGCAATACGATAATATCCAGTGTCTTCATCTTCAGACACTCTTAAGTTTTTTGATAAAAACTCTTCATATACTTCAAGTGGCGTAGGAATAACGGGACGTGATTTAGGAGGGCTTCTAACCCATTGATTATTTGAATAAATCTCTTGATCATAAATAATTTGATCCGCCTTTTCATCCCAGTCACTTGCAGCTAAGATATCTTTGGCGAGATTATTGTCAGTCACGAACTTCATTAAAAATTTACGACTTTTTAATACTTCAAGTGCCAATATTGATTTATCATCTCCTCCGCCAGACAAGTTTATCCCTGCCATTGAGGCTAAACCACCAAACTGCGAAGCCAAACCAGCCAGCGCACTTGTATTATCACTTGACACGGGGGCGACTAGCGTATCAGATTTATACTTATTAGGTAGATATAGCGCAGCTGAAACAGAAATCATCCCGGCTATAAACACAGTAATAATAATAAACCAACGATGTACATTTACCGCATTGATGATCTCTTTAAGGTCGATATCATCATTAATTCTACTTTCTTCCATTTGACTCATCTGGATCCCTTAAATACTACTAATCGCTGCTACGGCTACACCTAATTGATAAACAATCTGCGTTACAGTACTCCAAAGAGTTAGGTTATCCATGTAATCTGCATTCATCGGTACAACGATGGTGTCACCTGCTTCTAAGATATTTGTGTCATTTACTGCAAACCAGCTACCTGTACTTGGGATTTTCACAGAGCCGTTTGCTTTGATGATATAAATACGTTCATCTGCTGCACGCTCCTTCAGGCCGCCACTTAGATCAATATAGTCATCAACCGTGATTCCTTTTTTAAATAAGTGCGAGGTTGCGTAGTTAACTTCACCAATTACACTAATTGAATCACGTTTACTTGGTACATAAAGCGCATCACCATTTTGCAGAACAAGCCTTTGTTTATCTTCTACAATCAGTGGTAAATCAATAACTAAACGACCAACGGCTTCTACACTCGCGAGATCGTTCAATAACTTGTTCATTTCATCATATGAAAGGCTGTTACTGCTTACAGAATTCTCAAAGCTTTTTGATGCAATATCACGGCGTAAATCTTCCGAAAGTTTTGCTAATTGCTGTTGCTCTTGTTTGCGAATAGCTTCACGAGTGAAAATAGCAGCATTTGGCGCGGCAAATTCAGAAAAACCGCCAGCACGTTCTAGTAAGTTGCTCAATGTTTCACCGCGACGAATTGTATAGATCCCTGGGAATTTAACTTCACCTTTCAGCTCTACTTTTACGTTTTCTTGCCAGTTAGGAATAGAGAAGATGTTAATACTATCTTTACTACGTAGTGCGATATTTTCACCATTACTACCCAACAATGCGGCTTGTAAATTAAACTTTATATGTTTAACTTTTGATGCGTCGCCATCCATTACACGGGTTATTTCAGCTTGCTCTGTATAAGCAGACTCAAGTAAACCACCGGCGGCGGCTATCAAATCGTTTACTTCGCCATTAACTGTAAGAGGATAAACACCTGGGTAAGTTACATGGCCATTTATTTCTACAAGCTGCATTGCCATAGTGACTGTAGCCTGCTGCTTTAGTTTAGAAATAATTGGCTTTAATAGATTAAAACGACTGAAAACTGCATAATCTTTTGTCTCAAGTAGCTCTTCATCGTCAGTTAAATTGTGCTTGGCAATATCTGCAATCGATTTAGTTCTGTCTTCTTTTGACTTTAGTCCTGTTGATGAGCCTGTAACACCGATGTATTTTTCAAATTCTCGTTGCTGGTATTCGTGCCATTGCTTGACTTTATATTGCTGCTGTTGCTGCTCCTCAGTAAGCGCCATATTTGCAAGCGCAGCTTCTTCAGCTTGCTTTTCTTGATAACGGCTAAATACAAACAGCTTATCGTTTGCTTTAAGTTCTAGATCATGCTCAGCAGCTTTAACAATCGCTTGCGCTATATCAAATTGAAAAACTTGAATATCACCTGCTACATTAACTTCACGAACAAGTAATCCGTAACCTAAATCAGCCTGGGGCAGCAAGTCACCACGCACTGAAGTTAGAACGTCAGAGATATGCTTGCCTTGATGCCACTGATAATGACCCGGACGTGCAACAGCACCAATTAAACTAATGCTGTTTTGATATTGGAAGCTTACTGGATTAAAACGAATACGATCGCCATCACGAGGGGTATAATTAATTTGATTACCGCTAAAGTCAATTGATAATACTTCTTTCATATTATTGTTATTGAAGCGTTCAACAATTGCTTTTTTAGCGTAAGCTTGCGGCTTTAAACCACCCGCCATTTTTAATAACTGTGCTGCTGTTTCACCTTTTTTTAGCTCAAAAATAGCAGGACGCTTTACTAAGCCTTCAACAGCGACTTGTGAGCCAACTGATGGGATAAATACCACATCGCCTGGCTTTAAAATAATATCGTTACTGCTATCACCGTTGATTAATAGATCATACAAGTCAAAGTTTGCAACAACCTTACCAGCACGTTTAACTTGAATATTACGTAGTGAAGCAATATCAGATACCCCACCACTAACAAATAGTGCATGTGATACCGTTGTCAGTGATGAAACAGAATAACTACCCGGTTTGTACGCTTCACCAAGCACTAGCACACGAATGCTACGAAGTTTACCTACTGAAACAAATGCTTTAATACCAATTACTTCTTGTTCAACTTTTGCTTTGATTAACTCTTTGACTTCTGCAAAAGTCAGACCCGCCACTTGAACAGGACTTAAGTTTGGAATGCTGATACGCCCTTCGCGGTCAACAACAACTTCATAGCTCTCGCTTTCTTTACCGTAAAAGTTGATGTTAAGTGTATCTCCACGACCAATTAAGTAGGTATCAGGAACTGCCGCATTTTCACTTGGCATAAATGATGTTGGCTCACCAGCAAACAAGTCATAACCAAAAGGCTTTACTTCATCAACTTTTGGAGCAAAGCGCTCTTCATCTGTTAATTGTTCTTTTTCTTGTTCTAAACGAGGTTGTATTGTTGATTCTTGTTCAATTTGGTCGGTTGAAGATTTCTTACCTGTAATCGTCGATAAATCTACACCATACTGCCTTGCTAGTGCCTCTTGCTGCGCTCTAGGAAGCTTTTTAAATTGTTCGATTTGTGCGGCTGTAGGAGTAAAAGCCAATACTGATGCGGAAGTTAACAGCAAAAAAGTAATGAAGAGTCTTTTAAATAACATCACAAGTAGGGATATCCATAGTTCTACAGTCAAAAAGATTGCCTATTCTACCTGAAATACAGGGAAATAAAAAAGGGACTTTCGTCCCTTTTTGTCATTAAATTGTCAACAAAACGATTTATTTAGTTAAAAACTGTAAACTAGCGTTAGTGACGTTTCTGTATCTGTGTTTTCTTTATCATCGGCAACATCTGAGTTGTGAGTGATGTTGTAAGCTACTTTCATTTGTAGTGAGCCGTTGATCTTAGCAAGGATTGCAGACTCTGAACGTGTTTTAGTATTGGTATCACCATATTCAACTGATACTAACTGAGTAAAACGTGCACTGTCTGAAATCTGCCAGTTGTAATCTACTTTACCTAGTGCGATTGCTTCACCTTCGCGCTCACCTGCAAGTGAATTACCGTTTTCATCAACTTCAGTGCTGTCGTCTGGGTATTGGAAATACTTATAACCTGGACCGATTTCAGCATTAAGCCACATGTCAGAACGGTCGATTAAACGTAAACCATAACCCGCTGAGATTACTGATTCATTACGATATGCACCAAAGTAATCAGATACGTGCGAACCGTAGATGAATAAGTGTGAGTGCTTTTCGTTTAATTTATAGTTACCTTGCGCTGAAATTGAGTACTTTTCGTTGGTACGCTGTGTTTCTTTTACGCCTTGGTCGTTTTCGATCTCATCTTCTTTGTAGATGCCGTCTAACTTGTACTCGTTATTCCAGTTTTCTAGGTTATGTAATACCTTGATACCACCTTTAAGTGTGGTTGTTTCAGTGTTACCGCTTGTTACGATTGCACCTAATTCACTGGTTACATCCCAAGTTTTGGCTTCATCTGCTGCGAATGCGCTAGTTGCAGCGCTTGCTGCAACTAGAATTGATAATGCTTTTAATTTCATTAAAAAATAACCTTTACTACTTGTACGTTAGACTTAATTAGTCTTCTTTGTGCAAATGAACATCCATTTGCGGGAATGGGATTGTGATGTTGGCATCGTCTAATGCGATCTTAATGTTTTCCATTAAATCGAAATACGTTGGCCAGTAATCAGCTGAGTTAACCCAAGGGCGAACCACAAAGTTTACGCTTGAATCTGCAAGCTCAGATACTGCTACTGTGTATGCAGGGTCTTTTAGTAAGCGCTCTTCTTTATCTAAAACTGATTTAAGAACTGCTTTTGCTTCTTTAAGATCTGCATCGTAACCAACACCGATAACTAAATCGATACGGCGAGTTGATTCACGAGAGAAGTTTGTAATTGGGCTGCCCATAATTGATGAGTTAGGCATGATAATTACTTTGTTGTCTGGTGTACGTAATTCTGTAGAGAAGATTTCAATTTTCTTAACCGTACCCGCTTTACCGCCAGCTTCTACATAGTCACCTGATTTGAAAGGGCGAAGTAAGATGATTAAAACACCTGATGCAAAGTTAGATAATGAACCTTGAAGTGCTAAACCTACTGCTAAACCTGCC
>Ga0208203_1000593_pt1 | contig 15996 bp, 10 predicted proteins | sample DeeseametaMP2914_FD_184167 | JGI IMG/M metagenome (GOLD analysis project Ga0208203, IMG submission 184167) | Marine microbial communities from the Deep Atlantic Ocean - MP2914 (SPAdes) | ecosystem: Environmental > Aquatic > Marine > Oceanic | place: West of Santa Cruz de la Palma, Atlantic Ocean...
CACAAGATAAGATGGCGCAATTGCCCCTTTGTCGTACCATATATATTATCAGCAAACTTAGTTGCTATGCCGTTAAAAAGGCGGTCATTTTCCATAAACTATTCATCGTTAATTCACTTAATGTACTAGGAAATACATTAGGCTTTTGCATTACGCAGGGTTAGGTATGTCTATAAAGGTTACAGGTATATCGAAGTGCTCTGACAAGTGCTCGCCTAATGCTTTTACTCCATAACGTTCGGTTGCATGATGACCCGCGGCGAAAAACGCAATGTCCATTTCCCGTGCGACATGAATGGATTGTTCTGATACCTCGCCAGTAATAAAAGCATCTACGTTGGCCTCCACGGCTTGCTCTATAAAACCTTGGCCGCCTCCCGTACACCACGCAATACGTGTTATCTCTTTATTCTGCGGGCACTCCATAAGAATTTCGCGGCTTAATTGCGTAGCCAGTAATTGCTTTAAGTCTTCACCCTTAATTGGGCTGGGAAGTTCGCCTTCCATCAAAACACCGACAGGTTTCACACTAGATACTGCTTTAACTTGATGAACATTAAGCAACTTCGCGAGTTGCCGATTATTGCCATATTCAGGGTGAACATCTAACGGTAAGTGGTACGCAAGCAAATTGATATCGTTTTTTAGTAACGCAGAAATACGCTTCTTCTTCATGCCCGTGATGGTTTGTGACTCACCTTTCCAAAAGTATCCGTGGTGAACTAAAAGGGTGTCCGCCCCTTGTGCAATAGCGGCATCAACGAGTGCTTGCGACGCCGTTACACCAGTCACAATATGAGTGACTTCCCTCCTACCTTCAACCTGCAAGCCATTCGGGCAGTAGTCGGTTATTTCCTGTACTCGCAAAAGTCCGTTTAAATAGGTAGAAAGTTGTTGAATGGATACTGACACAAGTCCTCCGTGCAAAAAGTGAGAAAAAATTAGTATAAAAAGTGACTGGCTTTTCGGTAAAAGACGATTGGGCAGAAAAGCTACGCGCTAAATCTGCCACTGCAATTTTGCCACGATAAGCCTAGATTGTTGATATATTGTTTGGGAGATTTCCCGCTAAGCCTTGCGCCACAAAAGGAACAAGGTGACTAATTACCTCTTCAATCTCTACCTGCTTATGGAAGTCAGACTCTGCAATTTCGGTAAGTGCCTGACTGGATGCCATTGAAAATACAAAGCTTCCCATCGCAAAGTGAAGCCGCCAAAATAATTCTTCTTCCGGTAACTCAGGCAAACACCTTTGTATACTCGCAACCAAAGCGCGAACAGTTTCGCCATAATTGGTCATGATGAACCGACGCAAATGCCCTTGTGTTTCATTGTAACCTCGCCCCAATAGTTGAACAAAGATAGCCGTTCCATTGGGCCCAAGTGTATTAAGTTTCAACATTGGGGGAATGAGCGATTGAAGCAATTCGGCAATGCCACGCGTTCCCATTGATGGCGACAATGATTTTAAACAAAGCGCTACTTCGGGCATTAAAATATCGAAATAACGTTTTAATACCGATTGGATCAGGTTTTTCTTACTACCAAAATGGTAGTTAACAGATGCCAAATTAACATTCGCTTGCGTTGTAATTTCTCGCATAGAGGTTTGTGTAAACCCATATTGAGAAAACAACAATTCTGCGGCATCGAGAATATCTGTTTTGGTATTTTTCGCCATTTTTATATTTCTTATTAGCAGCCCGCTGACTAGATAAATCCATCAGAAGGGTTATGCGTAACCAGGTTAACCCCATGATAGAATTCGTTTTTACTTAAAACCAATGTCTTGCTTTGTTCCAGCTTTTCATTAACACGCGCTCAGCTACTGAGGCCACAGACAAGCCTAATTTTTCTGCAACATTCTTTTTAACTGAGTACTTAACACTAAATATTTCACGCTCAGGGTGATGAGAAAGGATATAGTCATCCGAGGTGGATAACGCATCAACCAAGCCGAGTTCTTTTGCCTTAACGCCAGGCCAATACTCTCCAGTTGCCACTTTCTCAATGTCCATGTCTGGACGTTGGCTGTGAACAAAGTCTTTAAATAAGGTATGAATTTCTTCTATTTCTTCTTTGAATTTTTCCCGACCTTCGTCGTTATTTTCACCAAACACAGTTAGCGTACGTTTGTACTCCCCGGCTGTGTGTTGTTCAAATTCAATATCGTTTTTCTTTAATAGTTTATTAAAGTTAGGCAATTGCGCTAGCACGCCAATAGAGCCAATATATGCAAATTGGGATGCTATTAATTTGTCAGCTACGCAAGCCATCATATACCCACCGCTAGCGGCGACTTTATCAACGGCTATAGTAAGTTTAAGCCCTTTTTCTTTAATGCGTTGTAGTTGCGACGCTGCAAGTCCGTAACCATGTACGACACCACCGCCACTCTCTAATCGCACCAAAACTTCGTCTTCACTTTGTGCAATACAAAGAAGGGCGGTAATTTCTTCACGTAAATGCTCAACTTCATTGGCGTCCATAGAGCCTTTGAAATCCAACACAAACAAACGTGACTTTTTATCTTGCGGTTCCTTGTTTTTCTTCTTTTGTTTCTCTTCTTTCTTTTGTTCTTTGGCAAGCTGCTTTTGTGCATTTTTATCTAACAGTACTTGCCGCGCGTAATGGGTTATGTCTTTTAACTGTTCAGACAGTGATGTTATTTCAAGTTGCCCCTTACCTTGCTTTTGTTTGCTCGCCGCGCCCACTATGGTGGAAACAATCACAACGAATGCCACAACTAAAGTGACGGCTTTGGCAACAAATAAACCGTATTCGTACAAAAACTCCAAACTACTCTCCCAGTTTAATCCGAAGGGGTAAAGTTTACCCCTTCTTCGCTTTATCGCCCAATCTTGATATTACAGGCGTCGTTAAAAAAATGACGGCTATAATACCAGTCAATTTTTAGTCTGACGATAGGATTAACTCATTGATTGTATTTGCAGCTATATCTTCTTCTGTAAAATACATGTCTCTTAAACTAGGTTGCTGAGAATACAGCAATGTTTGGTCTAAGAAGTGGTCACTGCCAAACACACGAGATTGTGAATAGGTAAGTATTCCCCTTCCCTGTGGCCCCTCGTCCGTGAAGTTAATGACCAACATCCAACTACTGCCATAGTTTATGTGATATCCCTGCGCTTCTGCACTCATGATGGTGTTTGAATTTAGCGGCGCATAAGTATGCCGGGGCAAAAGCGTGCCATTGTTGCCTGCCACGATATTAAACACATTAAATCCACCCTCAATATTATGCGCGCCACCCCAGGGTATTTTCTCTCCTGTTGCACTGCCATCAGGCAAACTTCGCTCAACAAATTGAACGTCGCCAAGTTTTGCATCGACAGCCACACCGGCTTCATTAATTACCTGTACAGCACGAGCGAACTGATTCAATGTTTCATCGTTTTGAATCAAGCCGCTAGGGGTAGACACCGGGTTCTCAAGGGAAAATGGTGTCACCCACTGGGGGTTTTGTGCAAATTGAAAGGCAAATTCTCTAAATACATGCGCCCCTACACTTTCCGTATTCATGGTTCCGTCCCATGTTGATAGCGCACTGCATGCGTCTTCAACGGACACATTATTGCCATCCACTACGACAGGAGCAGATCCTTGCTCACTACATAGCTGCAGTAAGCTTGGCAATACTTCTTCCGCCAGATAACTTCTGTTTGAGAGTAAAAGCGCCTCTACTTCTTGCGGCGTAAAGGTGCCATCACTTCCAGCTTCAGATTCAATAAATTTTTGTCCCATACGCGAGCGCAAAGACTGTTGATTGTCTACTTCACCGTATAAGGGGGATACCCCTGTAATTGGAGACGAAAGATTGGTTAACCAGAAACTATCATTTGAGTTTTGGACTGAGTCACTGCCTTCATATTTGGGCGCATTTTCATACGGTACCGGACTATTAAAATCAAAGGCAGATAAAAAGCCGGGTAATACGGTAAAGCCTGCAGATGCCTTGGTTTGAATCAATACTGGATTGCTAGTGAGCTCGTTAATAGCGGTATCTGTAAGATTGGGGACCGTGGAGTCATCTATATAGAAAACTTCGCCATCTGCTGACGCGGCCATTGTATTGTTAAAAATAACCCCGTCGTAATCCTTAAATGCTTGTTTAAACTCATCCATTGATGTGGCCATATTCATGGCTAACCAATGATCTACAACATCAAAGTTTGGTAAGTTAGCATCCTTAATGGCAAAGGCATTTGTGGATGTCCAATCAAAGCTGCCAGGCACTTCAATCATGGGGCCATAGTTAGTGTAATAAGCGGTTTTACTTAATGTTATGGTTTGCCCAGGTGCCACAGCCACTTCAATTTGTAACGGTTTTTCATAAATAGTGCGTTTATTTCCATCTACGTTGTGCGTAAGCCCTGAAGCGTCACCCTCGTCTAAAGACAGTTGATAAACGACAAAATGTTCAGCGGTAGAGAAGGTGTGAGTCCACGCCACGTTTTCGTTAAAGCCAATGTTAACGGCACCAGGCAACCCCATTAATGAACTGCCTGTGACATTAAGATGCCCCGGTATTTGAGTATGGAATTGCCAAAATCTAAGGTTGCCGGTATGAGGAAAGTGGGGGTTACCCAGTACCATGCCTTTCCCGTTTGTGGTTTTGTCGCTGCCTAACCCCCAGCCATTAGATCCCATTTCCTGTGGATTTTTTTCGGGAAGTGAGATGTTAGGCGTTATTGCCAACGCGGATGACACACCGCTATCACTTGACACCACAGTTGGCGCGTAATTCTCACCTTCCGGGGCAGCTAAAAACATAGGGCCTAGAAAGTTTGCTGCTCCAGGCAGCAACGCTACACCTAATGAATAGGTTAGTAAATCGACGCTGTCAATTTCAGTAACCCAAGGTTGTCCTGCACATGCTTGGTCTTGGTCCGCTAGCGGGGTTTCAGTGAGGTAACGATTGTATCCTGCCGTGTACCCTTGAAACATGGCTCGAGAATTTGCTGACAAGCGGGGTAAATTTTCTTCTGCTAACGCTCTTATCCCCATCGTCAAAAAGCCGAAATCGTTTATAAGGTGTTCAGCGTCACCACTACCCTGATTAGCATCAGGGCCAAAATATTTAGCACGCTGGGAATTGTACTTGACGATTTGATCCGCCAACACACACAGGTTGTCTTTGGCGAAAGCATAGCCCACCCCATAGGCCATGCTTTCCAAGTTGTCTGCTTTAATATGTGGTACACCATAGGTGGTCCAACGTATTTCAGCATCAAGAGAGGCGTCATCATCGAAGGCAGTTACCGGCGTGGTGATTGGTGTCGTGGGTGTGCTAGGGGTTTCATTACTGGGAGTATCGATATGGCTAAAGTCGTTATCATTATCGCCACAGGCACTTAGCGTCGTGGCAATTGCCAATGCAACCAGTGTTTTTTGAATGGCCCTTTTTTCTGTCGTTATTTTCACAAATATGTCCTTCTATTGTTGTTGTTCGGAACCCGGAGACGTCGCGTTTTGTGACTTCAACAGATCCGACCAATTAACACTACATTAACAATAGTAAACATTCAAACAACATTTTTAGTGGGCATACAAAAAAGCCGGCTATACGCCGGCTTTTTAAAATAACAAAGTTACTCAATTAGTTAGCAACAACGCTCTCATCACTGATATTAATTACGGTGGCATCAGAGGCAATATAAGCTGCTACCTCTTTTTGCATTTCCGTAGTCACATCTGCATTTGAAGCCGGGCTTAAACTTGACGCGTGTGCGCCACTGTTAAACAACACTAAGCCGCTCACCGGTTGGGTATCTGCTTTCGTGGTAGTAACTTGCTCTAGCCCGATAGTACTTGCCAGCGGTAATTGGCCTGACAAAGGTAAAGCCGTAGACACGGGAATCACTTGATCTGGCAAGTTTTCATCACCGCCGTCACCCACTACGGTCATCATGTGAACCGGAGTGGTTGCACCTAAGGTTTCGGCATAGTTAGTAGGATCGCCGGCATCCATCATGGTTTGGGCGGCAAAAGCAAACTCACTGAATACGGCTTCTACTTCAGCGGTCTGCTCGTCTGTTAACGCATCCATGAATGCAGTGACCGCCGCCACGAGTTGCTCTTCAGTCAAATCTGACGTATCGCCATACAGCTGTACTAACAGTGCAACGAATTCTTCAGACGCTGAACTAAGTAGTAAACCTTTAATCAACGGACCGAAAGCTGGCGACTCTAGAAGGAACTGCGCTAAACCACCTCCTGGTGACTCGAGTGACGCCTCTTTAATGGCGAACATACTATCTAGGGCTGCTAATTCGTCACCCATGGTGGTATTCGCAACGGCAGCGAAGTTACCGCCTGTGATCGCGCCTAGTGAAACGCCCATGATAGATACGCGAGAGGTATCAAACTTCACCCCTTGGGTTGTGGTTGCATCAACTACCGCGTTAATGCCCAAGCGCAAACCAAGTAAATCAGACACGCTCTGGCGAAGGTTATCACGGGCCGTAGGCAGGCTTGCAAGGTTCATATAATGGGTGGCACTGACATCAGTTGCATTAATGTCGTCCACACCGTCACCGGTGAGGTCATAACCACGAGAACCATGCAATGGCTGGTCAATGGCAATAGTGGCAACGCCAGCTAAGGATAATGCACCTGAAATAGCCAACATATCTTCTTTTTTACTGGTAATACCGTGGGCTAAAATAACCACTGGCCAACCCGCTTCAGGCATGGTTAGCGTTACCCCTAGTGATGCCGCTACCGCCACATCAGGCACAGTAACTTGTACATCTAGGGTTTCATTACCGTCATTGCCGCCCTTGGGCTGTGGATACGGGTTAAATTTTGTGATGTTCCGTGCAGAATCAAGCATCTCGCCATTCACACGTAAATCTGCAAGCCCGATACCCGAACAAAACTCATGGTTAGGACCAGGCGTTGCGCTACTTAACACCTCGTCTGAGGCACTTGCGAGAACAATGCCGCTATCACAGGCTGCTGTCCAAAACTCGTTAACAGGGGCTTCAGGGTTTTCGGCGCTGGGCGTACCCAAAAAGTAAGGTAGCGAAATCGTCCCTTCATAGTGCTGTACCGCACAAAATGGCGCGACCTGAGTGTAAATTCCTGATGCAACCGCAGTCGCGAACTCGTTCAATGCCCCCCACTCGGCTGACATTTGACCAGACGCAGTGGCAGATAAACCGGCACAGGTTTGCAAAGAACTAAAGTCTGTCGCTTCAATAAATGCAATGGTTTGTTCTGAGCCTTCTGGTAACGAGGCAATTCCCAATTGAACTGCGCCATCAACCGTGGCCTCATCCACTAATTCTAACCGCTCCATCGCCGTAGGTGCTGCTGAATCGCCTACTACGATAATGGGCAACTCTTGTGCGGCAGTGGCTTCACCGGCAGCAAACGCTTGTGCGAAGTCGCTTACCATGACCTTTTTAATGGTATTAAGCGCTACACCTACAGACTGAGTAGTAAACGCAGAAACATAGGTGATGTCCTCTCTAGCATACCCTTGGGCAATTACAGGGTCGACTAACGAGTTCACTATGCCTTGAAGTAATAATTGATCGTCTGACGATAACGGCAAGGTATCAATATCCTGACGCGTTAAATCCCAAGACGTCGACCCTTGTACAGATTTACCCGAAGTATCTTTTAAGCCAGTGGTCATTACCAGCATGTAGCCTTGACCTGATTTAAGCGGCTTTAGCGGCACAACGGTTACTGTGTCGTCATCGGCGAGAGATAAAACAAAATCTACACCATAGGTAAGTTGATCACCCAATTTACACCCAGCAGATGGAATGGAAACCTGCGCGCAGTCTGCGTCGCTTTGGTCTAAACCTAATGTGGCTTCGAACAGCATAATACCGGCTGATAGCGTGCTTTCGTCCAGTGACACACCCGCGGGGGTTTCTACATTAATGGCAAAGGGGTGTTGTGTAGACCAACCATCCAGTACGTTAAGTGCATTTTGAGGATCTGAAAAGTCTGTGGCATCGTCTACGGGTATATTCAATGTGTAATCAAAGAAACCGTCGTCGCCAGGAAGCATTAGAAGATCGTTGGGGATATTTAAATCGCCTGAAGATGGATCGAAGACAATTCGTGAAAAAGGTGTTTGAACTTCAGTTTCAGCCTGAATGTCAGAAAGTGTATCGTCTGAACCACCACAGCCTGTTAGACCCAGTGCAAGAGCCACACTGGAACTTAATATGAGTTTTCTCATTACTACTCCCTACAAGCATTGTTGTTATTCTGTGTTTAAATAATATTCATACTGCTGGACGGCTAGTTATTGCGACAATCTCTTCAGTGAATAACGTTAATTAAACAAGTTAGACCAGTTGTATCTATTTCAATCTTATTAACTTTGTTGCAACTTTGCAAAGATTTGTTAACTAATTGTGTTAAATATTTTTACGTTTAACCTTTTTCACTGTATATGGTTTTACTTATTGCGCTAGGTAAGTATGATCGGCAAATCTATACAAATCATGGCCTAGTGCCTAATTGGGTGAGTAAATTAAATGAAGACAATGAATGCGTATCATGCCCCTGAAAATTTGTTAGCGGGGAAGATTATTCTCATTACCGGTGCAGGTGATGGTATAGGCGCTGAAGCCGCACGGTGCTACGCAAAACATGGCGCTACCTGCATATTGCTAGGCAGAACAGTGAGTAAATTGGAAAAGGTTTACGATGATATAGTCGCTGCAGGCGGCAGTGAGCCGGCCATTGTTCCACTGGATTTAAAAGGGGCAACCGTTTCTCACTATCAGCAAATGGCACAAACCATCTTAGACCAGTTTGGGCGATTAGATGGCCTATTACATAATGCGTCAGTGTTAGGGCATTTAAGTGCATTTAAAGACATTGGCGAAGATGAATGGCGCGATGTTATGCAAATAAACGTAAACGGTACCATTTTTATGACACAAGCCCTCATCCCTGTGCTAGAGAAAGCGCCACATGCTTCGGTCGTTTTTACGACCTCAAGTGTGGGACGCAAAGGGCGTGCTTTTTGGGGGACATACGCCGTGTCTAAATTTGCGACTGAAGGTGCAATGCAAACATTAGCTGATGAGTACCAAAATAAGTCACTACGCTTCAACTGCATTAACCCAGGCGGTACACGCACCAATATGCGTGCACAAGCGTTCCCCGCAGAGGACCCTGCCACATTAAAGACGCCTGCCGAGATTATGCCTACTTATCTTTATTTAATGGGCGACGAAAGCATAGACGTGAATGGTGAATCGCTAGATTGCCAACCAAAATAGTGTTAAAGCTTGCCATTTCAAAAAAGGCACAGCAAGCACATTAACCAAGCTTCTTTCATTGAATGCGCAATAAAAAAGCCGCGATTATCTTAATCGCGGCTTTTTTAAGTTTCGACTAGGCTGTGTTAGCCATTAATCGCCAATTTTAGCCCAGGTATCACGAAGTCCAACGGTACGGTTGAAAACGGGCTTGCCTTCAACGCTATCGGCATCTAAGCAGAAATATCCCGTTCGCTCAAATTGCCAAGCGCCAACTTCAGGTACATTTTTGTCTAAACCTGCTTCCACCCACCCTTGCATAATTTGCAATGAGTCTGGGTTGATCGCGCTGGTAAAGTCCTCTTGTGCTGCAGGATTGGGCACGTTAAATAAACGATCGTACAAACGAAACTCTGCTGCTTGCGCCGTACCAGCATCTACCCAATGAATCACACCTTTTACTTTGCGGCCATCGGCAGGATCTTTACCTAAGGTATCTGGGTCGTATGTGCAATACACTGTTGTGACGTTGCCATCAGCGTCTTTTTCCACACGATTTGCTTTAACCACGTAGGCATTGCGTAAACGCACTTCTTTATCTAACACTAAGCGCTTAAATTTTTTGTTGGCGGATTCACGAAAATCTTCTGCTTCAATCCAAATTTCTCGACCAAAACTAATTTCCCGTGTTCCCATCGTCTCATCATTAGGGTGATTAGGCGCATTGAGAATTTCACTTTGCCCATCTGCATAGTTCTCAATAACTAATTTGATAGGGTCAAGCACTGCCATTGCGCGAGGGGCATTAACGTTAAGATCGTCACGAATACAGGCTTCTAACATAGACATTTCTACCATGTTATCCATTTTCGTAACACCAATACGCTTACAAAACTCGCGTACCGCGCCAGGGGTATAACCTCGGCGGCGCAAGCCAGCAACGGTAGGCATACGTGGGTCGTCCCAGCCACTTACATGATTTTCTTCAACAAGTTGAATTAACCTGCGCTTGCTTAGCACCGTATATTCTAGGTTTAGGCGAGAGAATTCATACTGCCTAGGGGCACAATCTATGGTGATATTCTCAATAACCCAGTCATAAAGTCTGCGGTTATCTTGAAACTCCAACGTGCATAATGAGTGCGTAATGCCTTCAATGGCGTCCGAAATACAATGCGTGAAATCATACATTGGATACACACACCACTTATCACCGGTTTGATGATGATGAGCATGCTTCACACGATAAATAACAGGATCGCGCATACACATAAAAGGTGAAGACATGTCAATTTTGGCACGTAAACTACATTCACCTTCTTTGTATTCGCCCGCCGTCATCTTTTCGAATTCACGTAAATTCGTTTCAATGTCGGTATCACGATAAGGGCTATTTTTACCCGCTTCGGTCAATGTGCCGCGCATTTCACGCATGGCATCTTGACTAGAGAAGTCAACATAGGCTAAGCCTTTGCTAATCAACTCTTTTGCAAATCCGTGAAGCTGATCAAAGTAATTTGATGAGTACCTTTCTTCACCGTCCCATTCGAAACCCAACCAGTGAACATCTTCTTTAATTGAGTTCACGAAAGAAATATCTTCTTTTGCTGGATTGGTGTCGTCAAAACGTAAATTACACGTACCCTGATAATCTTGGGCAATACCAAAATTTAAGCAAATCGACTTTGCATGACCAATGTGCAAAAAGCCATTGGGTTCAGGTGGGAATCGAGTTTTGATTGTGTCGTGCACACCATTGGCAAGGTCTTTGTCAATGATCTGACGGATAAAATTGGTCGGACGATGGTCAGTCTCGGCCATTCGCATGTTCCCCTTAACGCAACTAATCATAAAATTTAGTGGAGTATAACACTGACACAATTAGTTCAACCACGTTTAATTAGTTTTACCTTTGCAAGTGGTTGAATATGCATCTATCACGCCCCCCTGCTGGTGATATCTCCCTTGTCATATTCGTCAACAAGACACGGTATTCGGTAATCGCTTAACATAAGTAGCTAAAGTCACGCCTTTAACTAAAAATATGCTAATCTGTACCGGCGATAACACTGTCGTAGCAGCAGAACATGGTGTTTATGAAAGAAAAAGCAACCTCTTTTGATATTGCCCATCTAGCGGGCGTTTCTCAGTCAACCGTTTCTAGAGCGCTGAATAATAGCTCTCTTGTAAATCAAGAAACCCGGGAACGGGTTCAACGTATTGCCCGAGAACTCAATTATAAAGTTGATAAAAACGCGAGCAATTTGCGGCTGCAAAAAAGCAGTACCATTGCCCTTTTGCTGTTTGAAGATCCTACGTCTGACGATTCAATGATCAACCCTTTCTTTCTTGCCATGCTAGGGAGCATTACTCGCGCGTGTGCGCAGGCTAACTACGACCTGCTAGTGTCTTTCCAAAACTTAGAAGATGACTGGCACGCCGAATACGAAGACTCCAATAAAGCAGATGGTATCATTCTACTGGGCTATGGCGACTACACCGATTATCAAAACAAAGTTGCCCAATTAGAGTCGCAAGGTACTCATTTTGTGAGGTGGGGCGCGCCTGACGAAAAGCATCCCGGTATCAGCATTGGCTGTGATAATTTTCAAGGCGGTGAAAGCATTACTCAGCACCTCATCTCGCAAGGAAAAACCACGTTTGCGTTTATTGGCGACAACGGCGACCACGCACCTGAATTTAAAGCGAGGTTTACGGGTTATTATCGTACATTGCTTGCCCATGGATTAGACAAAAACAGTAGTCAGTTCGATGCTATATCTACCGAAGACGCCGGTTCAGAAGCTATTCGAGGATTAATTGAAGCGGGTGAATTGCCTCAAGCCATTGTGTGTGCGTCAGACCTCATTGCCATGGGAGCTCTGCGCGCATTAAGGCAAGCAAAAATTAAAGTACCCGATGACGTTGCTGTGGTCGGTTACGATAATATTGCAGTGTCAGCGTATACCACCCCTGCCCTCACCACCGTTCAGCAAAACACAAAATTAGCCGGGGAATTGTTAGTTTCTGCTCTGCTAAAAGCAATTAATAATGAAGAGGTAGACGACTACCTTATGCCGGCTGAGGTTATCGTACGTCAATCTTGTGGTAGCCAGTAGCGCTTTAAGCCGAACAATACAAATGAAAAAGCGGTGTAAGGTTTAGCCCCTACACCGCTTTTTTGTTTTCGCATTATGCCTGTCTTATTGTCGTGCCATTTGTGATACCACGGTATTTAATAACGCTGGGTGTTTAATTTGGTCGTTCAGTACCCAAACCTCAACACCATTTGCCTCAACGGTTGTACTCAGCTGTGCTTGGCTATCTACCGTTTGCGTGTCACCTGACAACTGCTCAACCCATTCTCCTTGTTGCATGAATTGGTCTATGGTGAACGCTTTTGGTTCGCTACCTTTATTGAGCAGCACCAATGCAATTTGATTTATATCTTCGTGCTGAAGTATTCGATAGAATGCCGCGCTATGCCCTTCAAACGCCAAATTCACCTGCAAGCCACGTTGTAACGCGGGAGTGGTTTTGCGAACGTTGGCGATATTACGGAGTTTTTGATAAATAGGGTGTGCAGGTGCAGCATCTATATTGTCTTGCCCAAAGTAATTTCGGTTTCCCTGATGCTCTGAGGTTCCTCGCATAAAGCCAATTTCAGAGCCTTGGTATATGACGGGGATGCCACGAGCGGTAAATAACCAATTATGCGCATTAATAAAGCCATTGTCCGTCGCATTGATACGCGCCATATCATGGTTGTCGTAAAATGTGGTTAGATCGTAAGGGTTATTGTAAGGGCCGTGCGTTAGAAACAGTACTTCTTCTAATGTAGAAAAATCACTTTCCAATGGCTTTTCAAATACTTCAACCATGGCCTTTTGCATGGGGAAATCAAGCACACTGACACCACCGTTTTTAGGTAACGTATGTTGGGCAATGAAGTTAGCATCGTACTGGAAGCTTTCGCCAAACATAAAAAAGTCAGGGTGTTGCGCTCTTATGCGGTCGGACATTTCTCTCCAAAAACTGTGGGGAACATGGCGTATGGTATCTATACGGAAACCATCCGCTCCTTGAGATATCCAATAAAGATAGCTATTTATCAGGTAATCCCGGACTTCTGGATTTTCATCATCCAGATTAGACAGCTTGACCAAGTCGGGATAATTGTGGAAAAAACGGTGCAGCGGGTTGTTTTCTGGGTCAAGATCCTCTGGGGCTAAATTTTGATGGTCAGCAACGAGTTTGCCTTTTGCATCGTAAATTTCGCCGTAACCAGGTAAGTCGGTTTCCATTGTAAAACTAGGACTTCCGTGGTTCGCTACAATATCAAACACTGATTTTAAGCCGTGATTTCGCATTTGGTCGGTGTAAGCTTTCACCGTAAGATCTTGGCTAACAATATGTTCGTCGGCTTTATAGAAATTCGTTGCCCAATACCCATGGTAACCTGTTTTACCACCATCCTTAAACGCCCCGCCATAGGTAATGGGCTCGTCACCATTAAATGCATAGTCAGGGTTATCATGAACCGGCGTCATCCATACTGCGGTAAAGCCCATATCAGCAATGTATTCGGCGTTGTTTAGGATGCCTTTTAAGTCACCCCCCATGTAACCTACGTAGGCTTTTTCGCCATTCGGGCCGACTAATGGGCGTTGCCAAGTAGAATACTCTCCGCCTTGATTTTCATAGTTATTAGACGGGTCGCCATCCACAAACCTGTCTGTCATGACAAAATACACCGCTTCACTGGCAAAAGGGGTTTGCGTACCGTATACCTCAATGGCAGCAGTACTCACTTGTGCATTCGAAGACGCATTCTGGTTAGATACGGCACATCCAGTATTAATCAACGCGGAGACGGCAAGTGCAATTAGTGTGATTTTTTTATTCATTATTTTGTTTCCTTTACTTCCCTTGTTCAAGCGGGTGTTCATTTGAGTTAGGGTTGTTTTGCGCGTCTGTAGCATGCTGGGTAGTGACTTCATCGACAAAGAAAACGGCGATAGCACCTAACACCATAGAAACCCCCGCCAGCACAATGATGTATTTAGCATCGTTGTCAAAAATGTGATTTAAAATCCAACCTGCGGTTAATCCTGAAACAATTTGAGGCGCTGCCACGGTGAAATTGAAAATTCCCATATAAACACCGGTTTTTTCTGCGGGTAATGAACCGGCTAACATTGCATACGGCATGGCAAGAATGGCCGCCCATGCGATACCAATGCCAATCATTGGAATAAGCAACTTCACTGCCCCCATAGGTACGGTCACCTCGGTGATCCACAAATTCACATTGACCAAGGTTAAATCCTGAAACAGTAAGAAACTCATATAGCTCACACCACCAATAGCTAGGGCACCTGCATATACCACCTTCCTTCCTAACGAGTCCGCTAAGCGCGCTAGGAAAACGGAAAAAATGGCGGCAAATACAGAATAAGCAGCGAATAATATACCAACCCAATCGCCGGCCTCCCCTCTAGCTTGGGTAATAGCAAGGGGGACTGCGGGTACTGACGCAATATACGCGGGGTCAAACCATTGTTTGTCCACGTTCCAGATATGTTGCGTAATAGCGGGCGTGGTGTACACCCACATAATAAAGAGCGCGAACCACGAAAAAAACTGCACAATGGCCAATTGACGCATGGTTTTAGGCATATGGATCACTAATGAGAAAAACCCTTTCATCCGTGTCACAAAAGGGGCTTTTTTCTCTACCGCTGCTGCGTTTGCATGAATACCTTTATAGCGGTTGTAGTCTTCAGGGCTGTATTCCTTCGTGCGCAACACCGTCCAAATAACACTGCCCAGTAATACCGTCGCACCAATGTAAAATGCCCATATCACAGACGGCGCGACTTCACCCATTTGTGCGGTATTTTCAAGCCCTACTACGTTCGTCAGAACAAAAGGAAGAATTGAACCAATAACCGCGCCTATATTAATAAGCAGCGATTGAATGGAATACCCTACATTCCGTTGAGATGGCGGCACCATATCCGACACAAGAGATCTAAATGGCTGGAAGCAAACATTAAAAGAAGCATCCATAAGGGCGACCATGAGGGCGCCCATCAGCATGGGAGCAATAAACACCACGAATAATGGCGCATTGGGCAATAACACCATACCGACTACTGCGGCAATGGCGCCACCGAGAATAAAAGGACGTCGTCTACCTAATTTATTCCATGTTCTATCGGAGGCTGAACCCACAATGGGCTGTACAATAAGCCCCATGATGGGTGCCACTAACCAAAATAGGGACAAGGAGTGAAGGTCTGCGCCCAAATCCGTGAGGATTCGACTCACATTTGCATTTTGGAGGGCAAATCCAAATTGAACACCAAGAAAGCCAAAACTGACATTCCATATTTGCCAAAAACTCAGGCGGGGTTGGTTTGCTTGCATACTTTGCTCTATTTATTGTTTTAGTTTAATGGATACCGTTATCGCACAATGAAAACATTTGCTGACATCGCCGGAAGGCTAATGGTATCTGTTGGCTTGAACGTTTTACCGTCACTTATTCTTGTAATCGAATCGTTCGACTCAAGCATCTCTGCGTAGTCCGATAAAGGTAAATCTACCGCTTTCTTGTTAAGAATTACCATGATGCTTTCAACATTGTTTCCGTTATCTGATTGGGCACTGCGCTTAGCCCCCTTTTCAGCCTCTCGAAAATAGGTGTAAACACCGTCAACGGGCGCATAGTGCT
>Ga0208203_1000595_pt1 | contig 15984 bp, 16 predicted proteins | sample DeeseametaMP2914_FD_184167 | JGI IMG/M metagenome (GOLD analysis project Ga0208203, IMG submission 184167) | Marine microbial communities from the Deep Atlantic Ocean - MP2914 (SPAdes) | ecosystem: Environmental > Aquatic > Marine > Oceanic | place: West of Santa Cruz de la Palma, Atlantic Ocean...
TAATCGAATGGCCCAAGAGAAAGGCAGTTCATACAGCTATAGTCCCACCGCAGAGATGGTTGAAAATGAAGAGCGAATTCGCGGCGAATACCTCAAGCTTTTTAAAGAGCGCTACGGTGAAGAAGCCTTTGTTAAATACTCTAATCTCTTAGAGGGCTATAACGATAGAATAAGAAGAGAAGCGGACCCCAAACATGGGGTCCTAAGAATAGATTTCTAGTGACGTTAGTAGGGAGTAATTCTTATTCCCGAAGTCTTCTTTATCTCTTCAACATAAGATTTTATTTTCTCTAAGAAGAAGTGAAGGTCTACGGTGAGAATTTCGGTTTCCCAAAAATCTGAATCTCTCATTTTTATAAATTTGTCATCGCAAATACTCAGTAGTCCATTGATCTTACTAAAGTCCTCGTCGACCTTGGTCCTTAATTCTAGGGGCAGAGGGCGAACGCGATTGCTAAGGCGACTTGTAATGTGATCTCTCTCCCATAAAAGAGTGAGAAACTCTTTCTTTAGGTCTTCACATTCATTAAGTTCTTCTTGGTGTGTGTACAGTTGCATAGCTCTCTCCCTATTCGCTCAAAATGGGTTTAGCGATACGATAGAACTTACTTATATCTATCGGCTTTTGAATAAAGTTGAGGCCATAATTTATCAGGGGTTCCTCTCGTTTAATCTCTGCTCTTGAATAACCCGAAATAAGGATGACCTTTAGTTTTGGGAGAGTATTGACCAAGAGGGGGAGGATGTCGGTACCACGACTGTTGTTGCGCAGAAAGACGTCCAGAATAACCAGATCGTATTCCCGTTCATCCTCCCTTTCTTGGGCCTGAGCAATCTGGGCTAAGGCCATTCCGCCTTCAGGGGCCCAGTCAATTTCGACCTCATGGTTGATTTCGGTGAGAATCTCCTTGAGTATTTGAAACTGCCCATAATCATCCTCAACTAAGAGGACCCTTTTGTAGGGATCGTGTTTTGAGATAAATTCCAGATCTTTATTGTCGAATAAAATTCTCTCGTCGCCGTCGGCGTTTTCTTGGAATTCCATTTCCACTATTTTTTCAGCAAGTTGAGACATAAGAACCTCCATGGTTAGCTCGTTACTAGAAATAGTGCATTTCCTATGCCAACTGATATCTAACGTGTTTTTTAATACTTACGCTTGTATCTCTCTTTTAAGTGAGGCAAAATTGGACAATGTAGCGGGTATAAATGGGACATGTTAGGATGGTCTGATGAATTATAGATTTTATTTAATAGACGATGACCCCACGGCCTTAACTCTTCTTGAAACCCTTTGTGAAGAGCTCGACTACCCTTATCTTGCCTTTGAAGATGGGGAGGCGGCCTTAGAAAAGTGGAGTGAGACCAAGGAAAAATGTGTCTTTGTCTGTGATTACACCCTTCCTGAAATGAATGGTCTCGATCTTTTAAAAAAGCTTAAAGAAGAGGATAGCGAGATCCCCTTTATCCTTGTGACTGCAAATGGCAGTAGTGAAGTTGCTGTTAATGCCCTTGAGATGGGTGCTCTTGATTATGTGACCAAGCCTGTTAACCCCAAGGAAATGATGCTTGTCTTTAAAAGGGCCATTCAGCATCTGAACTTTAGAAAGTCTTTTGAAACCCTCAATAAGAAAATTAAAAAAAGCACTGAAAAGAGTGGCTTTCTCTATGGGGAAACCAAAGAGATGCTTAAGCTTAAAAGGCTCGTTGAAAAGGTTTCTCCCACTGATGCCCCATTGTTAATAACTGGTGAAACGGGAACAGGAAAAGAAGTTCTCTCAAAAGAAGTCCACCGCCTAAGCCAAAGGGCCGATAAGCCTTTTCTCGCTCTCAATTGTGCAAGTATCCCTGAGAATCTTTTAGAATCAGAATTATTTGGTCATAAGAAGGGGGCTTTTAGTGGAGCTACTGAAAATAGGGAGGGCCTTTTTATCGCGGCCAATGGCGGGACACTTCTCCTTGATGAAATCGGTGATATGCCTCTTAACTTACAGTCAAAACTTCTTCGCGTACTTCAAGAAGGTAAGGTTAAGAGAATTGGGGAGAATGAAGAGATAAGTATCGATGTTAGAATCATCGCTGCCACTCACAAGGACATCAATAATGAGATTCTAAATGGTGGTTTTAGAGAAGATCTCTATTACCGCCTAAGTGTCTTTAATGTCCACATACCCCCGTTAAGAGAGCGAAGAGACGATATTGATCTCTTCTTTAGTTTTTTTAGAAAACGCTACAGTAAAAAGAATATTAAACTATCAAAGGAAGCTCTCATTAAACTTCAGGAGCACTATTGGCCTGGAAATGTTCGGGAGTTTGAGAATACTATTAGACGAGCTCTTCTGATGGGCGATGGAATCATTCTTCAGGAAGAAGACTTGGTTTTTAATAATATTCCAGTCCATAAAGAGGAACTTGACTTTCGCCTGACATTTAAAGACTGGCCAAGTTTAAAAGAGTTAGAAAAGATTTATATTGCAAAGCTTTTCCTTGAAAAGGATTTTTCAAAAGAAAAGATCGCTCAAGTTTTAGGGGTGAATAGAAAAACGCTTTATCGAAAAATAAAAGAGTATGAACTGGAAAATTAATAAAGTAATTCTTCTTCTATTGTTTTTATTCATCCCCCTTCAGGTGAGAGGAGAAATTCTTGTTAACCCTGAGGAGTATGAAGCTGACGTTGAAGTTATTTTCAAAGGGAAGAATTCTGTAAGACCGCAGTGGTCTCATTTTGTTAAGTTAGAGGAAAAGGAAGGGTTAAAACTCTTCTTGGCCATGGAACTTCCGAGTAACTATCAGTTAAGAGAAGCGCAGGATCTTAAGATCATTAGGGTAGGGCGCCATTCACTCCTTCCTCTTAAAGACGGTCGCGCCAATTATCCCTTTAGTATCATGGGGAATGAGAAAATACTCAGTCACGGAAATATTCTGATTCGCATAAAGCCCAAGGCCAAAAAGGTCTTTGTTGAAAGTGACTGTAAGGTGGCTGAGAGGCAGAGCCAATGGTCTGTTTGGACCCTTAAAAGTTGCACCTACAAACCACCAGGGAGAATCGCTAAAAAGAAAATTGAAATAAAAGAGCCTTCTTTTTTTAAGAATACTTATATTGGTGGCTCTCTCACGCGCTACCTTTCACGAGAAACAACAAGTGCTAATGTGATTGTGGGACGAGCACTGTACTCTAAGAATGGTGTCGATCTTAGTGTTGAAGGGGATCTTTCGCTAGTTTCTGTTTCAGGTGGTGATAAGATTAATGATCTCTCATTGATTGGAAGTTACAGTAAGAATAGCCCCCTTTCCTTATTCGGTAAGCTAAGCTCGCGAATTGAGTCAGGAAGCTTATCTGGTCGATTTATTGTTATTCCTCAATTTGGAGTTGAGTATCAGCGCAAGCAAATGGCCTTTAACTTAGGACTAGCGCCAGTCACGAGTGAAAGTGATTTTATGCTCTTTGAGACACGTCTAACGCTTTATGAAAACGGAATCTTACCCTTTCTCTGTTTTGAAAGAGTAAGTCGCGATGAGGGAAGCTCGTATAGTCGTCTTCGTTTTGGAGGAGTCGTTAAATTCTAAACTTTAAAAGGATTTCTCTTAGTTTTAGAACTCGCTACGTTCTTGCTCTGATTATTATAGGGTTGCTCGTTATTGCCGAGACAATGGTCTCTTCTACCCAGCGAGAAAAAGTAAAGGATGACTTTGAAAACTTTAGTCAAAGTCTTCTTATTCACGATCGTTTAGAGATTGTTTATGAAAAAATTCTCTATATAAAGACGATCACAGATGTTGAGCGAGGAAGAAGGGAGACTCAGTCAGTTTTAAAGAACCTCAAGAAAATTCTCACTCCTGCTAATATTAATTTTGGTAAAGAGGAACTGCTTCGCCAAATCACACAAATCGAACAGGAAGTGTCTGTTCAGTCAGAGCTTAATCTTTCTTTTCTTGCAGAGAAGCAGCAGCTCCTTGATGAGCTTCTCTCTAGTTTTAATTCTTCTCTTCAAAAAACATTAATGAGCCAAGAAGATAAAATTGCCGAGGAATTTAAATTCTTAGAGTACCTCGAAATCATCCTTCTCTCGCTTATTTTCTTAGCTCTCTATCTTGAGTCCGTCTTTATTTTTAGTCCAGCGATTAAATCCTTAGAGGCTGAGACAAAGGCAAGAAATGATTTCTTTAGCAAGGTAAGTCATGAAATTAAGAATCCAATGAACGCCATCTTAGGAATGCTTAGTCTTGTTGAAGCTCATGAATTGAATAATGTGCAAAAAGACTATCTCAAGCGCGCGAAGACAAGCGCGCGCTCCCTTTTAAGCTTTCTCACGAATGTTATCCTCTATAGTGAAAGAGGTCATGCTTGGAAAAAAAACGCCAAGGCCATGAACTCGATCTCTGAATTAACCTATGAGATCAGCTCTTTGATGTCTTCAAGTGCTTACGATAAGGGTTTACCTTTTTATCTCTATATTCACCCCGACACTCCAGCTTCAATAGAAGTTGATGTTATTTATCTACGCCATGTTCTTATTAACCTTATCGGCAATAGTCTTAAATTCACCGAGAGGGGATTTATAGAGTTTGGAGTAATGCCCACGAAATCAGGAATAAAGTTTTGGATTCGCGACACAGGAAAAGGTATTCCTAAAGATAAGGTCGAAATTATTTTCGATGAGTTTGAGCAAAGTGATTCAAGTGTGAAGAGAAAGTACGGTGGGGCAGGCCTAGGCCTTTCGATAGCTAAAGATTATGCTCATATTATCGGAGCGAGTATCTCTGTTGAATCTGAGGTGGATAAGGGATCGACCTTCTGGGTTGAATTATCCGTTAAGAAAAGTGAAGCAAAAGCGTCAAAGGATTTTTCATTTAATGATATTCCACTTGCTGTTGTTGGAGACCCGAAACTATCGGATTGGGCGCGCTTTCATGGATTTAAGGTGAGCTCACTTGAAGAGGCTTCAAAAGTTATAAGTGATGATATTCGCCCACTTTCCCTCCAACCCGGTCAAAATGTCCTTCTCTTTACCACTGCTGATCTCTCAGGAGAGGATCTTCAAGAGCGTGAGAGAATTTTTCCCCTCGATCCCTTCTTTAAAGAAGAGAAAGGGGAGGGAAGAGTTAATCTCCAATTGAGAGGGCGAGTTGCGGTCGTAGATGATAGTGAAGATAATCGAATTATTTTATCGGAATACCTTAATCAAAGCTTTGACTGGGTTGATGTCTTTAGTCATGGAGAAGATTATTTAAAAAGCTATCAAGAGAAGGAGTATGATCTCACTTTTCTTGATATCCAAATGCCGGGAATGGATGGCTTTAGTGTCATTGAAAAACTTCCTCGAAATCGCAAAGGAATGATTGTTGCTTTTACGGCCCATAGCTCAGACCTTGAGGCTAAGAAAATGAGAGCTGCTGGCTTTAACCATATTCTTACTAAACCCTTAGATCCTAAATCTCTAAACGCTATACTTAAAGACTTTAGCCTTGATGCTCTTGAGGTCAAGGCTAAGGAAGTTGAAGCGGATGACTTTGAAAAGAGAATACTGGCAAAGCTTCAGCAAAAGAAGGGCTTCTTCTTAAATGAGCAATACTCAGCCCTTGAGAAAGCAGAGACTCTGCTCGACATGAAGAGGTGTGGCCACAATTTAAAGGGAAGTAGTAAGAATTATGGATTTGTAGAAATTGGTCAATTGGGCGCTCAGCTAGAAGAGGCCTGTGGCAATCAGAAAGAAGAGAGTGCGCTTAACCTTAAAAATGAGATCTTAAAAAGATTAAGATCAGCAAAGGATGGAGAATATGAAAAGAAGTGAAGAAAGAAAGCTTGAAGATCGTCACTATACTCCAGTTGTCATTAAACGTAATGACGAAACTCTGCGCCATCCCGATGATATTCTTGATGCTGCTATTTTTGAAGGGATGGAGCAGTTTGAAAGAACAAAATTCTCTCTCTTTCTCTCTGCCATCGCCGCCGGTTTGATTCTGGGCTTTGTCGGCTTGAGTGTTGGATTTGCTCAGGGACTGGTTCCTGAGGGCTCGAGTCCTTATTTTGAAAGGCTCATTAAGGCGCTATTTTATCCGCTAGGATTTGTGGTTTGTATCCTATCAAGGACGCAACTCTTTACTGAGCACACAGCAAGGGCTGTCTATCCCTTCTTAGAGGGGAAGGTGAAACTTCCCAATATCCTAAGTATTTGGGCCATTGTTCTTATTGGTAATATTGTAGGGACTCTACTTTGTTCGCTTCTTATTCATGTTGCAAACCCCGTCATTGCTTTACAAGCTCAATACCAAGAGGTCTTTCATCATCTTATCCAAAACACATCCCTAGAAGTTTTTGCTAGTGCTATCTTAGCAGGCTGGCTAATGGCCCAGTGTGGATGGCTCATTCTAGGCACGACATCAACGGGTTCACAGATGATAAGTATCTATATTGGAACTTTCCTAATAGGCATTGGTGGTCTTCACCACTGTATTGCAGGGAGCGCCGAGGTGTGGTTAGGACTCTTATCCAATGGGTTTCACGATATAGGCCCAGCTTTCGTTTTTCTGGTTTCAGCAATTATTGGAAATCTTATCGGCGGAAGTCTCTTTGTAGCCTGCCTTAATTATGGACATATAAGACAGGCTTAAGAACTTAGTCTGTTTTCTTTTTCTTTCGAGGGGCCTTCTTACGGGTCCCTTTCTTTGCTGGTTTTGGATTGAGGGTGAACCAATCTTCTTCTGTAATAGGATGAAAATAGTCAGCTTCATCTACTAAAAGTTGGCTAGTTGTATTTTCTACCGCTGCAATCTCTACTCGGACACCCTCATTAACCAGGTGGCGCACGAGTTCGATATAGTCTGAGTCACCCGACATGATAATAATGGTATCGACTTTGTCTGAAAGTTGAGTCGCTTTAATTGAGAGCGGGATATCAGCTGATTTGTGGCAAGGTCTAACAGAGCCGTGAAAGTTAGAATGAAGTCTCTCACGCAGCTTACTTGAAATATTCTTACCTTCTCTAAAATAAACAAGACGGTTGAGTCCTCTATTGTCGAGGAGTTTAGGGATGAGGGTATCAAAATTAAGCATGGAGCTATTATTCTTGGTAATGGAGTGAATTGATCTTTCAATATTATTTCCATCGATCAGGATGGCCACGCTTTGGCTGATTTTTACACCTTGAATGGTTGTTTCGTTCATGTGTTATTTTCCTTTTTTGATTGATTATAGGGCTTAGAGTGTGTCAGGGCCATCAATGTAGAGGCCTTTGTGTAGGTATGTAGCAAAAATGTCATGCGTCTTATAACAAGGGAGATTGTCCGACTCAAAGCTCCATTACAATAGTGGGGTGCAATTAAAGGAGTCATTGGATGAATCTTACCACAAAGCAACAAATCAGGGTTGATATTATTTCAAAGTACCTAGGAGGTGGTCTTCACTACGAAGATGCCTGCAATGCCCTAGAGATTTCTGAAAGACAGTTTAGAAGAATAGTTAAGGCTTTTAGAGAAGATGGGATACAATCTGTTTTCCATGGAAATAAGAAACGTACTCCTTGTAATAAAATTTCCTCAGGTCTAAGGTTTAAAATAATCAACCTCTATCGTGATCGATATTTTGGGCTAAATCTGGTTCATTTTATTGAAAAACTTAAAGAGTGCGATGAACTAGAGAAGATTTCTTCGTACTCGACTATCAGAAATATTCTCCTCTCATCTTGTTTAATCTCTCCTCAGGTAAAAAGATCAAGAAAGTCTCGCCCAATGAGAAAGAGATATGAAAAAGAAGGGATTATGGTTCAAATCGACGGAAGCCATCACAGGTGGTTTTCTCATAAGCTCCCACATTGTTTAACTCTTGCTATGGACGATGCTACTGGAAAGATTCTAGGAGCTAAATTTACCAAGACTGAGACGACCTTTGCTTCAATGGAGGTCGTTAAGAAAATTATTGAAAAACACGGAACCTTTCAAATCTTGTACTCCGACAACGCTGGAATTTATGGGGGAGGAAAGAGATCTGGTTTCTCTAATATGAATAGAGCGATGAGAGAACTTGATATTATCCCAATTCAAGCTAACTCACCTCAGGCTAAGGGAAGAGTAGAAAGGGCCTTTAGAACGCTTCAAAGCCGTCTTATATCCGAACTTAGGCTTAATAAAATAGAAAACTGTGAGGAGGCAAATAGATTCTTAGAAGATGTTTATATTGATAAGTTTAATGCTCAATTTGCAGTTGAGCCGGAATCTAAAGAAACAGCTTACAAACCTCTATCAGGGAAGGTTGATCTAAACGAAACCTTTACAGTAAGAACCCCCCGTGTGGTTCAGAGTGGTGAGATTTTAAGTATTGATGGAAACTATTTACTCCTTGATCACGGATTTAGTGAGTCTCTCTTTAAGAAGCAGGTTGAGGTCAGGAAATACCCTAATGGCGATACTAGAGTATTTTATCATGGGAAAGAGCTTGAGTGGAAGCACTATGAGAGGGGGGTAAGTGCAGCTTAGACAGTATTTAATTCTTAAAATTTCCCCTAATAAGCAGTAATTATTTTTTTAGTCCTTCAAGCTTATCTAGTGCATCTTTAGCTGCACTAGATAATTCTTTCCACTCTGAGCTAATAACAAATTCTTCTATTGAAGGTAAATTCTCTGGAGTTTTATCGCAGATTAGCTCAAATATATTATTAAATTCTGAAAGAATATTTAACTCATCTTGGTCAAATACCTTGAGAATTATTTCATCGTCTAGACTAAAGCTTCCATCCCATGAGCAAAAAATCTCTGCGGGGACATCCGCGATAGGTACATTTTTTTGATATTTTAATTGTTCATCTTTTGAAGAGATTAGGAAAAGTGAATCGAAAACATTTTTTCTAACCGCTTTTTCAATTTCGTTCATTTTTACTCCATACTAAAAAGGCCACTTAAATTGATCCAGGGGGATATGGGCAGCATCATTCCTATCACCTGGTAACCTATTGCCAAACCTGTCATACCAATGCGCTCCTCTCTTAATTTTTACATAGGGCTGCCTACTATTGGGATATTGGGAGTTAGGATTGCCGGGCATTATCCTAATTTCATTAGACGTGTCACCCACTTTCCGTCTAAATACAACCCCATCATTAAATTTAGACTTATCAAAATGTTTCCATTCTTTAGGTATACCTTTATCTTTTCTAAACTTTCTTAAGATATTTTTAGTTCTATCATTCCTCAAAAATGATGCAGGCTTTGCATCCTGAAACACATCTTTCCATTTTCCTGCACGGATGTTTCGCCCGAGTTTTGTCGCTCTACTTCCGGCTTCACCTAGTCGCCGCCACACTTTTCCGAAGTACTTGCTACCAAGTCTGCCTAGAGCTGATATCGCTCTGGCTCCTCCTGTGATCAGTACCCTCCACAATCCTCCAACACCAGCGGCAGCAATATTATCAACTCCGCTAAGGTCCGCACCAGTATCGAAGTCTTTACCTGTGAGAAACTCATAGATAGATCGAACTGTATCTATCTGACTATGATCTCCTTTTGTAAAATCAGCAAGAGCTTTCGAAAGATTTAAAAACTCTCTTGCTTCCTCATAATTACCCATGCCCGCACTTTCACTTGCTTGAGCTAGCAAGGTAGCAGCAACATATCTATTTTCATCTTTTAGGGGACAGCCGTTTATAGTGCTTCTAAGACTGTCATGAACCTCTTTGAGTTCTGGCCCTATTTTTGGATCAGAATATGCCAACTGATAGCTTGGGATAAGGTTGTCCATGTATCTCTCTGGACGGATATGGTTTCTTGCAGGATTTCGGCCAAGGCTTCCATCTCTTGCTGAGCCAGTCATTCTATCGTAAAAATCTCTTGAATTTCGTGTACCGTCTGTCTCGCTCCAACGATCTCCTGTTGAGCCGAAATCGGTGCTCGTGCAAGTCGCTTTTGGGCAAACACGATTAAATTCTTGATCCCGAATATTTCTAAGGTCAAATAGGGAAGTGTTCTCCACAATTTCATTTTCAGCATTTTTCTGAAAACAATATTCGCTTTTATCTATCCCTTCTTGCTTTTCTTCGGTAATCACATTTGAGCAAACTGTTCTTGTGTTTAATATTTCCGATACATTTTGGCTTAGCTCAATTAGATCGACAGACCTTTCTACTTCGGACCTCAAGAGTTGATTCGCCAGGGCACCCTTAATCACGAACAATATGACAATTGTAAAAATTTTCATGCTATTTCTATCGGATTAAATTTAGTGAATAAAAAGCTTTTATAAGAAAAGAAGAGTTAATACTTCTTTAAGTGGCCATGTTTTCAGCTACTTGAATGACATTTTTCCTTAAAATGTTTCAGCCTAAATCGGTAAAATTATTTCAAAAATCGATTTTAATTTTTTCTTTTTTTCTACCGATAAGTGGTAATAGTGAAAAAGTTCACTTTTAGTAGCGTTTCGGACAGATTCCCTTAACTAGCAAAGTGACATTATCGTAAATCACCTACACAATGTAGAGGCCTTTGCCAACTATTTGAGGCTAATTTTAAACTATTACATATTTCTAAGCCATTGATTCTCTGTGAGATTTGCTTGAGAGCTTTTGTTTAGTCTAGATTACGCCGATAATAGGCATATGACATCATTAATAAAGAGAAAACTTGATACAGGCACCCTTAAAGTTCTTTGTCTCTTAGGTATGACCTTATTTGTTCTTCCTCTAAAGGCTGAGCGCCATGAGATTTCTCTCTCTATAGAAGTCTATGATCTTAGCTCTCAGCAGACGCGCATGATCTCTCCTAATGATGGTTACACCTTTGAGATTTTAGAAAAAAAGGGGAGTCGCTACAAGCTTAAGATCTTCAATAGAGACGGCGAACTCATCGATGATGACTTTATCACTCATCGCTCCAATGTGGATGACAACTTTGTGAAAGTTGAAGTGGAGTCCCTTCTTGATTCTCTTGCTGACATGGCCGATGTTGGCGTTCCTCCTAAGGGAGACTGTCTTGATGAAGTCTTAGCAGAAGTTGAAGATCTTGTTGAAGGTGATATTAGAAGTGAATGCCAGGTTGCTGGAACGAATCAAGCGTGGAAGTCGAACTGTGAAAAACTCTTTGATGAGGGCCTACCAGAGGATGCTCTTAAGTATGCTCTTAAGGTGATGAAACTCAATGCAACGTCATTTAAAACCAATAAGTGTTTTGACAAGCGAGGCCTTAAGCATAGTGGTCACACTTCAATGGGGGGACTCACTGCAAATGGTTTTAAGAATGATCTTATGGCCGATGGTCTCCCTAATAAGTGTACCTTTATTATTAATGATACCGATGACCGCTCACCCTCAAGTGGTGGCGATAATTGTCGAGGGCGCATGTATTATATCGACATGTGTAGTGGGGGCTCGCCAGAAGTTAAGAAAGATTATTTTAATCTAGGGACAGGGACCTGCCGTAACGGGCGAAATGGTTTTATGAACGAATCAGGTAAGCACACCACTGTTCTTGGTGCTTTCTTTACCCATACAAAAGCCTTTGATTTTACTCACACCACAACTCAGACCAAGCAGTACTCAAGTGTGAGAAGAGGGATTAAAAACTCAGGAGGTCCCAATAGGGCATCAGCTCTTCAACTTCTGGGATTACAGAATACGAATAATTTAAGTTCAAAGAATGGCAAGTACATCCATGTCTCTCCTCATCGCAGTTCATGGGGTTGTCCTTCCATTGCACCAGAAAATTATTATATGATTGAAGATCTCGCAAGTCGTGGGCCATCGATGGTCATTAATTATGCCAAAGAAGGTATGGAGGATATTGAAGAATGTACCGAAAAATAATCTTGATATTCACACTTCTTTTAATGACTAAAGTCTGGGCCGACGAGTGCTTCTCTCTTGGAGGGGAGAAATATAAAGTTAAGAAAGTATCAAAAGATGGCTATGCGATAGAATCGTTAAAGAATAAAAAATTAACAAACTTCTTCTACTGCTACCCTGAAAAGGGAAATACGCATTGCTCGGGAAATGATGATTCTGGGGAGTTTATCGTGGAGGAGAGCTCAATAACTTTACTTGGTCTGGTGGGGCTCGGTAATCCTGATGGGCCAAATATCTTTCTTAAGCACCCTGAAAGCATCCCTTTAAAGAATTGCTCCCTGTAAAAACGACAATTTCCTAGGAAGGCTCTATTACCTAAGCTAGAAGGGGAGAATGAAAATATCTCTCCTTTTCCTCCTTCTCTCTATTCAACCTCTCTTTAGTGCTGAGCTCTATGGCCAAGTCAAAAGTATCCACGACGGCGATACGCTCACTATGGTGACCGATACAGGGGAGCGTAAGAAAGTTCGTTTGATCGGCATTGATACACCTGAAGTTAGCTTTAATGGTCATAGCCAAGGGGAGATCGCTCTCGTGGCCAGAGACACTTTGCGGACATTGATTCCCATTGGTAGTCGTATCTTAGTTGATGTTGAAGATTATTCGCTTCATCATAGCCGCCAATTGGGAACCATTTTCTTTGACGGCAAGAATATAAATCTAACTCTTGTTGAAATGGGCGTAGCTGCTCCTTACATTATCGCTCCCTTTGATAAGTCCCTCACTCACGATTACTTAGAGGCCGCTAAAATTGCTTTTGAAAATCAAGAGGGCTTTCTCTTTAATGAAGAAGTAATGCCCTATGAATTTCGTATGATCGTGCAAGGGCGAAAGGGAACGAACTATGTTGGGAATAAAGAAACAAAAGAACTTTTCTACCCCGATCAGGTTGAGAGTGTGCCTTTTTACCAGCGCATCTTTTTTCGCTCTTACGAGTACGCTCTTGAAAGAGGGTATTTTCTTCCTTAGTTTTGGCAGCGAGGGCAGTGATAGGTTCCTCGCCCTTTGAGAACAGTTTTAATAACTTTACTCTTCTCGCAAAGTCCGCAGACTTGTTGATAAAAGACCACCAAGTTCTTAACACCTTCCCCAGCATTTCCGGTGGTGTCTTTATAACCACCACTAAAAGTCGTACCCCCTGATTTAACCGTTCCCTCAAGAACAATTTTCATCGCCTTTTCAATATTACGGGCGTCCTTCTTGGTCAGCGTGTGGTTGCGGCGTGAGGGCAAAATGCGTGCGTGCGCACACACTTCACTGGCCATATAATTGCCAACTCCAGCAAAGTGATTTTGCTCGAGAAGAAAAGGTTTGATTTCTTTTTGAGGACATTTTTGAAGGCGTCCCCATATATAATCGGCTGTAAACTCTGGTGAGGAAACATCAGCGCCTAAGCGAGTAAGCCATTTCTGTGCTCCCTCTGCCTTAAGGTGATGAAGATTACCAAAACGGCGAGGATCAACATAGGCCAAGAAAAGAGTGTCCCCATTTTCTTTCAGCCCTTTAATCTGCACATGAGTATGCTTTTCAAGTACCTTTGTCTCAGACACTCGCCAGCCCCCACTCATACCAAGCCCACTAATCGAAACAAGACCACCCTCAAACTCAAAGAGCAATACCTTACCCTTACGGGCCACGCGCTCAAGAACCTTCCCCCGCGGAGAAAACTCTTTGTCCTTAACAATAGACCCCGCCACCTCAGAATAAACAACACTCACCACCTTAAGAGGTAAGTGAGGAGCGATTTGGTTTTTAATAGTTTCGACTTCTGGTAATTCGGGCATATGTGTTTAACTTATTAAAATTACTAATTGAAAAAAGCATGGGAAGGCAAATGCCAACCCATGCCAACCTTTATACCAACTTTTTAACCATTTGAGGTTCTCTTTTTAGAGAAAATCGAAATGACATTGTCTGGATGCTCCGTTTCTTTGGCATCCAAGACAAATTCATCATTTTCGTTCTCCTTGAGAGTCTTCATCTCAAATTGGTTCTGCTTTTTGATATATTCCATGATTTTGACCGATATTTCCTTTTGGTCATTTTCATCACATTTAGAGTAATGATCCGCTAGTTTGATATCTTTGTGTCCGGTCATGGCAATAACTGCATCGAGTCCACCTCCAACTTTACGGGCCAATGTGGCCATGCCATGTCTCAATATGTGAGTTCCAGAGTAGGGCAGTTTCCCTTTTCTCTGGGCCTCACGATAATTGAGTTGAATGGTTCCATAGTTTAGAGGTTTACTTTCCACATGAAAGACATAATCACAGCCTTTTTCTTTAAACGCCCACCTTTCTTTTAAAACTTCTTTAATCTCGTCTGTAATATAAACAGCCCTCGCTTCCTTATTTTTAGGAAAGGGCTTTAATTCCACAAAGGTCTTGTGGGTCATATCCCAGACACAGGAATGTTTTATAAGAAGCCTTCTATTATCCAGATCAACATTAGACCATTGAAGTCCAGCGATCTCTCCGACTCGCCCAGCAGTAAAGAACTGCATTTTGGCAAGATTGCGATAAAGAGGCTTTAGGTAGTGAAAAAAGATAAGAGCATGTTTTAATGTAATTTTCTTTTTTTTATCTGGAGTGGGCTTAATGAAACCTAGCTTTTTATGCTTCTTCTTAATCGGATTTGTTAGGTGAAGGGCCTCTTTTTCAAACTCTTCACTTTCTTTATACCAATTGAAGATGGTCACAAAAAGATTAAGTTCATTGTTTAAATTACACCTCGCTGCTCTTCCTCTTCCTGAAGTTTGATAAAAATCTGATTTGTAGTAATCCACGAATTCTTGAACAAACTTAGAAACTTTAGAGGGAGTAATTTGATCCATCGGTAAATGCTCAAGCTTTTTCCACGGCTCATACCGCCTTAGCCAAATGGCCTTGGTGGTAGTTGCTAAAAGAGGAAAATGAACTTCTTGCATTGTTTGCCAGACAAATCTTAATGAAGAACAGCTTGATTTCTTTTCAGAAGGATCTTCACCATTAAAGTTACGTCGCCAAGCTTTTGCTTCAAAGAGGGAGGAAAAAGTTTTTTGGTGAACTTTTCCCTCTACTTTTTTAATGGCAAGGTAGTTTTTAGTAGTGAGGTGTTTGTAAATACCCACTTGTCCAGAGAGTTTTCTATAATCTTTTTTACTGCTCATGATTTGCTCCTTTAACCCAAGCTAAAATCTCACTTGGTATAAAAAAGAGCTTTCCACGTCGTTTTCTATAAGGAATCGAGCCACTACTGACTAAGTTGTATATCGTTCCTTTCTTGTATGTAGTTGCCCTACATACATCGTCTATCACCCATATTAACTTGTTAAAGATCCTATCAGAACCCGGTTCTGATACTTCGCTATTGTAGTATTTCTGATCTTCTTTGTAATCAAGATTAGACTTTTCTATCATCCCTATTTTCCTTATTCTTTTGATTTTTTTGGACACTCCTGCGGCACTTTAATCTCTCACCTTTTGAATTCTTGCAGTGACTTCTTGACCATTTCCTCTCTACTCGTTGAGAGGGGATGGTCAAGAATCACGCCCGCCAAGATACTCAAATGATTGAGGAATTTCCTTGTGGCGCAGGAGTGTGTGTTCATAATTGAACTGTGTGTGAACAACTTGTGAACCATAATTTTCAATTTTTTGAATTTGAAAATAGATCCTCAAAAGCTTGAAACTCACCCATAAAGTAAATGGGCGCACCTTGGTATTGAAATGAACTGACAGTCATAGAAGGAACAGACATAAGAAGAATTTTTCCTCTGACTTCTTCATTCATATTTTCAAGCTGGCGCTTATAGGTATTAAATACGGGCTCTTTATTAAAAATGTACAAGCAGTAGTTAAAGCAGTTCGCCCTTTTATAAGCCGAAAACTTACTGACTATACGAGGCTTTGCCTTTTGAGTTAATTCAATCTCAATCGCCAGAGAGCCTCTCAGGCCGTCTCTATTTATGTAGATTAGGCCATCAGGCTCGACTTCAAAGAAATCTGTGTCATGTAGGACATGGCCTTCTCCAAGAGTCTCAAACTTATTGAGCTCATAGATGACGTTCGCTGTGATAAGGTCGTGGTTAAGCTCAGCATCACTTTCTTCAAATTGGGCATTGTAGGGCGTAATTTTTCCTCCTCTTTCTGTTAGGGTGAGAAATTTTCTTCTTCTTGGC
>Ga0208203_1000601_pt1 | contig 15892 bp, 10 predicted proteins | sample DeeseametaMP2914_FD_184167 | JGI IMG/M metagenome (GOLD analysis project Ga0208203, IMG submission 184167) | Marine microbial communities from the Deep Atlantic Ocean - MP2914 (SPAdes) | ecosystem: Environmental > Aquatic > Marine > Oceanic | place: West of Santa Cruz de la Palma, Atlantic Ocean...
GGGAGGATGGCAGAGTTTTCCCTAATGTAATTTTGAGGACTTAAGCTCGTTTTTTAAGCTTTGAACCTTATTCATCATTTCTAGTGGAGTGAGATTATTGATATCTAGCTCTTCAAGGTCTTTTTCTAACTTCCTAAGATGGGCTGGTATTTCTGGTTCTGGCTCAGGAGCTCCAAAGAAGTCCAATTGAGCACCTGATGATACCTGGGGAGTATTGCCCTCAACCTCAAGATTATGAAGAATCTCTGTTGCTCGGTGAAGGAGGCTTTGAGGAAGGCCAGCTAGTTTGGCCACATAAATTCCGAAACTCTGACTTGCTCCCTCTTCAATCAACCTGTAAAGGAACTGCACATCTCCATCCTTACTCTTTGTTTCAACAGTTAAGTTCTTTCCTTGGGGGAGAGAGGCGATAAGGTCTATGAGCTCGTGGTAGTGAGTGGCAAAGAGAGTCTTGCATTTCGTGTTGTGAATGAGGTGTTCAACAAGCGCCCATGCAATGCTGAGCCCATCATAGGTAGAAGTACCGCGACCGACTTCATCAAGGATGACGAGGGACTTACTTGTCGCATGCCTAATGATCTCTGCTGTCTCGGCCATCTCCACCATAAAAGTTGATTGGCCTTTAAGAATGTCGTCACTCGCTCCAAGGCGGCTAAAGAGAAAGTCACATAAAGGAAGATTGGCTTCCTGGGCAGGGACATAGCAGCCTATTTGCGCCAGGATCTGAATGATTGCGACCTCTCTCATTACGGTGGTCTTACCGGCCATGTTTGGGCCTGTAATGAGGCCGAAGTAGCAATCCTCATCAAGAGTAAGGTCGTGAGGAACAAACTGATCTTTAAGAATACTCTTTATCAAAGGGTGCCAAGCCCTATTAAGCTTAAGGTCACCCTTTTTAAGGAGAGTAGGTCTCTTAAAATCATCCTGAAAAGAAATCCAGGCGAGAGACTGAAGAGAGTCGAGTTCTCCAAGAGAGTCGGCAAGGCTTTGGACTTCATGACTTAAGGAGGTCACCTTTTCAATAAGTTCTTTAAAGATTTCTCTTTCAAGTTTTTGCAGCTTCTCTTTTGCAGTCGTAATTTCTTTTTCAAACTCAGTCAGCTCTTCAGTTGTATAGCGTTCACTATTAACAAGAGTTTGGCGACGATTGAAACTTGCTGGGACTTGTGAGCTGAAGCTTTTAGATACTTCAATAAAGTAACCCGCAACATTATTACTCTTAACCCTGAGCTTCGCTATACCGGTTTCATCGCGGTAGCGCTGCTCAAGAGCTGAAAGTTCTTCAGCTGCATTTTGACTGAGCTTTGCTAAGCGATCGCGATTCTTAGATGCACCCTTTTTGATGAGATTTCCCTTTTCAAGAGAAGCACCAACCTCATCGTTGAGTGTCGATTGAATATCCTCTTTAAGAGATTGAAGTCCTTTAAGAGAGGCAGGCTTTAAAGGGGTAACGAGACCTTTAAGCTTGGTCTTAAGATCATCGAGGATCTTCTCATAGGAATCAATCGCGGTCGCAGTATTGAGAAGGTCACCCGGTGTCGCCTTATTAGTCGAAACTTTGGCTAAAATTCTTTCAAGATCTCTCACTTCTGAAAGAGAGTCTCTAAGATTTTCGAGAAAGTCGTGGTCATTAAGAAGGACGGCAATGGTATCTTGTCTTTTCTCAATTTTTTCAAGACTAAAAAGAGGGGCTGTAAAGAATTTTCGTAGCTGACGAGAGCCCAGTGCCGACTGAGTTTTATCCATGTAGCCAAGAAGACTTTCTTTATAGGTTTCACGAGACTTCGGAAGGATCTCTAGTCCTTGAAGAGTCGCAAGAGTGACCTTCATCTCCTCTTGTTCATTAAGAAGACGAAAGGGTCTTATGTGGAAGAAAGTATCAAGGTTTTGAGTGGAACAAATATAGTATCCTAAGGCGCCGATCGCTTTGAGAACCGCTTTGTGATCCTTGAGTGTTTTATCTCTTTTAAAGCCTGGAATGAGCTTTTCAAGATAGATCTCGGTATATTTAGGATTGAAGTAATCATCACTTAAATAGGTTTTAAGTGTTCCAAGATGATCAAGGACTGATGTGACTTGGTCGTTCTCATCCCATTGACCCATGTAGGTTATCATCTCTCGTGGTGCAAAGAGGAGGAGCTTATTGATGAGTTCTTCTGCCGATTTTAGAAGGCTTCCGGAAAATTCTCCTGTCGTAAAATCAATGGCCACGAAGTAAATTTCATTCTCACTTATTTGATAAGTAGAGACCATAAACCTCTGGTCTTTGCTCTCCGTTTTTTCAAGATCAAAAGGCATCCCAGGGCTCACGACTTGCGTGACAGCCCTTTGAACAATTCCCTTGGCTTCTTTGGGGTCTTGAACTTGCTCACAGATCGCGACCTTAAGACCTAAGTTACTAAGGCGGTCGATATAAACTGCTGCTGCATGGTGGGGAATTCCGGCCATGGGAATCGGAAAATCACCAACCTTTCCTCTGTGGGTAAGCGTAATATTAAGAAGCTTTGAAGTCTGTACAGCATCCTCAAAGAAGACTTCGTAAAAGTCTCCCATTCTAAAGAGGAGAATATGGTCGCTATAATTTTCCTTGATGGAACTATATTGTTGCATCATGGGAGTGAGTTTGACTTTTGAGTCGAGGACCATTTGGAGGGTGGTGTGAGACACAAATTCTCCTTAAAGTGTGTGATTTTGCAAAGATGAATTATGACAAAAAGACTCGGACATTGACAAGGATTGCGCATTGCATCTCCTTGTCAAGAAGGTCTCTTTTTAAAATAGCTAGGTGGGATTCCAACATGTTAGAATCCTAGAATGTTGGCAAAGAAACAGACGGTATTGTTTTTTCTCTTCATAGGTATTTGCGTAAGCCTAGTTTTGATATCACTCATGGGGCAATGGGATGGTGGTGTCTTTAAGGATATTGGCGCGGATGATAAGCAAAAGAATTCTATGCAAGAGTCCTATTTTAAGGACGCTAAATACCATCTCCTCAAAGATGATGTCCCAAGTTTTAATCTCACAAGTGATGAACTCACCATAAATTCAACAACAGAGAAGATCTTCTTTATTAAGCCACGTGGATTTGCTTTCACGAGTGCCAATGAAAGGATTGATTATGAAGGTGATCACGGCTTTTTTAATCAGTCAGCAGAGGTCCTCGTCCTTGAGCAAAACACCAAAGTAAATATGAATGTTACAAGTGCTGATGCCAAAAAGCTCACCTATCAAATGAAAGAGGATCGTGTTCATTTGGAGAATGAAGTGAAAACCAAAACACTTCATGAAGGAGAGGGGGACTGGATTTATGTTAATTCAGATGAGGCCTATTTCTGGCCGCAGGCTAAGAGAAGCCGCTATGTCGGTAATGTCGAGGGTGAGATTGACCGCAAAAGGGTTTATGAGGACTCGCTGAGCTTTAGCTCCTACGAGCTTCTCCTTAATATGGTGGATCTTAAGGCTGATCTTAATGAAAATGTAGTCATGAAAAAACGGTACCTTACGGCGACAAGCAGGCGGGGAGAGATATTTCTGGAGAACTATAACAAAAAACTCAAGTATTTTGCGCTTTATGACGATGTGAAGGTAGTAGAAAAAGTGATGCTTGATGGGAAATTTATAGAAAGAAAGGCCTTTTCTGAAAAGTTAGAAGGCCTTCCTAGTGAGAGTAAGATTATTCTCACAGGTTATCCTAAGGTGTATCAGTTAAATGATGTCATCAAGGGAAATAAAATTGTCCTAAGAGAAAACACTGAAGTGGTTGAGGTAGACGATGCCAACACCAAATTTAAGGTTGAATAGCCAATGATGACTGAAGAACCAAAATTTTTGAAAGCGCAAAGCCTGAAGAAAACATACGGGGGGAGAACTGTTGTAAAAGATGTCTCTCTAAGTGTTGCTCAGGGTGAAGTCGTCGGTCTTCTTGGTCCCAATGGTGCGGGTAAAACAACTTCTTTTTATATGATGGTTGGATTAGTAAAAGCCGATGAAGGTCGAATCGAACTTTCTGGCGATGACCTAACCGAGTATCCTATTCATATCAGAGCTTTAAAAGGGGTCGGTTATCTTCCTCAAGAAGCCTCTGTTTTTCGAGATCTTACGGTAGAAGCTAATATTTTTACTGTTCTTGAAAATCGTGCCCTCCCAACAGTTAAGAAAAAAAATCTTCTTAACAGTTTGATTAGTGACTTTGGTCTTGATCACATTCGAGACTCAAAAGGTGGTGATCTTTCTGGGGGAGAAAGAAGAAGAGTGGAGATCGCGAGAGCTCTTGCTCTTGAACCTAAGTTTATTCTTCTCGATGAGCCCTTTGCCGGCGTTGACCCCTTGGCCGTTAGTGATATTCAAGGAATCATCAGAGGATTAAAGAAGAGAAATATTGGTGTCCTTATCACGGATCACAATGTGAGAGAAACTCTCGGCATTGTCGATAGGGCTTATATTATGAATTCTGGAGAGTTACTTGTTAATGGAACCCCAGATGAAATCATCAATAACGAAAGGGCACGGAAGTTCTATCTTGGTGAAGAATTTAGAATGTAACACACTTTTTGAAGGTGGCCCTTTATGGCAATTAAAATTTCACAGAGTCTAAAGCAAACACAAAGCTTGATGATGACGCCGCAATTGCAGCAGGCGATCAAGCTTCTCACTCTTACTCACCTTGAGATGACGAATGTTATTGCAGAGGAAATGGTAGAGAACCCTATGCTTGAAGAGTTTGATGGCTCTGGAGACAGTGAGAGTTCAAGTAAAGAAGAGCGTCTTGAGATGCAAAATGCTGAGGCGACAAGTGGAGATTTTCAAGAAGACGGGCCTGTCAATAAAGATGAGTTTGATTGGCAGTCTTATATTGAAACCTATAATAACACTTCAAGTTCTCCCCCAAATATGGCCACTCCTGATGCGGATGAAATGCCAAATTACGAGAATATTGTGTCTCAGGGGCAGACGCTTGCAGAGCACCTCGAATGGCAGCTGCGCATGGAAGACCTTGCAGATGAGGAGATGGAGTTTGCCTTAACGATTATTCACAATATCAATGATGACGGTTATCTCTCTCTTCCCTTTGAAGAGATTATAAGTGAAACAGAACTTGATCGCGAAGATGCTGAAGATGTTTGGCAGATGGTAAAGAGCCTTGACCCTGTGGGGTGTGCATGTGAAACACTCACGGATTGTTTATTGTCTCAAGCACGCATCGCTGAAGAGCGCAGTCCTCTTTTAGAAAAAATTATACGTGATCATCTTAAAGACCTTGAGGGTCGTGACTATGGGAAGATTGCAAAGACTTTAGGAGTCGAGAGAGTTCAGGTTGAAGAAACACTTGAACTTCTTAAGAATTTTCATCCTAAGCCAGGTCGTCTTATCTCCTCAGGGGATACGCACTATGTGGTTCCTGATATTTATGTGGTTCAGGTGGGAAGTGAATTTGTTGTTAAAGTAAATGATGAAGGTGTGCCACGATTAAAGGTGAGTCAACTCTATCAAAAGATGCTCGCCCAAAAGGACGACAAGGAGGCTCAAGAGTATGTCCAAGACAAGCTCAAGAGTGCTCTCTGGCTAATTAAATCCATTCAAAATAGGCAGAGAACAATTTATAAAGTTTCTCAAGCAATTGTCGCTCAACAACAGGACTTCTTTAAAAAAGGTCCCCGTTACTTAAAGCCAATGGTTCTTAAAGATATTGCCAATGAGATTGGAATGCACGAATCAACTGTTTCAAGGGTGACGACAAATAAGTATATGCATACGCCAATAGGACTCTTTGAGCTCAAGTATTTCTTTAATACTGGAGTTGGAGGTAAGAATGGCGGAATTGATGTCGCCAGTGAGGTTCTTAAACTTAAGATTAAAGAATTAATAGCTAATGAGAATCCTAAGAAGCCTTTATCTGATCAGAAAATCGCCACTCTTTTGAGTCGTGATGATGTGAAGGTTGCTAGGCGTACTGTCGCCAAATATAGAGAATTGTTAGGAATTCTATCATCTTCAAAAAGAAAGCTTAAGTAGAGGGCCCCAATCGTACGAAGAAGTACTTACCCTTTAAAAAAATAAAGCCTGAATAGTGTTATTCAGTATTACCAGGGAGAATACCTTATGAAAGTAACCATTTCCTTCCAGCACCTAGAGCACACACCTTCACTTGATGATCGTATTAAGGAGAAAACTCTACGACTAGGCAAATACATGGAAGGAAAAATCCATGCTAAATGGAATTGTTATGTAGAGGATCACCAGCACTATGCTGAGATCGACTTGGTTGGTCCTAAGTGTGAGTTTCACGCGAGTGCTCATGCTGACTCAATGTATAAGTCCATTGATCTTGTTCTCAATAAGCTTGAAAAACAAATTCAAAAGAAGCATTCAAAACGAAAAAATAAAATGCATCGCAAAGATCCTCGCCCAGAAATTCTGGACGTCGAATCAGCTTGGCTTGATTACGATGAGGATAATTTTAAAGATATCGCTTAATGAGAAGCAGGAGTGGGAGAAGTTCTTTCTTCCTCTCCTGAAGTCTCTTCCTTTTTAATAATCATAAGAAATGCTGGCAAAAAGAACAGGTCTACCACAAGAGCAGACAAGAGAGTGACTGCGCAGAGTATTCCAAAGTTAACATTTGGGAGAAAATCTCCAAATATATAGAGCCCAAAGGCTGAACTTAGAATCAATGTCGTGATGATCAGTGCACTTCCCGTATATTGAAAAATTGTGGTGATATTCTTCTCTTCAGAAAATCCCTTTTCTTGATGTTTATAGTAATTCGACAGAAAGTGGATCGTGTCATCGACTGCAATTCCCAAACAAACACTTGCGACGAGGCTCGTCCCTAAATTTAGGTCCATATTAAATATCGCCATCGTCGCAGCCCCAAAAGTTAGGGGGAGGAGATTCGGAATAAGGCTAATGAGACCAATTTTGAGCGATCCAAAAAAGAGAGTTAAGCATAGAGCGACAAAGAGCATGGCCATGAAAATGGAGCGAACAAAAGTCTCTACAACATAATCAATCATGTCTTGAAAGAGATTTGCCTTACCCGCGATTGTAAGATCAAGTCCAAGTTCTTGGGCCTTAGCGATTATGCGATCTCTGTAAATGGCCCAGGCTTGGGTATCATAGACAGTCCACAAGAGAGAAATCCTTAGTGAGCTATAATCGAGACTAATCCTATCATTGATGTCCATCCCAGGGGGAAGACTCAGGGTATAGAGAAAGAGGTATTGTGCAACTTCATTTTGAGTCTCTGGGATTTTATAAAAGCTGGGATCATTATTGTGGAGGACTTGGTTCATCCTCTTGATAATATCAAGAACAGATACAGTGTTATTAACGGGCTCTAGATTGCGAAGCCATTCGTTAAAAATAACGACCTTTTTTAAAAAGAGAGGGTCCTTCGCTTTATCAGCTCCCCCCGCATTAATAATGAGGTCAGGTCCTGCTGATCCACCGATATGTTTCTTGACCACTTCGTTGGCCTTAGAAATAGGAGCTTCTTTACTGAAGTAGCTGTCAGGGTCTGCATTAGTTCTTATATCTTTGGCTAAGAAAATACTGGTGGCCGCAAGAATAAGAGTGATTGCACAAATGGGGGAGCGCCATTTACTCAGAAATAGGTAGAGAGCATGGGCCTTATAATATCCCTTGTGACTAACTTTCTTCTCCTCAATGAAGATTGGTGGAATTTTATAATCAATGATTTTAAGAAGAGGGATGAGAAGAAAGATAGTGAGAAACCAGGCCAGTAGACAGCCTACTCCTGCAAGGAGACCAAGGTGGCCAATAGGAACAAGCTTTGTTGCCATTAAACTAAAAAGACCGACACTAGTTGAAAATGACGTTAGAAAGGTAGGAACAAAGTTCTTGTGAACAGTGTGTTCAATAGCCTGGTCAATACTTTCACCTCGACCTCTAAATTGAAAGAAATTCACCATTATGTGCACGCTATCTGCAATAGCGATAGCAACCAAAATAATAGGGAGAATTGCTAAAATCGCACTAAAGTGCATTCCCATCCAAAAGGCTAGGCCTAAGGTCGCCGTAACGGTGGTGAAAACGATAAAGAAGGGGAGGATCATCGCTTTAAAGCTTCGAAAGATCCAAAAGAGATATCCAACAACTAGGAGAAGGAGAAGGGGCATGATTTTTTGCACATCACTCATTGAGACTTCTTCAAAGGCGAAGTTGAGAGCAGCTTTTCCTGTGAGGTAGAATTTAAGTTCTTGACCCTCATGTTCTTTGATGATTTTTCGTGCGTGACTTATGATTTCACGATACTTGAGTGTCTGGACATGGGAAGAAACGAGGTGAGCAAATATGAGGGCAAGTCGCGCTTCTTTATCAACGAGATAGCCTTTAATCGTTTGATCTTCAGTTGCAATAGTCTTTCTTTTGGTTAAGAAATCATTTTGAAGATTGTCACCAATAAGGGGCTCGACAATAATCTCATCTTCTTTGCTGGTAACATAATTGTAATTGGAGAGTGATTCAACACGAATGACTTGAGGGATTTGCCAGGCAGCCTGAGTCACCTCTTGGATGACTTTCATTCTTTGAGGAGTGAAGAGATCTCCATTTTTGTCCTCTGGAAGTTCAACAACGATAACGAGTGTTTCATCATTGCCGAAAGTCTTTTCAAGAAAGTTGAGGCTGTTGAGTTTAGGATCATCTTCCTCAAACCAAATACGAACATCATTCTTACTATTAAAGTGGATCAGACCAATACTGAGAGCAATGACAAGGACGAGTGACGTGGCCATTATCTTCTTTGTATGGTTGTGAATAAACTTGAGATACTTTGAGATAATTTTAGGAGTCATATATTACTTCTTTCCACGGAGTAATCGCATCAGCTAATGACCGATTATTCATGAGTCGCGGCACTTTATTTTGATGGGTCATCTTATTTATTGATTTCATATACTCAACAAATCCGCCTTGCTTAATGGAACTGATGAGAGGAGGTGAAAGAACACTACCATCGATAAGAAGGAAGTAGTTGTCACTTAGTTGGCATAAGACCTGATTAAGAGTATCTCTAAATCCTCTGAGGTCGGAAGGAGTTTTTTCAAACTCAATCATCCACTCATGTCGGTTACCGCCAGCTTTATTTTCAATGTGAGGAGCGACACTAAAGTCATTTACTCTGCAGTCGTGCTCTAAACATGCCTTTGCGAGAGCTTCCTCGACTTGTTCACTTATGAGGTGTTCCCCTGAGTTGCTAATAAAGTGCTTTGTTCGCCCAGATACCTTCAGACGAAAAGGGGATAGGGATGTGAAGGTAACGGTATCGCCCAGATCAAATGCCCAAAGGCCTGCGAGAGTTGAAATAACCATCGCATAGGGTACTCCGACTTTTACATCCTTGAGCGAGATCCTTTCGGCTTCTTCTTGGCCCCACTGATCGAGGGGGATAAACTCATAAAAAACTTCACCATTGGGAACAAGGAGAAGGTCTTCTTTATCTTGTTGGTCTTGAAAGGCAAAGAAGCCTTCTGTTGCACTAAAGACCTCAAGACGATGAAAGGGACGACCAATAAGTTCCTTCATCCTTTCTTTGTATGGTCCATAGGCAACCCCACCATGAGTGATAATCTCTAAGTTTGGGAAAGCCTCTCCAATTGTTTTATGACCGGTCTTTTCAAGAATCCTTTCAAAGTATCGGATGATCCATCCAGGAAAACCCCCGACCATTCCAACATCTTGTCCTATCGACTCCTCTACCGTTTTCATCATCTTTTCATCCCAGTCTTCGATTGAGTTAGTTGGTACACTGGGAAGCCTTTGCTTTTTCATAAAGCTAGGGATGTGACGATTGAAAATTCCTGTAATTTTACCGTAGAGTATTTTGCGATCTTTTTTCAGCTTTGGATTTGCTGATAAAATCACCATTTTTTTAAATAAAGGTTTAAAATTCTTCGTTTCTTTCAAATAGGTTGCTGTACAAAGGACGGAGGATTTCATTCCTCTTGAAAGACTATCTTTAGTCACGGGAATATATTTCTCTCCCGATGTTGTTCCTGATGTTGTTGCCAGATAAAGAGGCAGGCCAGGCCAGAGAATATCTTTTTCTCCCTTTTGGATCCTCTCAATATAGGGAAGAAGATCTTGATAAGTGTTTAAAGGAACCTTGTTTTTAAAATCCTCGTAAGAGGCATTTGAAGTGAGGCCATGGTCTTTTGCAAAGGAGGTTATTGATCCCTTCTTTATTAACCTCTTAAAAAGCTTTTCTTGATCATTAATAGCATTGACCTTAAAGCGCTCTATCTTTCGCTCCATAAGCTGAAAATAAGGTTTTAAGAAAAGGATACTTAAGGTGCTGGTTTTCACAATGATTGGGACGTTATCAAGGAAGATGAACATTTGAAAAGAAAAGAAAGGGTCATTCATGTGGTGCGTCTATTGGTCGGTTGTGGGATCAGACAAGCCATTAATTTTATATTAAGTCATGAGTTGTGCTAGAATTCTCAGATGAGCTCCAAGTTTTGTATCCTACCGTTTATTCACCTCGATATTCAGCCAGACGGCAATGTTTTTGCGTGTTGTCATTCTAATGATCCGGAAGTGGTGGGGAACCTTCATGAGAAGCCTCTTGCTGAGATATGGGAATCAAAAGTATTAAATACTTTTCAAGAGCATTTCCTTAGCGATGGAAAGCTTCCCCCTCATTGTAATGATTGTCTATTCTATGAATCAGTGGGAGCCCCTAGTTGGAGAGAGGTAGAAAATAAAAATTGGCAACATATTGAGAGGGATCAATTAAAGTCAGATAGATTTAAATCTCCTCGCAGTATTGGTATACGGTTTTCTAATCTCTGTAATTTTGCCTGCCGAACTTGTAAGCCGGCAGCAAGTACTTCCTTTATTAAAGACGCAAAATTTCTTTACCCCAAAGGAAGATTCGAAAAGCTTAATAGTGCTCCTTCTCATAACCCGCTTAAAACACAGATAGAGCCCTTCTTGAAAGATCTGCAGCATGTTGGGTTTGCCGGTGGAGAGCCTCTTCTTGAAAAAGAGCACTATGAAATATTAGATCTTCTCATCGAAACCAATCCTGATGTTGAATTGTCTTATGATACAAATTTAAGTGTGCTCGGTTTAGGAAAGTTCAATGCTATTGAACAATGGCGTAAATTGAAAAATGTTAATCTATCAGGAAGTGCTGATGGTTTTGGAAGTAAGGGAGAGTTCATTCGCAATGGCCTGAACTGGAACAAATTTGTTGAAAACTGGAATCTTGTTAAGAAAGAGCTTCCCCATGTCAGAATGAAAATGAATTTTACTCTCAGTGTTTACAATATGTTTCACGTTCTTGAGTTTGTTGAAGAGGTTCAAAGACTTGGACTCTTTGATGATAATGATCCGAATGATTTAACGATAAGTCTTGTTGAAGAACCACGATTCCTCTCTTTGCAAAGCCTACCAAAAGGCATCAAAGAAACTGTCCAAGATCGCTATCAGGCTTTTATTAACGAGTGTACGTTTGGCAAGGTTGCTAGAGACCTTCAAGCCGCGATAAAGTTCATGAATGGGCAAGATACTTCCTCTCTCTTTCCTAGCTTTCTGGCCTATAATAAGAAATTAGATTTTCTGCGAAGTGAGACTTTCGATAAGCTCTTTGTCGAAGAAGGTCAGCTCTTTGATCAATTTAAAAAGATTGGTTGAAGCCTGCGACGATCGTGCGTGGACTACCTGGTCTTGCTCCAAAGGGGCGTAAACTCACAAGATAAGTATTATCCAGTAAGTTATTCACACGGAGAAATACTTTTCCAGTCTTGTTGTACTGATAAGCAAGGGCTGTATCAATAACACCATAGCTTGGAATAATAGCCCTTTGTTCAGCAACAGCTTGATCAGCAATTTGATCCTTCCATGTGAGATTGAGATCAAAACTAATTCCCTTGAAGTTTACACCAGTACCGAGATTAAATTGATTCTGAGGCACGTAAGGCATGGGATCATTGACTCTAATTTGGCCACCCGTTGGGCCCCACTCTGGATTGGTATTGATGAAAGCATTCTTAAAACGTGCAACAGTAAATGTGTAGCCAAGTCGAACTGGAAAAGAGAATGCACCTGCTTGAAAGGTGTGGCTGAGAAGAGACTCAAGGCCATAGATCTCACCCGCACCACCATTGAACTCTGTGTCTATATTATCATTAGAGCATCCTGAGCTAAAAGAGCATACACCTTTAAGATTTTTGTAATCGCTGTAAAAGGCAATGGTCTCAAAATAGAGAGGCGCTTTAATACGAAAACCAGCTTCATAATTAATAGCTTCTTCTGGCTCAATATCATCACTTTGACCAGGGCCTACGAGAGTGACGCCTTTATTGATACCAGCGAGAAGAACGGCATTATTGTTAAGAGAGTAGTTAAAACCAATACCCGGAACAAAGACGCTTTCACTATTTTTAGAGAGAAGGCCTGATGTTGTCCTCGGGTCTCTTTCATGTTCTACGCGCTCAACTCTAAAGCCAACTTTAGTGGCAAGGTTTCCGATAAGGATCTCGTCTTGAGCATAGAGAGCTAGAGCTTGTGAGGTGTCTTGGTTCGTATTGGTTTTGCGCTCGTCATTTTGATAAACAAGCTCTCCACCAATCATTGCAGCCGACACTTCAGAGTGGTCCCTTCTGACTTGGTCTCTGTGGACTCTTAGACCTAAGCTTAGATCGTGATTTGTTGCACCCCAATCGAGGTTCTTTGATAGAGTCGCCTGGACGCCTTGACTAAAGTAGCGGCGGTCATTTGAGCCAATAAGAAGATACTCTTGCTCGTTAGCGCTATCTCTAGTGCCTCTTAATAGGGAAATCAAATCATCTGTATCTGCTGCGCCATTGAGGACTGAGCGAAAATCTTGTCTGAAGGCAAAATCATTGAACTTTTCCCAGTCCCTTCTCATCTGATGATGGTATAGGGCTGTCGTAAGCTTTGAGCCTTCAGGAAGAGTGATCTTATGGGTGATTTGTCCCGCAAATCGTTGGTATTGGAGGTTATCGTCTTGGCTTGCCGAGTAACGGACAAAAGCATCCTGATTAAAATCGCCAAAGGTGAGGCCGAGATAAGTTTCATCCGAGTCCTCGGTAGCATAACTTAACTTCGTCTCGATAGAGTGACCATTACCAGGCAGTCTTTGACCTAGCTTTAAAAGAAAGTCATTTTGTTCAAAGTCCGCTTCCTCACCGTTAGGAAGTTCTCTGAGAAGGTCACCTTGTTTTCTATTGGCCTCAATAAACCAAGAGAAACCATCTTTGCTCCCTCTATTATTCACTCTCATTTGAGTGAAAGTTCCACTGCTGAGCTCAACTTCAATTTGCTTGGGGCCTTGGAGTGGCTTTGTAACCATATTGATGGCACCGCCCACGGAGTTGGGTCCATATTGGACAGAGCTTGGGCCTTTAAAGACTTCCATGGTGTCGAGTCGACTTGTGCTTGGAAAGTAGTAAGCGGCGGGAGCTGCATAGGGGGCAGGCCCGACAAGAATACCATCCTCCATCAGTGTCACTTTCTTTGAGCGATGAGGGTGAGCCCCTCTTAGACCAATATTGGGTCTAAGGCCTAGGCCATCCTCTTCTTGGATATAAACACCTGGTACTTTATCAAGGACTCTGTTTACATCCTGATATTTAAACTTTTGAAGTTCTTTCTTATCTATGAAATGAGCTGAGCCAGGTGTATAGAAGGTACGCTCCTGAGAGCCAATAATATAAATGGTGTCTTCTTCATTAACTTGGATATCTTCTGCTCTTTCAGGCTCAAAAGTAGAGGTCTCAACGCTTGAGGTTGTTGCAACCTGTGCAGAAAGAGAGAGGGAGAATAAGAAAAGAAGAAGCGACGACTTCATTAATCATTATCCCCTTGAGCCTGACGAGGAGCACTGAGCTCCTGAAGGGCATTGAGGTAGTCGTTCTTCAAAAGATCTGTAACTTTTCTAATATCCCACACGAGAGCACAAACCTCTTCGAGACGATTTTCTGAAGTCGTTTGCTCACATTTTGTGGGGTCAATATTTTCAAGGGCCTCTTTTAAAGTTGTCGTTTTCTTAAGTGAGCGGACATTCTCTAAAATGAGATCAAGATTAGTGGAAATATTCTTAGCAAGATCTGAGTGCTCTCTGTCCCTTAAAAGGTCATCAAAGCCAAGACCATTAGTGCCAGCCTGAGCTGAGATACCTTCAAAGAGGAGTTTGAATCCAAAGAGAGAGGATTCAAGAGCTTCAAGGCCAAATTCCGCATAGGGATGTTCACGTGAACCTGGACAGCTTGCGTCTGGGCACTTGGTGAGAGTATCTCCAACACGTACGTCAAAACCTGCTGGATAGGAAAGCTTTATATCTTTAGTATTTGTATCTAAGAAGAAGAGCGCCTGGCTTATTTTGTTCGTGAGTTCAATGGGCGTTCCTTGTGCTCCTCTTAACATCTGAGCTGTGTAATATCCCTGTTGAGGAGACCACGCCTTTTGAAGCTCGGAAGCTTTCGCCGTGATGTCTTGAGAGAGGTGTTTGGCGAGAATGCAAACTTGCTTTTCACGGGCAAGAAGTGGTTTTTGAAACCACTGAGTTAGGCGACCATTAACTCGTGAGCAGCGCGATTTATTAGCTGGTGCAAAGAAGAGAGGCTCTAGAGTATCTAGTCCTCTTACGTTGTAATTATTGATGACGTCAAAGCGGGGGAGGCGGCTTTCTCCGGCAAGGTCAATTTGTAGAAGAATGACATCCATTCGACATTTTTCAATACCGTCAAAAGAATAAATGCTGTCCATTGCTGTCGAGGTGATAGCGGCAGCGGGACCATAATTCATCATAGCCAGTTTGTGGTAAACACTCATGGCCTCTTTCCAATTTTCTTGAATTGGAGCACGTAATGTTTCTAGTTTATCCTCATCTAAGTCTGAGAGGATATTGAGAGTGCTACAGTGCTGGTTGATGGCCTGATCAAGTTCCTTAGTTTCTTTTGCGAGTTCTTCGACAAGCGGGCCTGTGACAAAGGAGCCAGTGTTCGCGATGAGTTTTTCAAGGCTAAAGGCTCCACTGTTGATGGTGCTATTCTCACTCAGGAGAAGATCGACATTATCGATCTCTTCATTCGTTGGCTGAGCAACATCGAGGTTTTTGCTTGTAAAGTCATCACAGCTGGTAAGAATACCAGCTGCGCATAGAATAAGGGTAAGGAACTTGATTTTCATGCCTTTTTCTTACCAGTTTAGAGTGTTGTTGACACTAAAGTTGTATGTTTTTCTCATTAGCTCGCGAGCTTTTTCAAGACCGGCCATGTAAGAAGCAACTTCTTCTTTAGTTGCATGAGGAAGAACTGGCTTGTCACCCATAAGAGCGTGAACTTCGTCAAAAGTAGCATCGGCCATAAGAGCTTGTGGGCTGAATTGGAAAGCAAGAGCGAAACCTTTCATCTCTCCCCAAAACTTTACGAAATCTTTAAAGAGATATTCTTGAGTTCCGTACTCAGTGTACTCTTTAAGAGTTACATTGATGTAATGGATAGTGATGGCAGCAAGAACCTTTTCCCAGCCAGAAAGAACAACCTGAGCTTGAGCAACAACATACTTCTTGTAGTCAGCAGGCTTCTTAGTGATGAGCTCACGTCCTTGAAGAAAAGCAGTCATAATCTCAGTGTTAAGGTCTAAGTTTTGATCAGCAGCTGTAAGGTCTACACGAGCAGCGTTAGGAGCGATACCACCGTTGTATTCAGTGAGGATCGAAATCATACCATCATTGTCAGTGTCACGAGAGAGTTTGTTTCTCGCTTCAGAGTCAGTGTAGGCAAGGTAGTCACGGGCAGCCCCAAAGTAGCCAAAGCCTTCATCAAAGTGATGCTCCATGGCCGTGTAAGCGGCACCTGCTTTAGCAGGCTTCGTGTTGTCAGCATTAAGACCTTTCGTT
>Ga0208203_1000607_pt1 | contig 15811 bp, 8 predicted proteins | sample DeeseametaMP2914_FD_184167 | JGI IMG/M metagenome (GOLD analysis project Ga0208203, IMG submission 184167) | Marine microbial communities from the Deep Atlantic Ocean - MP2914 (SPAdes) | ecosystem: Environmental > Aquatic > Marine > Oceanic | place: West of Santa Cruz de la Palma, Atlantic Ocean...
AGGTTGGGCGTGATGGTCTGGTCATGGGGGCACCTGTAGTCGAATGAGGTGATGCTATCACCTCTAATCAGGTGGCCAAATTCACTATGCCACTACACCGTCATGAAACGTGCATTCGACAGAACGGTTATGCTTAGTCGAAGACTTTGCATTCTTGATGAGAAATAACATCAAAAATATCTAGGGGCGATCTCCTGCGGATGTTTGTGTTAGAAAAAGCCCCTTTGATGGGTTGCTGGGAGCATGATTAATGCAAAGTGGATTTGTAAAACCCTTTTTGTTGGCAGCTTTTGCCTTTACAAGCTCTAGCTGGGCTGAGTTGGTGCAAGAGCCTCCTTCACCCTTGTTGGTCTCCTCTGGGGCAATTGTGAGTGGAGAAGAGTCGAATGAGATTGACCGGTCTGGTGGCATGCCTGGTGTTTTCCGAGTGAATGAATCTGGTGCGGCGACGTACAGCATTCCTTTAGAGCTTCCAGCGGGTATTGCCGGAGTAACGCCATCAATTGCGTTATCTTACTCAAGCTCAGCTGGTGTTGGGTTGCTTGGGTATGGGTGGGGCATCGATGGTATTAAAGGTATTACACGATGCCGACAAACGCTTGGTACTGATGGTGTGTCTAAACCTTTGACGCTGTCCAACGAGGACAGGTTTTGTCTTGGTGGTCAGCGCCTGATTTTTGTGAATGGGACTCGGTACGGTGCGGTTGGTGCGGAGTACCGTCTTGAAATGGACGACTTTTCGACCATAGTTTCATACGGAGGCAGCGACGGACACCCCGATTATTTTGAAGTCAAGTCGAAGGATGGAGCTACGTATACCTATGGGGCTGCAGGGAATGCAAGCGTAATAGAAAGTGAGGAAGGAGTTAGAGACTCATCAGGGCAGGAGTTAGATATAACCGTTCATTGGGCCTTGAATACGTTTGAAGATAACGTCGGAAACAAAATTGATTATAATTACTACAATGATAATGGCGGATTCAGGGTCGCGAATATTAAATATGCTTATAGCAGCAATTCTGTCAATAATTCTCAGGTAGTGTTTGTATATGATAATGGCGAAGGCGCAAGCGATAGGTATATCGCTGGCTATAAGAAAAGTCTGACCAAGCGCCTTAAGAGAGTGAATGTCCGAAACAAAACGTCAGATAACGGGTGGCAGCTACTGAGTTACTACTCGATAAATTATGATGGCTCTGGTCGCTATCCAATAGCTATTTCTAACTGTAATTCGGCAAGTGTTTGTAAAAAACCGACCGAATTTTTCTGGTCTCCACAAGGTTCCCCGAGCTTTTCCACGCAGCCAGACTTCCAGTATCGCGTTGACGGTAATCATGAACGAGTATATGGCGGGCATCAGTACGCAGATATAAATAGTGATGGTCGACTGGACTTTATGTGGCTTGTCGCGAATTATGACAATGACTGGGAGCTGCGAGATTTATCATATAAAAATGTCTTGTCGAAGTCGAATGAGAACGGTGAGCCAGACGGATATAGCGCTCCGGAGATTGCCTTTTTTAAAACATGGAAAGGGGGGACGCCGTGGGAGTGGAAGCTAATTGATTATAATGGAGATGGGCGGTCGGATTTTGCGACATTCAATCATTATACGAAGCGCTGGGATATATATCTTTCTAGATATGATTCGTTGACAGACTCTTGGAAAATAGATTCGTCAGTAGATCCCATTGTGACAGTCATATCTGAGGGTGATGCAACATTTCAGGATGTCAATGGTGACGGCCTGCTTGATGCTGTGTCTTATCGCGCAAGGGGAAGTTGGCAGCCGGATCACGTCCGATACTATTATTTGACAGTTGACGAAAATGCGGTATCTGCTGCCGCTCCGTACTATTTTAGTGAGCCGGTGGATGTTCAGACGTCGGCACCCCCAAGAGGTGATACTCATCGGATGGAGGCATTTGGTGGCCAGTCTGGGGATTTTAATGGTGATGGTCACGTTGATGTCGTCTATCAACAGGCGTCGGTGGTTATAACTAGTTCGGTAAAGCCAGCGTTTAGAGATTATATAATTAATTCTCGTATAGTTTTTTCCCTCGGAGACGTTTCTGGTGATGGAGAGGAGGATGTTTTTTATTCTCTCGATCTTGAGGAGGAAAGGAAGGATTACCAGGTCGGTGTTGATGCTAAAGAGGTTAAGCTGCCTGAAGGCCGTGATCTTTTGGGGCTGAAGGTCTCCGATCTGAATAATGATGGTTACAGCGATATCGTGGCAGCCTCATTATCTGAGGAGACAAATACCGTTAAATGGTATGTGCGGTTTAGTACAGGTTATGAATTCACGGAGCCTGTATATTTCATGGATACTGGGAAAAGCCTGTCTTCTTTCCTGAATAGAGTCGATGCCTATCAGCCGCTGCTTGTAGACTTGAATGGAGATGGCTATTCTGATTTTGTTTGGCACGATACTGACGAGAACAAGTTCAAGGTTAACTATTGGTCGGTGGGTGTTAATAATTTCTTATCTTCTTATTTTGTATTTTTTGATTCTCCTCAGGGGAATACAAAAGATAGATATCAGCTTTTTGATATGGATGGTGATAGTGTAGCTGATTTAGTGTATTTCGATGGGTATGAAAGAAGTTACTTGAGCTTTTATTTTAATCGTAATTCGTCGCCGACGACGCCATTGCTGGAGCGTATAAATAGCGGGCTTGGCAATGTCACCGAAATTGAATATGGTGCAGCGGGGCTTGATGGTCACTATCTTTATAGAGGTGTGAGCGCCGCCAATGGTGCGTATAGGAATCATTGTTTAACCCAGCAAGAGGGCGTTTTCTCATCGCTATGCGATGAATACGTTTCTTTGACCGAAGATGATTTTTATGATGATCTTTATTCAAAAGAAATTTTTCAACTCAATGATGACGACCATAGTTTTGGTCTCGATGGGAATCGTGATGGGGCTCCCGAGCCAGTTTTCGTTTTAAATAGCATGGGTAACGTGGTCACGTCTGTTTCGAGCTCTTCTCCGGCGGGTCAAGGCCCTGAAGGCCAAGCAGGAAGCGTGTCTGCTAATGCAAAGAGCAAGGTTTCTTACTTTTATGCTGATGCAAAATACCAAGCCATGGGACGAGGGTGGCTGGGCTTCGGTGCCCTGATTACGCGTGACGAGCAAACGAAAATTATCACTGCCACGAAGTATCGGCAGGATTATCCCTTTGTCGGCAAGCCGCTTGAAACAAAAACGTTTACTGCATTTGGGCATCTCCTTTCTTCTGCCGAAAACTGGTGGGGTTTACATCGTTGGGACGGCGGTATGGCCGGTGATACCGCCCAGTACTCCCTTCCGTTTTTCCAGCCACACCTCCGAAAGAGTATAGAAACCAGCTATGGCCTTGCAATGGAGGGGGCAAGTCAAGGTGGAAGGTTGAAAACGGTTACCACAGAGACGAGTAGGGATGCGAGTGGCTATGGAAATATCCCAAGGGTCAAGGTCACTGTCGAAGCTGAGGCCGGAGCGTATGGTGTGTACACAACCATTACTGACAATACCTATGGCTCGGGTAGTTATAATAGGCGCTATGGTCGACTGAAAAGCGTGAAGGTTACACACCGGCATACTGCTAGGGACGAAGTTATTCGTAATTCATCTTTTACCTACTATCAAAGTGGCGAGCAAGGCGGGTCTGAGGGCATGCTCAAAACTGAAACAGTGGAGGAAGGTACACCATTTGAGCGCACGACACAGTATGGCTATGACAAATTCGGCAATAAGGTAAGGAGTAAGGTAGTCGCGACGGATCCAACGGGGCTGGGTGGAATGGTTGCTCGGTGTGATGTAGATACCGTCAAATTCGATGGGACAGGTCGGTATGTGGATGTTACGAGAGACTGCACGGGGCGTAAAATCACAGAAGTAACTCTGCGGGATAAGTTCGGTTCGCCTAAGCGTGTCCGTAATTATATCGATACTAGCGGTTCGTCGTATGTTGAGGCGCAGTATGTCTACACTGGTGGGGGAGTGAATTATTTTCAAACCGACGGCAGCGGATCATTTGAAGCCACCACCGTAGAGCTATGCGCTAATGGCTGTGGACAGAACGCAGCGTTTTATACTCGCCACTGGGGCCCCGGAAACAGCGCGACGCCGGCCCGAGTCGAACTTGCCCGCGAATACGTCGATGTGTTGGGCCGTCCTATCAAAAAGCTGACTCGTGGCTTTGATGGTACGTGGATTCATCAGGATATCGAGTACGATTCCCTGGGACGTGTGCAGCGCAAGAGTGTGCCCTACTATCATGGCAGTGAGCCCGAAGGTTGGACCACCCTGACCTATGACATTCTGGGTCGCGTTGTCAGCACTGTTCACCCGGATGGCTCCAGTCAGAGCACGGACTATAACGGCTTTGTCACCACCTACACCAATGCCAAGGGGCAGGTCAAAAAAGAAACCCATAACGCCCTGGGTGAGCTGGTCAGCGTTGAAGACAATCTTGGCACCAAGGTCTACTACGGCTACGACGCCCAAGGGAATCTGGAAACCACTCGCCATGATAACGGCACGTCAGGCCAAGGTGATGACACCGTCATTGCCATGGAGTACGACCTTTTGGGCCGCAAGACGTCGATGAACGACCCCGACAAGGGCGTCTGGACCTACCAATACAACGCCTTTGGTGAGCTGGAAACCCAAACCAACGCCAAGGGGCAAACCTCCACCATTCTCTATGATGGTCTGGGGCGCAAACTCTCCCGGGAAGACCGCCTGGCAGGTGGTCAACTCGCCGGTCAGACCACCTGGGTCTACGACGGCCCCAATGGTCTTGGGCAGCTAGCCCACGTGGCGGACAGCATCTCCGGCTACGTCAAAGTCGTGGAATACGACAATCTGGGTCGCCCCAGCAAAACCGTAACCAGCCTGGGCGTTGACGGTGAGTTCGGCAACCACTACGAAAAAGTCACCTACGACCAGTACGGCCGGGCCTACCAGGTCTTCGATGCCGCCCGAAATGATGACAGCTACACCGACAACGGCATTGAGTATCGCTACAACCAATACGGCTATCAGCATCAAGTCGTCGATGCGGTCTACAACAACGGTGTTACGCGCAAGGTCTACCACACCATTAGCGGCATGGATGCTTGGGGAAATGTAACCGGGGAAACGTTGGGCAGCGGCGTGGCGGTTCGTCAGAAGGAATACGACGGCCAAACCGGTCGACTGAAGATTGTTCGGGCCTCTAATGCCAGTAAAACGGTGCAGGAGCTGGAGCACGAGTGGGACGCTATCGGCAACCTCGAATCCGTCCACGATACCGGGACCGGTGGCGCGAACACTGCCCGTAACTGGCTCACCAGCTACGGCTATGACAGCCTCAATCGCCTGACCTCCACCCAGTGGAAAAAGAATGGCAGCGTCATTCGTTCCGACGCTACGACGTATTACCGCAACGGCAACATCAAGACCAAAAGCCGGGTAGGCACCTATGTCTACGACCGTAGCTGCGGCTGTGGCCCCCATGCGGTCACCCAGGCGGGTAATACCACCTACCAGTACGATGCCAACGGCAACATGGTGCGCGACAGCAGTGGGCGCAAAATCGCCTATACCACCTTTGATAAAGCCTATCGTATGGAGCGTGGCAGCACACAGGTGAGCTTTGCCTACGACACCTCGCGCAAACGTTATCTGCGTACGGATACCGATAGCGCAGGTACCCAAACCACCCTGTACATTGGATCGGTAGAAAAAATCACCCACAAAGACGGCTCTAAGCAATGGAAGCGCTACATCGGTGGCAACCTGATGATTCTTCAGGATGTCAGCGGGGCAGGGGCAATCACCCAGAGCCATACCCGCTATTTGCTCAAAGACCACCTGGGCAGCCTGCAATACATCCTCGATGCCGGTGGCTTCGTTGTCCAAAGCCTCGGCTTCGACCCCTGGGGGGACCGCCTGAACTCCTTCCAGAATGAAGGCAGTAAACCGTGGGCGACAGACCTGTACAACATCCTGGAAACCACCCGCGGGTTTACCGGCCATGAAATGGTTGATGGCCTGGATATCGTGCATATGAACGGGCGGATTTATGACAGTCGGATTGGGCGATTCCTGCAGGCGGATATCATCATTGACGGAGCGAATAACACCCAAGGCTACAACCGATACAGTTATGTTCATAATAATCCGCTAAATGCGATTGATGCTAGTGGATATAATGCGTTCAAGGAGTTCTTTGACGATATAACTGGTATCTCCGAAAGCTCTTTGCTGAATGGTGTCGTACAAGTTGCGGGCTGCGCCGCTGCCAATACAGTTGGGCTATGTCCGGCGTTTTTGGGTGTCTATAATGCTTCATTGGCGTACGGAATGACTGAAAGTTTGGGGGCGGCATTCCAGTCTGGGGTCATTGCTGGTGTATCCGCTGCTGCATTTTCTGCAATTGGTGAGTACTTTCAAGGGCTGGAAAATTCAAATAATTTCTTCTATGGATCACTTGGGCGTGCAGCTGGTATGTCTGGCGGGAGGTTGTCGAACTTTGTAGCGGCTAATGGAGGTCTAACGGTAGGGCAAGTAGTTGGGAAAGTGCTGGCTCACGCCGCTGTTGGAGGAGTAACGGCCTCGCTGCAAGGAGGAGAGTTTGGACACGGTTTTATTTCCGCCGGGTTTTCGAAAGGGGCTATGACTTTAGCCGGATTTAACTATGGGGATATTACGACAAAGAGTGTTGTTGAGCGAACTATTACAGCGGCTATGATAGGTGGCACGGCCTCAAAGGTATCTGGCGGAAAATTCGCTAACGGTGCGATTACAGCGGCATTTGCGCAGCTATTGAATGCGGAGAGATCAGCGGCACAGCGAAGCCGGGATATTCGTGGAACATGGCGAGCACCTGGAAGCCTGAGCGTGCTTGAGTCTATCGAAAGGCTTAACTCTGCGGCAGGTGTAGTAGGAAGTATTTCGGTCGGTGCAACTCTGGTATGCCCAGAGTGCATCATAGTTACTGCACCTGTAGCCTTGGGGGCCTCGCTTGTTGAGCTTGCTACCGACGTGGCTCTGTTAGATTGGAACAATGCAATAGAGACAGTGGCATTAGAATTTGCTGGCAGAGGAGTAAATTCAGCTTTGGAAAAACTACCTGCTACGAAGTATTTGCCTGCTACTGTGAAGACTCAAATTAAGGCAGCTCCAGAGACAGTTTATAACCTCATAGATAAGGCCGACGAATACAGCAAATGATAGAAGTGCGGTGAATTTAATGAAGAAGAATATTGATGATCGGCTAAAAAATACGGCCTATTGGGTGGCCTTGGCATGTATATATTCATTATTTCTGGCTTGGTTGAAATTTGACCAAATTAAAGAGAAGACATTTTGGCTAGGCTTGGTTGCTTGTTGCGTTTCAGTATTTGTGATCAAAGATATGGTTTTGAAAGATACGATGTCGTTAAGCATATATCAGCTGCAACACCCGCAGCATCGAATCTTTAGATGGTTTTGGTTTTTGGTTGCCGTTGCCGTTTTAGTTATGTATCCGTTCTATAAGTAGTTGAACGAATAAAGGTGGGGCAGAGTAACTTTTTTTCTCGCCACTTGAGCCAGCAAGCTGGTCAGGTTTTTCTGGAATGGGTGGTCAGGTGTCGCCAGCAAGGTGGGTTGGTGGGGGCAGTGCACGCATGGGCGTGTACCGGTTGACTTGAGCTACCTGCCTCCGATATGCGTTTTCACGCGGTGAATGAGGCGCATTTTTTTGATGCGCCTAGCTTTACGCAGCGCTGGAGTATGGGGTGTTGCTGGAGGTGGGGCTGACTCTCGAGAAAATAAGCGGCGGTGCCAAGGCTCACTGCTTTCTATACTTGGAGGATTTTTTTTGAATAATGGTCGGAATGAGAGGATTCGAACCTCCGACCCCTGCCTCCCGAAGGCAGTGCTCTACCAAGCTGAGCTACATTCCGATGGTTTGAAAAGGCCGCCCTGCGGCGGGCGCTAACTATAGCAAAGCGCTGTGACACGCTCAATATGCAGGCTTATCTCTGGTGGTGTTTTTGGCTTAGGTGTGTGCTGCAGGAGATTTGCCCGCAGCACATTGCGCGTCGGCCCGCTTATTGAACACCGCGGCTGGTGTTTTCCCAGTATGTGGCTCTGATGGCTTTTTTATCTGGCTTGCCGACGGGCGTCAGCGGGATCGCGTCGACGAAGTCGATGGACTTGGGCGCTTGGACGGAGCCTTTGGCGGCTTTAACGGCTGCCGTCAGTACGTCCCGAAGTGTGTCGTCGCCGCTGATTCCGGGCTTCAGAACAATCACCGCTTTAACAGCCTCACCCCAGCGCTCATCAGGTACGCCAACTACGGCGACCTGTGCGACGGCCTCGTGACTGGACAGGACATCTTCCACTTCGCGGGGAAAGACATTGAAGCCACCCGTGACGATCATGTCTTTCTTGCGGTCAACAATGTACAGAAAGCCTTCGTCGTCGAAACGGCCGATGTCGCCGGTGTGTAGCCAGCCTCCAGCAAAGGCTTCTGCGGTTTGCTCCGGCAGGTCTTTGTAGCCTTTCATGACCAGTGGGCTGCGAACACAGATTTCGCCGGCGTCTCCCGCGGCAACTTCTTCGTTGTTGTCGTCGAGCAATGCCAAGTGTACCCACGGTGCGGGTCTGCCGCAGGAAGACAGTCGCTCGGGAACGGCGAGATCGTGCTCCTTGCGGGCGAGGTTGGTCAGCACCATCGGGGCTTCGGACTGGCCGAAGAACTGATAAAAAATCTGCCCCCACTTTTCCAATCCCTGTTTTAAGCGCGCGGGGCTCATCGGCGAGGCGCCGTAGAAAATGGTTTCCATGCTCGACATGTCGGCGGTCTCGGCGCGTGGCGAATCCAGCAGCACATAGAGCATGACGGGCACCAGCATGGTGGCGGTAATGTTGTATCGCTCCACCCAGTCAAAAAACAGGTCGGGGGTGAAGCCCGGCAGTACGTAGAAGGCCCCGCCTTTTTGCAGCACGGGAACAAAAAATGCGGCGGCAGCGTGGGACAGCGGCGTGGTAATCAGCATTCGCAGTTGTTCCGGAAACTCCCACTCGGCCGCCTGAATCATTGCCATATAGGCGGTGCCCCGGTGAGTGGACATGACGCCTTTGGGTTTGCCGGTCGTGCCGCCGGTGTAGTTTACCGAGCCCAGGTCTTCAGGGTGAATGTCGGGGGCAGACAGGGGCTGTGGCTGGAAGGTTTCTGCCAGGGCTAAATAGTCAGTGCCGATGTCGCTGGGGCCAAAGGCGAGGAGGTGCTTCAGGCCGGGAACCCGTTGTTTGAGTTCGGCCGCGCGTTCGCTGAAGGGGCCGGGGTCAAAGATCAGTACCTCGATATCGGCGTCTTCCAGTACGTAGGCATGATCGTCCAGCGAGCCCATTGGGTGCAGTGGTGTGCCGATGAATCCGGAGATTGAGATAGCTGCGGTGTTGGACAGCACTTCTGGCCGGTTACCGGAGATGATCGCGACACGGGTGCCTTTCCTGAGTCCCAATGAGGCAAGGGCCTGAATCAGTTTGCTGGTGGCTTCCCGCATTTCGGTGTAGCTGAGCGTGTGGCCGTCACCCATGAACAGGCAGGGGCGGTCGTGATAGCGATTAAGCCCTTCAATCAACAGCTGGGGCATGCAGACCGTTTCGTAGAGCGTGGATGGCGGCGTGTTGTTATTAGGCATGTTATTAGACATGTGATTGACCTTTTCCCGCGAAAGTAGAGCCTGAGTATAGTCAGCCTGCAGGGGTCAGGGAGTCATACGCATGAATGAGGTAGCCCGCTTGTTATGGTCCGCTGATCTAAACATGCTCTTTTTGCGTATGAGTGCAATTTTGGCCGAAAAAGCAGTCGCTGGTGGATGAGCTATGCTCAGGGAGGGCGCAGGAAAGCGCCAGCGAAAGAGAGGTGAAATGAACTACGGAGTCGTCAACGGGCGCATTGCACATGCGCTGGCCCTGGTGGGAGATCGCTGGTCACTGGCGATTCTTGGTGAGCTGTTTATCGGTTGGCGACGTTTTGAAGAGATTCGGCGGCGGTTAGGGATCAGCCGCGCAACCTTGACTCGCCGGCTGGATGCCCTGATCCGCGACGGGGTGGTCGTCAGAAAGCTCTATTCCTCAAGCCGCTACCAATACGGTCTCAGCGACAAGGGGGAGGCCTTATGTCCTTTTATGCTGCTGGCGTGGCGCTGGGAGCAGGTTTGGGCTGATGCCGAAACACGGGGCGCTACGCCGGAACGGCTTTTTCACGCCGACTGTAACCAGCCCCTGCTGCCGGTGGCGAGCTGTGCTCACTGTCAGCAGTCCATTATGTCGGGGGATCTCGTTCTGAGTGAGGCGGTCCAGCAAAGCCCGATTTTTCACAGCGATATCCGCCCGACTGGACAGACGCGCCGCATGGGGGTGTCGCGGGCGGCGGGTGATGAGGATATCCATCTGCAAAGTGTGGCGGAGTTGATCGGCGACCGCTGGACGCTGCTGATAATGATGACGGTGTTCTTTGGCACTGGTCGGCACGAGGGGTTTACCCAGCAACTGGGGATTTCCAGTAACAGCCTCGCCTCGCGGCTGAATCGTCTGGTGGAGGTCGGTATTCTGGTTCGCTACGATTACCAGCTCAATCCCCCGCGCAGTGAATATGCGGCTACGGTCAAGGGGCAGGCCTTGTATCCGGTGATCATGGTGCTTCGGCAGTGGGCTGAGGACTGGGGAGACGGTCCCGCGCCGGCGCCATTGGTGCATCGCCAGTGCGGCAACGCCGCTGTATTGGCAGTGGAGTGCTCGCACTGTCATCATGTTGTGCGTCGGCAAGATATTCTTCTCGCGCCGCTCGAGCCTGAGTGCGCGACGGGCTGTGGCTGAATCGGTCTGACCGCGCTCAACGTACACGCCTTATTTGAGTATGGATTTGCCTGATAGAGAAGGGAGGCGTGTGTGGCGAAGGCGTGGATAAATGGCCTGATTGTATTGGTTTGTGTGGGCCTGGCCGGGGGCTTGGCCCTGGCGATTAGCGATAGCGGACTGCGGTGGGCGGGATGGCCGCTGCCGCTGGTCTGTGCCGCGATGGCATTTGCCGTTCAGTGGCTGGTATTCGTTCCATCTTTTCTCGGGCAGAGCGAGCATTACTACGATCTTACCGGCAGTCTCACCTATCTGCTGCTGGTAACCTTTGCCCTGTCGATATCCACCTCCTTGAATGAAGAATGGAATGCACGCGCCTTGCTGTTGTGCGCGATGGTGTGGGTGTGGGCGCTGCGCTTGGGGAGCTTTCTGTTTTTGCGTATCCAGCGAGCCGGCAAAGATGGTCGCTTTGACGAAATTAAACCGTTTTTCTCGCGCTTTCTGCTCACCTGGACATTGCAGGGATTGTGGGTGTTCGTCACCCTGGCGGCTGCCTTGGCGGCAATCTCTGCGGAGCAGGTGGTGCCGCTGTCGTGGCCCGCGGTAGTGGGCTTTGCCCTTTGGCTTGGTGGACTGTCTCTGGAAGCGGTCGCCGATGCGCAGAAGGCGGCGTTTAACCGGAATCCCGTCAATGCCGGTCGCTTTGTAAATGTCGGCTTGTGGCGCTGGTCCCGGCACCCAAACTATGCCGGGGAAATCCTGTTGTGGCTCGGCGTGGCCGTTGTCGCGATGCCTGCCTTTGCCGGCTGGCAATGGTTGGCGCTGGTATCGCCGCTATTCGTCTATCTGCTGCTAACCCGCATCAGCGGCATTCCTCTGTTGGAGCGGCGCGCCGATGAAAAGTGGGAAGGCGATCCCGACTATTGGCACTATAAAGCCGTAACCCCGGTGTTGTGGCTGCGGCCGCCCGATGCGTCAGGGCCTGAGAAGGGGCTTGACCCGTGATCACTCTGTAATGATAATAATTCGCATTATTATCATTGAGCGAGCGAGCCGGTGGAACAGGATCCTCAGCAGTACCCCCAACGTCAGATCACCATCGACGGAGATACCGTGGACAGTCAGGAGCTGGTTAACCCCGGCTCCCCGCTGAAAATCCGCCATGCCGATCAGCAGTATCTGTTGCGGGTGACGCGACAGGGCAAACTCATTCTGACCAAGTAGCCAGGACGCTTTACGGCCTATGCTGGGCGGTTACTGCGTCCGGCGAAGTCGTCGTGCCGTCGAATTGTCTGGTAAGCCGCCACAGCAGGTGCGAATTCAGCGGGCGTGCTGGCATGCAGGATTACGCCGTAGGCCCCTGCGGAAAATTGGTCTTGAATACGCTGGGCAGCATAGCTTGCAGTGCCGATGGCAGAGGGCAGCCAGTGTTCAGGCATCAAGGTTTTAATCTCGGCCAGTTGTTCCAGCGTGGCGACGCTGTCGATGCCGCCGGGCATGTTGGCGATCAGAGGGTGCTTGCGGAAGGCGTCAAGGTGTTCCGGGTCCCAGTCATTGATGGCAAACAGCATTTCGCCGTAACCGGGTGCCTGTAGATAGGTTGCCATGCGTGCCACATCCAGCCGCAGTCGCTGTTCTTCACTGGGGTCGACACCCACTGCCAGTACACTCCAGACTTTGACGCTGTCCGGGTCTCGCCCCGCGGACTCGGCGCCCTCCCGAACCAGATGAATTGCCCGTTTCAGGGCGTCATCGCTGAGAAAGGTGTGCAAAATGACACCGTCGTAAACGCTGCCCGCAAAGCGCAGACTCTTGGGGCCAAAGCCCACGAAGAGCTGCGGAATGTCTTCATCCAGCCAGTCCGCCATATGCAGGTAGGGGAATTTTCCCAACGGACCGTCGTAGCCCATCACCCGCTCGCCCCGCCAAAGTTGGCGCATCATCGTATAAAAGTCCCGAAGCTGGACATTGCTCACGCTGTCCAGTCCCCAAAGCTGCTGCCGAATACCGACCCCCCGCGCAATACCCAGGGCAAAGCGACCCTGCGATAAACGCTGGGCTGAGCTTGCCATCGCCGCGACGCCCATAGGGTGGCGGGTGTTGATGTTGGTGGCGGCGGTGCCGATATGAATGCGCTCAGTGACGGCGGCGGCCGCGCCTATGCTTACACCGGCTTCCTTGGCGTCGAAGCGTTCTGATATCCACGCGCTGCCCAGCCCAAGGGCATCGGCATCGCGGACTTCACGAATCAGCTCAGCCGGTTGTTCGCTGTGGCCGGGGAGCAGGTAGCAGGCGAGTTCAGGATAAAGCGTGGTCGTCATCGGGTGTCCTATTGTTATGTTATCGCGATGTTGAGTGTAGAACGGCGTCGCTGCGCGTCAATGAATCCTCTTCAGCGGCCTTATCCTTTGAGGGGCTGAGCGAGAATCCACAGGCCAAAGCCGGTAAACAGAATCATCAGCGCCAGCATGGGAAACTGACTGAGCGTTGCCTGCTTGCGGCTGTTGAAACAGCGCAGCGCTTCGGCATGCGCCAACCAGACGCTGGCTACGTGGCCGATCAGAATCAGCCAAACCTGACTGTCCCAGACAAAGCCCATGTCGGGAATGATCGGTAGACGCCCGGTGATGGCATTGCCGAAGATATTCCAGCTCCAGCCAAACGGGTCTGAGATCAGCCCGCGAATCTTGACCCCCTGGTTCAGCAGGAGGGTGTAGTAGTGGGTGATGTGGTAGACCAGTGCAATCGGTAACAGGCTGTAGCTGAACTGGGCGGTGAGGGTCGTCATCGACAGCGAGCTGCGGGTGATCAGCTTACCCAGCCAGAGGAATAACAGGAAAACACCGAGATAAAGCAGCGGCGAAATCAGCAGGCAGAAAATTTCGTAGGCCACAAACCACGGCCGCAGATAGGGATAGGCGTAGATCGGGTGTTCACCCAGTAGCGGGGTCAGGATCTGCAGAGGATCTTTCCAGAAGTGGCCGAACCAAAGCTGGGTTTCCCGCAGGCCATCAAAGGCCGTGGACGACAGCATAAACAGAATAAACAGCAACAGGCTGGGATGGTCGGCGCGCTGCCCCAGCAGGCCGGCAAAGGGCCATTGCAGTACCCAGCGCTGCTGTTCATCGCGCTGTAGTGGTGCCATGCGACCAATAAGGCGAAACAGCACGGCAAACAGATCGCCGCTGTAAAACCAGCGCTGAATGCCAAACAGGTAGACGCCGGTCAGTGTCAGGGCCGTGTAGCAGAGCAAAATCAGCGACAGTGAAAAGGGTCGTGTATCACCGAACAGTTCAATGATGATGAAGACCAGGTACTGAGCCAGTGCAGGCCAGTAGGCGAGCGTTTCCGGGTAGCGAAAGCGGCCTTCCCGAAGCGTGGTGCAGTGGCGACTCAGCAGTTCGGCAACAATGCGCCAGGGATTGAGCGTTTCATACCAGCAGCCGACCAGTGCGCTCAGATAACAGCCTCCCAGCGCAAACACGATCCAGAAATAGGTCATGTTGATGTTGCGGTAGCTGTCCTGATTGCCGATCAGCCCGGCAATAATAGCCAGTGCAAAACTGCCGACCATCACTGACTGCAGGCCGCGGTGCAGCCATGTTGCGACGGGGCCGTTTGGTTTACCCAAAACCAGGCGTCGTGCTTGTCGGTCACCGGTGTCTTCGCGAAGGAAGAAGGCGAGCACGACGAAGGACAGCGCCAGTGCTGCCATGGCCCCGTAGATATACATCCAATAGGGCATGGGCAACTGATAGGGTTGGCCAAAGGAGTGTGCTTCAACCGGGGTCGCCAGCAGCGCCCCGATGAAGCCGGTCAATGTTGTGCGTTTCATCGCCGGGGATACACTTCCAATGCGCCGAACTGCAGGTCGCTGCCGTGCAGCTCAAGCATGAAGCGTCCGCTATTCTCGGCGGTAAAGCGCAAAGCAGCGGTGGCGCCAGAGGGCAGCACAAGGTGTTTCTCGTAGCCGTGGACGTGCATGGCATCGTCCTGGTCACTGAACACATCAAACTGCACGGTATCGCCCTGATACGCAGTCAGTGTCTCCGGTCCTTGATACTGACCATCCACAAATGACAGGCGATAGTGGCGGGTCTGAGGCTCGGTTGGCGCGCCGCTTACGGGCTTCAGCCACCACCACAGTCCCGCCAGTACAGCCACCGCAACGGCGGGAAGCAAGAACTTACGCATGGCAAGTCCTTACTGCAGGTTGGCGCGGTTGTAAGAGCGCTCCCAAGTCTGCAGATAGGCCTCTGCAGAGTTGTAGAGTGCATCCAGCGCCTCCTGACCGCCTTCCAAGCGCACTTCTTCCACGTAGTCGGCAACCAGACCATAGTTGGCCATACCCACTTCATCGATGTGCCAGTACTTGCCGCTCTCCGGGATGGTCAGCATCTCAACCGTGACCGGGTCGAAGTTATTGTACTTCTCGCCCCAGTCGTCGCCCTGGAACAGCACAAAGGGATATTGCACCGGCTCGGAATCACCGCCACGGGGATTGGCGTGTCCGCCAAAGCCGTTGCCGTCAACACCAAAGCCCAGGCCGAGAACCGAGTCGCTGACCCCGGCTTTTTCGCGCCAGAACTTCAGCTTTTTCAGAAACTCGACGTGCTTGATGCCGGTATCTTTGTAGGGATAGATAACGCCACCATTCTTCAGGATTCGCGCAGCCTGATCGCTGGTCAGACCACCGTGGGCGTCATGCGATGACACCATCGGGTAAGCAGGGGTCCGCTGCTCGGCAAGATCCAGCATGATGTCTTTACTGTGGTAGGCCGCGTGGTCAATATCCATGACCATGCCGCGGTCCATCATGGCATTGAGCGCGTATTCGCCCAGCTCGGTCACCGTACGGGAATTACACTGCACTCTATCCGGGTAGAGCGGCAGGGCTAAACCCTTGGTGATATCAAGGACAAGGCTGGTCAACGGGTCGCCGCCGGTGCCGGGCAGGCTGGTCACAATCTTCAGGCCAGGCTC
>Ga0208203_1000608_pt1 | contig 15793 bp, 16 predicted proteins | sample DeeseametaMP2914_FD_184167 | JGI IMG/M metagenome (GOLD analysis project Ga0208203, IMG submission 184167) | Marine microbial communities from the Deep Atlantic Ocean - MP2914 (SPAdes) | ecosystem: Environmental > Aquatic > Marine > Oceanic | place: West of Santa Cruz de la Palma, Atlantic Ocean...
ATTTCAAGATAAGAGCACGCTGTATCCAAATTATTTACCAATTCGAATTAGTGAGATATTGATATGTCTAAAAACTTTACGTTTAATTCATAGATTATCAAAAAAACTAAATAACAATTTCAACTCAAAAAATTTACAATTGTTAAAAAAAAATACAAAAATTCTTTTTAGGATTTCAGGTGGGCGCGCAAAAAATAAGGAATATGGATTAGGACATGTATATCATGCAATGAATTTATCTTCAAGACTCAAGCCTGCTGAATTTTTTTTCCTTGTTGAAGATTATGGAAATGCAATTGAATTACTAAAAAAGTATAATTTTAAAAATATTTTTCCACTGAAACAAGGACTTGATGTAAAATTAGATATTGAGCAAGCCACAAAATTTGTGAAGAAAAACAACATAGACATTCTAATAGTAATTAAACATGATTTAGTAACAAAAACTTACGTAAAAGCAATGCGTAAACAAATTAAAACTGCGGTTATTTCGGATATTAAAAAAATTAATGGAAATGCTTATGAAAGTTTTGGTCTATTAATGATCGAGTTTGAGATTAAGGCAGACGTTAACAATAAAGCGATTGAGGTAAAAGATAAGGTCGAAGCTATCTTGAATGAACTGCCAGAAGCTGCTGAAAGACCAATTATTTCAAAGTTTGATCCGTTGGTAACTCCAATTTTCTATTTAACCCTCTCTTCTGATAGTTTGGATGCAAGAGAGCTCTATCAAATGGCAGATAACAAAGTTAAACCACTTCTATCTACTGTACCAGGTGTTGCTTCTGTAGAGATTTCTGGTGGGCTTGAGCGTCAAATCAATATTAATCTTAATAGAAACCTAATGCAGAGATACTTTGTTACCTTGCCAGATATTTCGAGTGCTATTAAAAAACGTAACTTGAACGTACCTGGTGGTTCAATCACCCAGGGTAAGAACGAAGTAACAGTTCGCTTTCAAGGCGAGTTTCAGACAGTAAAAGATATTAGAGATATGCCTATCGTTACTCAGGAGGGGATAAGTATTAAACTTAGCGACGTAGCAACCGTCGTCGACGGCGCTGAGGAGGTAGAAACTGAATCAAGATGGAATGGTAAAAAATCAGTTACATTGGCAATTAATAAGCTCTCAGACGGTGATGCCATTTCGATTGCCGCCAGAGCAAGAACTGAAATCGAGAATATTGCTACCACTTTGCCTGAAGGTACAAAGCTTGAAGTGGCCTCCGACTCTACTGAGAGAATTATTACAAATACAAATAACACCCTAAATAACATCGCAATAGGGGTTATCTTAACCGTTGTAATTCTCTTTATGTTTCTTGGAAACTTCAGAGTTACATTCATTGCCGCGATTGTAATTCCAACCTCGATCATCTCAAGTTTTCTCTTAATGGACTTCGCGAATTTCAGTATAAATATGATGACCCTTTTGGCCGTGGGTACTGCATTGGGAACCCTAATTGCCAACGCGATTGTTATTATAGAGTCAGTTGTTAGCAAACTTGAACAAGGACTTGACTCTCAAGAAGCCGCAATCCAGGGAACAAAAGACGTGGCCTTGGCAGTTCTTGCATCTGCCGGAACAAACTTGGTAGTGTTTACACCAATTGCATTTATGGGGGGAATGGTAGGACAGTTTATGAATCAATTTGGTCTTACCGTTGTTTTTGCCACAATCTTCTCTGTAATTGGCTCGTTTACCCTAACCCCGATGATGTGTGGGGCCCTTTTAAATCGTAAAATGGTTGAGCATAAGGAACATCAAAATGATGGGCCTATTAGAAAACTTCTACAAAAACTGATTGTAAGACCTGTAGATGCAACTCTTAACTTTCTTTTAAAAGAATACCAAAGAATTTTCAATCTGCTATTTAGAATCCCAAAGACTAGTTTGATTGTGATCTTCTTAATTGTTGCTTCTCCGGCCTTTATCATGCCTTATATTGGTGGAGAATTTTTCTCCACGTCTGATGAAGACATCATCCGTGTTTCTGTTGAAATGCCTCAGGGGTCTGCTCTTAGCGAAACAGCAAAGGCCGTAGAGCAGATTGAAAACTATGTAGATGAGGTGCCTGAAGTATCAAGCTTTTTATCCATTGTAGGCGAGGATGGCTACGAGAATGCTAGGGTCATTGTGAATCTTGAAGACTTGGAAAAGAGAACCAGAAGTGATGTGGATATTATAAATATTTTAACCCCACAATTTGCAAAGATACCAGATGCTAAAATTACAATGGCCAGAGGTGCTGGCGGGGGAGCTTCAGGAGAGGCCGACGTTACTATTGATGTGAGGGGAATTGAATATGACAAAATGGTAGCACTCTCAAGAAAGATGGAGAGTATAATGAAAGATTCTGGGTTTTTCAGATCAATCACCTCCACACATAAAGATCCAAAGGACGAAATCGTATTTGTTCCAGATACCAATGCACTTCAAAGGTTTGGTGTTTCCAATTCACAAGTCGGCCCCCTTATCAGAACGGCAGTTACCGGTGATGATGTGGCGGTATTTAGAGAACTGGGTGAAGAGTACGACATAAATGTAACTGTGGCAGATGAATTTAAAAGAAACATCGATGATATATCTTCTCTCTATATAGACACCAAGGGCGGATTATTGCCGATTTCCAGGCTGGGGGAGCTAAAGGTGCAAAAGGCACTTCCACCACTAAAGAGAAGAGACAAAAGAAGAATTATTCAGTTGTCAGGCTACCTTTCAAAAAGCTCAGCAAATGAAGTGCAGGCCTTATTGGCGGAAAAGTTTAATAAGGAAATTACCTTTGAAGAGGGTTATGACTTTGCATACACCGGTCGTGCGGAGAGTATGGAAGAAACTGGACAGGAAATCGCAACAGCATTTTTGATGGCGGTAATTTTGACGTACATGCTTCTTGTTGCAATCTTAAACTCTTTTATTCACCCTTTTACTATTGTAAGTGCAGTTTTCACCTCTTTTGTTGGAGTGTTCTATTTTCTATTTTTCATGGAGTTTACAATCAATATTGGATCTATGATGTCATTTGTCATGTTGGTAGGTCTGGCCGTTAACAACGCAATTCTTTTATTAGATCAAACTATGGTTCATAGACAGAATGGTAAATCCATTCAAGATGCACTGTGGTTGGCCGTTGAAGAGAAATTTAGGCCAATTGCCATGACTTCACTGGCCGTAATTGCTGGTACATTACCTCAGCTCTTTGACAATGATGGTGTGAAGGCATCAATGGGTGCCGTGGTAGTTGGTGGTATGGTGGCATCAATGTTCTTCACCTTTGTGCTTATTCCACTTGTTTATAATTACCTTGAGATGGCCATCGGGTTTTTCAAGCGAATTGGTCCGCAAGCTACTGAAAATACCGAGGAATTTACAGATATCAAAGAGGCACAAACAGTATAAGTGCAAACACTTACGCCTGATTTTAAGATCAGGCGTATTTCTTTAAACTGGAAGAATCTAACTTATTGACTATTGTGACCTAATAAACTTAGAATGAGAGCATGTTGATTAAGCTACTTTGCCTTTTATCCATTTTTTCTTTTTTAAGTGCTTCTAATGTTGAAGTTGGATCACTTGTCATGGATAGTGACTTGAGTGTTTCCGCTCAAATAGATAAAGATTTGAGTGCCTCTGAAGTCGAAAAAGAGCATTGTAATGATTGTAGAGGTGATGGTTGTTCAGACAGTGAAGACTGTTGTAAGAGCCTATGCTCATGTTCTTCAAATTACTTTGTTAGTGATGTCTATGAGGTTTCTGATCTCAATTCACGGCCCCTTTCTAAATCTAGGTGGTTCTTTTTTAGTCATTATCAACTTCCTTTCTTAGATCCTGCTCTAAAGCCTCCGCTGTTCTCCTAGTTCTTTTTAGATCTACAAAAAAATAATACTTAATTAGATTATTAGGAGAAGTAATGTCTACTTTAAAAAACTTTATATTAGTTATCGTCTCAATATTTTTAGTATCGTGCTCCAGTTTAAGTAGTAATCTGGAAAACTCAAAAAACCAAGAAATTGAGGAGGGATACTATGAGCGTTACGACCGAAAATGGTAAGGTGTGCACCATTCTGGGACTAATCTTATGCATTATAGGCCCTCAATCAATATATGCATTAGAAGGTGGACATGCTCAGGAGCATGTCCACGGTTCACATTTAGAGTGTGAACTACCTAAAAGCTCAATGGACATAGTTGAGTGTGCGATGAAGTTGCATCCTAGTATTAGAAGAGCACAAGTAAAGCATGAGTCTATTGAAAACTTAGAGATAAAGGCACTCTAGCGACCAAACCCAACCCTTTCCACTAGGTTTGTGAGAGGTGATAGTGATGGACAAGAAATATCTGAACTTGAGGCGAACTTCAATTTTACCGTAGAACTTGGCAATAAACGTGGTGCTCGTAAAGAAGTCGCACTTGCAAGAAGATATAACGTCGAAGCACAGATAGACTCAGTTAAGGCAAGGGTTAAGCTTTTAACAATTCTCAATATGCACCGTCTTAGACAGGTGCTTAGGGAGAAGACGCTCTTGGATGAATCAGTAAAAGCAATTAATAATGTCCTGGCTCGTCTAAAAAAGTTGCCAAGGCTAACAGCTGAACAAGAAACATCCTTAACTCTTTTTGAACTAGCTATGGAAGAGTCAAAAGTACATGGAGCAGAGTTGTTTGAGCAGGAGAAAAGCTTAGAGCACTTTTTTCATGTGGCGACTGGACACGCTCTCAATGAAATTACCTCTTTCTTGCCAGATACACCAAGTAAATGGCCTACAATTAATACCGCTCAACAAGTTAGTGATTCACCTCAAATTCGAGAATTAAAGTCTTTGGCACAAATTGCAAATAGAGAATACAAGCTTGAAAACTCTAAAGCTTTTCCTGACATCAAAATTGGACCTTCTTACGCACGTGAGGAGAATGGTGAAAGAAAAAACGAAATGTTTGGATTCAATATTCAATTGCCAATACCAATTTTTCAAAGAAATGAGGGGGGGCGTGCATTCGCTAAAAGTGAAGAGTTAAGAGCTAAAAGAAACATTACTCTGGCCAAGTCTGAAATGAAACATGAAAGATTTGAAAGAAGAAGAGTATATGAGAATGCTGTAAAAAATCTGAAATCCACCATGAGCGTGGAACAACTTGAAGCAAAGCATAAAAAAATTGAAAAACTCTACCACAGGGGGGTTGTTTCAAGTTCAATTTATTTAGACTCTTTCAAACAGAGGCTTAGTTATCTAAAGCGCAGGAATCAACGTGAAATGACCGCGCTCAATTCACTATGGGAAGTACATCTATATGATGGAAAAATCTTTAAGGAGAAATTATGAAATTAATCGCTATAGCAGTTATTGCAGTTATCCAAATTGTAGTTGCGTCGGGGGAGGCGCCTTCCACCTCCGTTGAAATAAAGGAAGGTTCTGCTGTGACTGCATTTAATAAAGAGGATGGATTTAAGCTTTCTGAGAAAGCATTAAAAAATCTAGAAGTAACGTTTAGGAAGATAAGTGGATCTGGACCTTGGACTGTACCAAAATCTTCTTTAGTGAGAATAAAACATTCTAGTGGGGTTTATCGAAAGTGGAATGGCTGGATAACTATGGTGCTTGTGAATGTCATTGCTCAATCTAAAGACACAATCACTATCACATCAGTTGATTTACAGGGACAGGATGAGGTTGCTGTTACTGGTGTTTCCTTTTTGAGAATGACGGATGCTGATCTAAATTCAGATACTGTCGACTCCTGTGCTCATTAGGGAAATAAACTATGATATCGAAAATAGTAAGATTTTCTATTGATAATAGGTGGGTTGTTATAATTTTAACTGGACTTGTCGCCTTTGCAGGTTGGGAGAGTTTTAAGGGGCTGCCCATTGATGCCGTACCCGATATAACAAATGTACAAGTGCAAATAAATTCTCAAGTTGAAGGTAGAGGTCCACAGGAGATAGAGAGGACCGTCACTTACCCATTGGAGACGGCTTTAAATGGAATACCCGGCGTAACACAGGTAAGGTCTATTACTAGGTATGGGCTTTCACAAGTTACAGTTGTATTTGAGGATGATACTGATATTTATCTTGCACGCCAGCTTGTGTCCGAACGTCTTCAGTCTATGAAACGACAACTTCCCAACGATGTTGATCCAATGCTAGGCCCGGTGAGTACTGGACTTGGTGAGATCTTTCATTATGTAATTGAGGCAGAACAAGTTGCAGAGGGCGCAGAGCGGCTTAGGCAACTAACGGAGATTCGGGCGATTCAAGATTGGTATGTTCGCCCAAGACTTCTTACTTTAAAGGGGATTGCTGAGGTAAATACAATCGGTGGGTATGAAAGGCAATATCACATAGAACCCAGTCCTAAGTTAATGGCGAAATATGGACTTCATTTTGCTGATATCGAAAGGGCGATTGAAAAGGTTAATAAAAACGCTGGCGGTGGATATGTTGAGCAAACTGCAGATCAATTTATAATTCAAGCTAGTGGTCTTTTTGAGAGTCTAGATGATATAAGAAATGTGCCAGTAAAAATCCTAGGAAACCTAAAAGTTGTATCTATTTCAGATATAGCTAAAGTCAGATTCGGAAAAGAACTGAGAACAGGTGCTGCACTTTACAACGGACGTGAAGTTGTTATTGGAACAGTACTGATGTTGCTTGGAGAGAATTCTAGGGAAGTAAGTTTGAGAGTCGCTGAGCAAATAGAAAAAATTAAAATGGGACTGCCGGAAGGTTTTCACATTAAAACCCTTTATAACCGGTCTGACTTGGTTAATGAGACACTTAATACTGTTAAACACAACCTTTTAACTGGTGCAGCTCTCGTAATAGTAATTTTGTTTCTTTTAGTGGGCAATATTCGTGCTGCACTTATAACTGCGATTGTTATACCTGTCGCATTATTAATTACTTTTATACTGATGAGGAAATATGGAATTTCGGGCAATCTCGTAAGTCTGGGGGCACTTGATTTTGGTATCATTGTCGACGGTGCGGTTATTGTTTTAGATAACTGTGTACGCCATCTCAAGGACAAGGCGGCAAGCCTTGGCAGGAAATTGACATCTCTTGAGACCAAAGAAACCGTTCATGCAGCCACAATGGAGATTCGAAAGTCCGCTGGATTTGGCGAGTTGGTGATAGTTGTAGTTTTTATTCCTGTATTCGCTTTCGTGGGGATTGAAGGCAAGATGTTTATACCTATGGCCGCAACATTCATCTTTGCTTTATTATCTGCTTTAGTTCTTTCTTTTACATTTGTGCCAGCTCTTGCAACACTTCTCCTAAGAGGTAATGTAAGTGAGAAAGATCCCATCTTGATGAGAGGGCTGGAGAGAGTCTATTCACCAGCACTAGAGTTTTCTCTCAAGGCCAAGCGTCTAGTAATTGGTCTATCTGTTGGGGCCATAGTATTGGGCAGCGTTCTATTTTCAAGGCTAGGAGGGGAGTTCCTTCCAACTCTTAATGAGGGCTCAATCGCTGTGCAAATGATCAGACCGGTCACTGTAGGTATTAGCCATTCTGTTGCATTGGAAGAGAAATCCCAAAAAATAATTAAGGCAATACCTGAAGTTGATCATGTATTCAGTAGGGTTGGCACGGCCGAAATCTCAATGGATCCAATGGGACCAAATATTTCTGATAGCTACATAATGCTAAAACCAAAGGACAAGCGAGCACTGATTAATGGCAAATTAAGATCAAAAGATGAAATTGTCGCTGAAATTGTAAAGGAATTAGAGGCAACAACACCCGGACAGCGAATCCTTGTAAGTCAGCCGATTCAACTTCGTTTTAACGAGTTGATGGAGGGTACAAGGTCTGACGTATCTCTGAAAGTATTTGGCGAAGATCAAGACGTTCTAACTGAAGAAGCTGAAAAAATCGCTTCAGTTATTCAGCAAATAGATGGAGCTGGTGATGTTGAACTTGAAGCGAAGGGTAAAATGACAGTGTTGGATGTAACTCCCAAGTACAACGTTTTGAAGGATTTGGGGATTTCATCAGCTGAGGTATTGGAGTCAATAGGGATTGCCGTCGGAGGAGATCAAGTAGGAGTCTTCTATGAAGGAATGAGAAGATTTCCCATTATTGTAAGGCTTGGAGACAACGTTAGAAATAGTATTGAAGAGTTAAAAGAGCTTCCTGTCGGACTTACTGGTGGATCAACAATTCCTCTAAGCGAGGTTGCAAACATAAGCTTTAAAGAACAGTACAGCTCATTTAGCAGGGAAGAAACAAAGCGAAGAATCGCAGTTTTAGTAAACCCCAGAGGGCGTGATACTGAGTCCTTCATACAAGAGGCACAGAGTGCTGTTGAAGAAAAGGTTAAACTCCCTCCTGGCTACTATATGGAGTGGGGCGGAAACTTTAAGAATCTTAACCAGGCAAAAGAGAGATTATCTATTTTGGCCCCAATCGCTTTGCTGTTTGTTCTCATCATGATCTATGCTGCATTTAGGAATGTTTATGAAACAATTTTGATATTCTTATGTGTTCCGTTTGCACTGGTTGGCGGTGTGCTAGCACTGATGTTTAAAGGAATACCATTTAGCGTCTCGGCGGGTGTTGGCTTTATTGCTCTGTCGGGAATTGCTGTCTTAAATGGGGTAGTTCTAGTAAATAACTTCAAAAATCTCAGAGATAAGGGAAAGAGCGGCTTGGAAGTTATCAAAAGTGGAGCATTGCTTAGGCTTCGACCTGTTATGATGACAGCTCTAACTGATATACTTGGATTTTTACCTATGGCAATTGCAACAGGGCTTGGGGCCGAAGTACAAACGCCTCTAGCAACGGTAATTATCGGTGGGATCATCTCTTCAACAATTTTAACTTTAATATTATTGCCAGTCTTATACTCAAGTATGGAAAAGTGGATTCTGGTCAAAAAATCATAAATGGAGGTTTTTATGAAAATTTCGTTGGTAACTGCGTATTTGTTGAGTTGTTTATTCTTTTCAGTTGGCTCGTTTGCTGCATCTGAAGTTCAGAGTGTTGTAGATACAAAAGAGCAGAGTCAAACAAGTGAAAAAAGAAGTAGAAGGAAGAAGGTGATGATGTGCCATGAGTGTGGAAAGGCTGAAACTGAGTGTGAGTGTGAAGGGGAAGGCCATGGAGTTGACAATAGTGAGCACGAAAGTCATTGAGTAAGTTAAGCGGAGTTAAGAGCTCCGCTTTATTATGGATTAAATTTTAATCTGTTTTGTTGGTAGTTTTTTAGTACAGATAGTTTTCTTTCATATTCCTGATTCATCAGAGATGAGTTTACAAAATAATCAGCACTTGATTGATTGCAGGCCATGGGTACATTGTAAAGTGTTGCTATTCTTAAAAGAGCTTTTATGTCTGGATCATGTGCCATTGACTCCAATGGGTCCCAGAAGAATATTAGCATATCAATTTCACCCTCTACGATAGAGCTTCCAAGCTGAAAGTCTCCACCAATTGGGCCGCTAAGGTATCTTTTTACCTTTACTCCCAGCTTCTCTTCCAGAAGCCTTCCTGTAGTACCAGTGGCACATAGTTCGTGTTTTGAAAGGGTCTCTTTGTGCTTTAAACACCAATCGATTAGATCATTTTTTCTATTGTCATGGGCAACTAATGAAATCTTTTTTTTCTTCATATATAGAGTCTATTTAGTTTGTAATTCTAAGTAAAGAGCTTCTGAGTGAAGTCTGGTAATAAGTGCCCACGTGCCAAATCATAAAGTACACACAAGTCATTAATTATATTTAGATAAAGATTTTACCCCATTCGATTGTTGACCGGTTGGTCAAATAAGGCTAAATTAGATCCATGAGTAGAAATACAGATTTTAATAAAGAAGAAGTTGTTGGCAAGGCCATGGAAGTCTTTTGGAATAAGGGCTATGAGAACACAAGTATGCGCGATCTTGTTGAAGCAACTGGCCTACTGAAGGGAAGTCTGTACAATACATTTGAATCAAAGGAAAACTTGTTTCTCCTATGTTTAGAAAAATATGGTGCACACTCAAGAAGTTTCTACTTCTCGGAGGGCGATGACCCAAAAGCATATCTCAAAAAATTCTTCAAGAGGTTGGTAGATGAGGGAGTTGATAAGGACTTTACCAAAGGTTGTCTGATTATGAACTCTTGCCTGGAGTTTATGGGAAAGGATAATGCTTTGGGTAAGAAGTCCAGTGCACTATTTTCTGCTGTAGAGCTAAATTTGGGCAATGTTGCCTCCGCTATTGCTATTGAAGATTCAAGCATTAATGTAGAGAAGACAAAGACGAACCTGATATCAGCTGCATTCTCAATTAGGGAAATCTCAAAGTTTAGAAAAGATAAAAAGTTTTTAAAGCAAATCGCAAATAACGCTTTAAATGATTTAAAGCTAAACATTTAAATTTTTTTTGCGATATATTTGACCGAATGGTCAAGAATGAAGGAGTGAAAGTGTCAATAAGTCTAATGTTCAGTTCGTTTCTAGCGGGTGTTTTAACAATATTTTCTCCCTGCATCTTGCCGATGGTTCCGTTTGTCGTTCGCTCCTCTCTGCAGAAGTCTAAATGGGGGCCTGTTCTACTGGCATTCGGTGTGGCGATAAGCTTTTCTATTACTACGTATGTTGTAGCAACTTCTGGACAATTAATAGGACTAACTCCTGATAAGTTAAAAATTCTTTCCGGGATCTTTCTTCTAATTGCCTCACTCTTTTTTATATTTCCTAAGCTGATAGACAAGCTTTCAATGGCACTTGCTCCTGTAAATAATAAATTGCAGTCAATAAATCAGAAAAGCACCAAGGGCAAAGATTCGGTTTTTATGGAGTTTGTTAACGGTCTTTTTCTAGGACCTATTTGGGCTCCATGTAGCGGTCCTACACTCGCTGTGATAATTGGCATCATTATTAATACGCCTGAAGTTAAGTCCTCTGTGATTCTACTTGCAATCTTTTCTATCGGTTCAATTCTTCCGATTCTCTTATTCTCCTATGGCGCACAAAAGCTTGTAATGAAGATTCAGAAGAAGAGCCTTGAGAACTCTAACAAGATTAAAATAAGTATGGGCGTTTTTTGTGGCGCAATGTCCATACTCATTTTGACCAGCCTGGATAAAGATCTTGAAGCTTTTATCCTTAGTATATTACCAGAATTTATTACAAACATATCTCTATCAGTTTAACTAAAGGAGTTTAAACATGAAGTTGTTAACCTTATCTCTTCTACTTTTTGGATGCTTTTCTCTTCAGGCAAAAGAGGACTCTACAAAAAAGATTAATCAATTTTTAGAAAAAAACGAAAATGTCTTAGTGCATGTGCATGCAGATTGGTGTCCATCCTGTAAAACTCAAAAAAAGATCATTTCGGGGCTTGATAAGAAAAATTTTAAATTGCTGGAAGTTGACTTTGATAGCGATAAAGAGTTTTTAAAAAAGAACAAAGTCTTCCAACAGTCAATGTTGATCGCCTTTAGAGGTGGGAAAGAGAAGGCCAGAGTTTTTGGAATAACAAAAAAGGATAAAATTATGAACTTTACTGAAACAAACTTTGATTATTCACTTCAAGCTGAAATTGACAAGAAAAGAAGTGGCTCGAAGATTCCTCAGGACGCGAGGATGACAATGGAGCAAGCAACAGAAGAGTTGAGAAACTCCGGAATCATAGACAAAGCAAAGAAGAAAGGTGACAAATTTATCGATTTCACCCTTCCAAACATTAAAGGTGAAAAAGTGACTCTTTCTGAGAAGCTTAAGGATGGGCCAATCATCCTTACATTTTATAGAGGGGGCTGGTGTCCATATTGTAATATGCAGCTAAAGGCCTACCAAGATCATCTTGGACAATTTAGGGCCGCGGGTGGGCAACTTATTGCTGTTTCTCCAGAGTCTGCCGAATCTGGAAATAGTACAGTTGACAAAAATGATATCGAATTTGAAATTCTTAGTGACAACTTAAATAAGGAAGCTAGAAAGTATGGACTAGTATTTAAACTTAATGAAAAACTGAAAAATGTTTACCTTAAGTTTGGTCTAGACTTGGAAAAAAATCAAGGCAACGACTCTTGGGAGCTTCCAGTGCCTGCAACGTATGTAATCGATAAAGAAGGCAATATCGTATACTCTTTTCTTAATGTGGATTACGTGCAAAGAGCTGAACCAAAAGATATCATTGATGCTTTAGAGGCCCTAAAGTAATCTTCCCTTGCGATCTGCTGGAGGTTCTTCTTAAACGAAGAACCTCCATTTTCTCAAATAAACTCCTTCGTTTTTTGAGATGAAACCAGTGGCCATATTTGTAATAGGGTTATTAATAAAGCAGCAATAATAGGCCCTAGGAAAACACCCGGCACACCAAACGTTTCAATCCCTCCGATTATTGCGAGTAAAGAGACTAGAGGATGCATCTCATTTCTTCCCTTTAATATCCATGGTCTTATGAAGTTGTCTATCGTGGCCGTAAAGGCTCCAAGTAAGAGCATTAAAACCACGCTCCCTGTACTGCCCACCCACAAAAGGTATAAGCTTCCTGATAACCAAACCGGCACACTTCCTAAGAGAGGAATAAATGCAAATATGAAAGTTACACCTCCGGCAAAAAATGCGGCCGGTACATCTAATGCCAGAAAACCGGTCGTCATGATTATTGCCTGAATTCCTGCGGCCGCCATAGTTGCCCAAACGACAGAGATCGCTGTGTCTTTAAATACATCTGTTAACCTCTGTCGAATTTCATCCTCAAAGGGAAGTCTTATGTAAATCCACTTTAAAAAATCTGGGCCATCCCTTAGAAAGAAAAAACAAGTAAGGCCTGCAAGGAAAAACTTCATGAGTCCCTCTGGTACATTCTTTGCAAAAGTCACAACCCACTTGCTGGCCGCTTTACCTACTGTTTGAAGAGTCGCTTTAAGTTGACCTTCAATGTCTCGCTCTCCAATAACAGCACCAATTAAAGGCCACTTTTTCATTGAAGAGACTACCTCGCCAAATGTAATTGCCTCCGACTGCGCAAGCCCCTGGCCGACAACCACCGCTTGTTTTACCGCTAGCCCGGCAAAGGTAACCATTGGTCCCAAGGCGAGTAAGATCACCAAAAATGTCACTACAAAAGCTGAGACTGTTGGTCTTTGGTTTTTATGTAAGATTAACCTGTAAGCAGGGTAGGATAGAAGGGCCAGCAATCCACCCATTATGATTGTTACGGCAAAGGACTTTATTAAATACACAGTAATTGCAAAAACTATAAACAAGGTCCAGAAAAACGCCCTGCGACTTGCCGTCATCTCTTTGGTATTCACAAACACTTCCTTTAAAAAAGTTAATTCTATAAATTAACTGTTAAAGGCATTATTTCCTAAATGGTGGAGATTGACGCTATTAAGTGTATATACAATTGTTAACCCAGCTACTAATCAGGGGGGAGGGACAGATACTTCACTAACTTTTCTTAATAAATCGGTAAAATCGGGTTTTTTATAAATACCGAGAAAGCTTTCATAGCTCAGAGGTAAGTTCAGATCAATGCATGAAGTGAACATCATAAATTTTATAGTAGAGTCAGAACTCTTTAAGTACCTTAAGACGCTTAGTCCGTCACCATCTGGCATTTGATAGTCACAAATAACCAAATCAAAGCTTGATTGCTGATTGTTTAGGATCTCAATCGCCCTGTTACCAGAGTTTGTTTCTAAAACTTCATGCTTGAGGCCTAAGAATTCCTTAAGTACCATTGTCACCGACGGATCATCATCAATTAACAAAATTTTCATCACTCCGCCTATGTCTAATAAATTGGACGCATACTTGCTTTTATATTCGTACAATTTATTGGACAACTTTAGTAGGGGGGAGAGATTCTTTGGCAAAGAAGAGAAAATTAGCAGATGAAGAATGGCAAATCGCACTTTCTGAGCATATAAAAAGTCACATTTTTGATCGTGGATATGTATCAGAATACGATTTCTGGATTCAAGAGTGTGGGGAAGACATCTCTAGGGCCAATCTAAACAATATTTTAAATGGGAAGGTTGATCCAAAATCTTCAACATTAAGAAAAATTGCAGAAAGCTTAGGTATAACTATGTCGACCCTTGTAAAGGGCGTTGAAAATAAGTATTTAGCACTCAAGTAATTTTTCCGATTAGAAGTCATGAGATTGGCCTTTAGCATTTTTCTATTTAGTTCTTTTTTATACTCTCAAGATTGTCTACATGATGAGAGCAATTTCAAATGCGTGGAATACGTTAGGAACTATGATGCCGATACCGTTACTTTCAACATTCCCAAGCTTCATCCATTAATTGGTAAAAATGTAAATGTTCGCGTGGCCGGAGTTGATACTCCGGAGATTCGTACTAAAGACCAGTGCGAAAAACGCAAAGCTGTTGCTGCCAAAAAGCTAGTACAAAACCTGCTTAAAAAGGCAAATAGGGTGGATCTTCGAAACATCTCTAGAGGGAAGTACTTTAGAATTGTTGCTGACATCATTATTGATGGCGTATCTTTACAAGAATTACTTTTAAAGAGTGGCCATGCTTATTCTTATACCGGAGGTACTAAGAAAAAAGTGGATTGGTGTCAATCAAATCGAGCTATTGCTTCCAAAAATACTTTTTAATAATGAAGTCTATTGGTAATCAAAAAAGGATCTGCACACAAATTGGACTTTTCCATTCTTTATAAACTTGTATTTATCTTGAATAAGTCCGTTTGAAAACTCCAACCTGTAAGACTTAAAGTCATCCTTGTAGTCCAGAACGTTTTTTCTTCCATCTTGGTAAATGTCGGCCTTTGAGTAGTCCATGTTAAAAAAGAACTGCATCGTTCCTTGCTTGCTTCTTAATTGGTACTTTATAGAGTATAGATTTTCAATTCTCTTACCACCTTGGAATACTTCTGTCTGTTCTTGGTCGTCAAAGCTTACCAATATATACAGAAGTACAAAAGTTGTTCTAAAAAAAGAAGGAACCAGTTCCTCATTATAGCTTGCGACCTCACACGTAACCGTTTTGCCATTGAAGTCCTGCAGAAAGCTTCCTGCATATGCACAATTCAATAAGAACAATAACAATAGTGAGATTCTCATTACCTATCCTTTTTCTTTTCATATTACCTTTAGTCGTTCTGACAATACAGGGAAGTGTAAAAACTCCATAGCTAGCGGTATATTAAAATTAAAACTTTGTGCATTTGCTTTTGCTTCTAAAGCTAGATACTCTTACTGTAAGGCAATTTAAAACCCTCCGCTAAACCATTTCGCCCTACAAAGTCATATATTATTAACCCCACTTCTATAGGAGTAGTCTTTTATGAAAAGAAACAACAAGTTAACCTGGCCAGAGCTTATGACTAAGAAAGAACAAGAAGCAAAAACTTATACCACATCTAGTAGCTACTATGTCGGTGATTATATTAAACACCAAAGCTTTGGGGTAGGATATGTTCAAGATAGTTTTAGTAACAAGCTGGACGTTTTATTTGAAGATAAAGCGAGAACTTTAGTACATATGGTCATGTTTTAATTGAGATTGAGCTTTTAAATAAACTGTCTATCAATAATTAAGTTGTTATTAACTCTATTAAAGGTTAGAGTGCTAATAACTAAGACCCACAAGGGGTCTACACTTGTCTTTTTTTGGTCCATACACTTCCAATCAATTTCATGTATTAAACACAGACGAAACGTCATGAGACGTGCCGTTGTATCCATGCACCTTGGAGGTCATTATGGAAAACAAACTTTATGTAGGTAACTTACCATTTACAATCACTGAAGAGAGCCTAAGCACTCAATTCTCTAAATTCGGAACTGTTTCTTCTGCGAAAGTAATAATAGA
>Ga0208203_1000609_pt1 | contig 15762 bp, 16 predicted proteins | sample DeeseametaMP2914_FD_184167 | JGI IMG/M metagenome (GOLD analysis project Ga0208203, IMG submission 184167) | Marine microbial communities from the Deep Atlantic Ocean - MP2914 (SPAdes) | ecosystem: Environmental > Aquatic > Marine > Oceanic | place: West of Santa Cruz de la Palma, Atlantic Ocean...
CTTACAATTTTGCGTCGTAACTCAATTATAAGTTGTTGATTGCCATGCCTGACTTAGTTACTCGTGATGCGGTGAAAACACCCCTAAGTGTGAAGAGCCCGAGGTTTTAAAGTTTTCTACCAGAAAACGCCCATCCTTATTGCTTCACGTCGCTGACGCGAACGCGAGCAACAAGGTCGAGATTACCAAAGATAGCCTACTGGTTTGTGGTGTGGGTTCCTAGTATAATGATTTCATGAAGTTATCTTTGAACAAATTAAAGCTTAAGCAAGAGATAGATCGAACAGAGGTCTTGAATTGGGGAATTTTCTTCTTTCTCCTCCTTGGTCTTTTCTATGAAACCCTTCACGACGGTGAGTGGTTTAGCTTCATTTTTATGGTCTTGGTAATTGCGGGTTATGCCCTCTTCTTAAGACGACTTTTGCAAAGCCTCTACTATTCCTTTTGGACTTTCTTTGGAGTGCTAGGAATTTATTCGCTCTTTAAACTTTGCCAGCAGCCACTATTGAGTATGAACTTTGTTGCTTTCTTAGCGGCATCTGTTCTGATTGGAATTCAGTGTTACTCTTTGTGGACACCTATCTTCTATCCGATTGTCAGTTGGTGGGAATATGATTTTCGCTATCGTGATGACCTCAAGGTCCAGGTGACTTATAACGATGAAAAAGTTGAGGGGCGATTAACGGACCTTCGCCGCGGTGCTGGTTGTGTCGCTTCCTTTAGAGATTACAAGCTTGGTGAATATCTCGAACTTGAGCCCTTTGATGAAGTCGCCAGTATGAAGTTTAGAGCTGAAATTATGTCTAAGCGAAAGTATAGTGTGGGCCGCCCTTTCAATTACGGTGTACGCTTCGTTCTTGAAGAGGATGGTGTAGAAAGTCTCTTTAAGAACTTTGTTAAATTTTGGCGAAGTGAGAGAAAGCTTAAGCAAAAGAAAAAGTTTAAAAATGAGCAAGCTTAAATATCAGGATTATGAATGGGCAATGGGAGAAGCACTCCTCTTTGCCGAGGCCGCTGCCAAAGCGGATGAAGTTCCAATTGGTGCTTGCCTTCTAGACTCTCAAGGAAAAATTATTTGTGGTGCCGGGAATGAGAAAGAGTCCGTGCATGATCCTTGTGGACACGCAGAAATTATAACCCTAAGAAAAGCTGCCGAACTCTTAGGGGACTGGCGCCTTGAAAACTGCACTTTAGTTGTTACCCTCGAGCCGTGCCTTATGTGTATGGGCGCACTTTGGCAGTCGCGCATAAAAACTCTTGTTTTTGGTGCCTACGACTCAAAAGGGGGTGCTCTTTCTCTGGGGTATGATGTTCATAAAGATAAGCGGCTTAATCACCAATTTTCTGTTATTGGCGGGGTTAAACACTATGAGACCTCTAGGCTATTGAGCCAGTTCTTTCGCCAAAAACGTGGCACATACAACTTCAAGAAGCCGAAATCATAGACACTGAATATTCACTGTGTTAAAAATCTTGCATCGTTTTTGCGGAGGATTGGCCGAGTGGTCTAAGGCGCACGCTTGGAAAGCGTGTAAGGGGCAACCCTTCGAGAGTTCGAATCTCTTGTCCTCCGCCACTTTTTAATCTAATTCTGATTTAAGTAACTTGTTCGATACGGCCGCTCTAATAATAATCTTGTCTCTTTTCTATGTGTACTTTTCTAAAAGAGATCTTATCAAGATCGTAAATACTCATAACCCCGTCATGCTTTAACGTTAGTTAACGCTAACTTAAACATTAGGAGTTAATGATGAGTAAAATTAAAGAACTAATTAAAGGTGAAAGAGCTGCTGTTGAAACTTATGGTCAAGTCTTTGAAAAGTATGGGACTGATTCTCAAATTGATAAGTTAAGATACTTTGCTAAAGATCACCGTGAAGCCCTCATGAAGCTTAGTGATGTTGCCAAGTCCAATGGAGTGGAAGTTCCAGATTCTAGTGGTGCTTGGGGCTCATGGAGTAAGCTCGTGACGGGAACTGCCAAAGTTCTTGGTGAAAAAGCGGCGCTTAAGGCCCTTAAAGAGGGTGAAGAGCATGGACTTAAAGAGTACGAAGAGCTCATGGAATCAAGTGAGACGCCTGAGGCACTGAAGTCGATGGTAAGAAGTACTTTTATTCCAACGCAGAGAAAACATATTTCAGATATTGATACACTTATGTCTCGCGTAAGCTAGACTTTGTGCAAGGGGGCAACTGCCCCCTTTCTCGCATTGACAGTGCTTCCCATGTTTCCTATATTTGCCGGCGGTAGTCAGATCTTAGCAATCGCTTTCTGGGTGAACTCCGCCAGGTCCGGAAGGAAGCAACGGTAACCAAAGAGGCGATGTGTTATTGGTCTGGCTGCCACCTTTAGCATATCCACCCAAAATCTTTGCCATCCCCTTTCAATCCTCGGTATTATGACCTTTCAAAAGAAGTAAGGAATAGTAACGCGTGGCATATCAGGTCTTATCCAGAAAATATCGACCAAAGCAATTTCAAGAAGTTGTGGGTCAGGAGCATGTAACTCGCTCTTTTCAAAATGCGATTGCTAAAGATCGCCTTGGGCACGCCTATATTTTGACGGGAACCCGAGGAATCGGAAAAACTTCCGTCGCCCGTATCTTTGCCAAGTCCCTTCGCTGTCAAGAGCGCTTAGACGACGGTAATCCTTGTAACAATTGTGAAGGCTGCCGCGAATTTGAAAATGGCAGTTCAATGAATGTCCTCGAGATCGATGGTGCATCAAATAACAGTGTCGATGATGTTCGTGAACTTGTTAATAATGTCCAAACACTTCCTACATTTGGGAAATATAAAGTCTATATCATTGATGAAGTCCATATGCTTTCAACGAGTGCCTTCAACGCTCTCTTGAAAACACTCGAGGAACCGCCTGAACATACTGTTTTTCTTTTGGCGACTACAGAACCTCATAAACTTCTTGATACGGTTCTTTCTCGTTGTATTCGTTTTGACTTTAGAAATGCTTCAGTTGAAACCCTTGTCATGCACATAAAGAAGATCGCTGAAATTGAAAATATTAAGTTTGAGAGTGATGATCTTATTACGATTCTTGCTCAACAAGGAAGCGGGTCTTTCCGCGATACCCTCTCATTGATGGATCAAGTTTTAAGTTTTAGTGATGACCAAGTCGTTACAGAAGACGTTATATCGGTGGCTTTAGGTCTTGCTAAGGTTTCAGCTATTCGTGATTTAGGTGAAGCGATTCTCTTGGGAGATGCTCAAAGAAGTGCTCAAATCCTGTCAGAGATGCTCTATGAAAATGTGAGTCTTTCAAATATCACGACAAGCCTTCTCGCCTTTTATTACAGTGTTATTGAAAATGTTGATACACTTGAGAAAACTACTCTAACGGTTCAGGGTAAAGCCTTTGTTAATGGCGCTACCATTGATGAGCTTTTTTGGCTCTTTGAGTCTCTTTCACGCGACCTCTCTTGGGCCCTTGAAGGAATAAGTCCAGAGAAGACAATTAGTATTATCTTTCAAAAGCATGCAAGACGCTCGGAGATTTTAAAAGGAACAGGCCTCGCTGTTTCTGAAACAGCAAAAAAAAAAGAGCTGACTCCTGAGCCAGTCAAAGAAGAACCGATTAAAGAAGAGCAAATCAAAGTAGAGCCGGTAATAGAAGAAACTCAAGCCGTCGTTGAGGAAGTGAATACTCCTGAAACTGCTCCCCTTTCTGAAACCGAATCTGAACCAACCGCCGAAGTTGTTGAGAAAGAAACCGTTACGGGAAGTGATTGGCCGAGCTTTGAAGAGCATTTAAAAGTGGAGTTACCAGCAATTTTTGCTGAGCTTGAGCAGGGAAATATTATTGGTGAGCTTGAGAGAAGTGAAGATGCCGTCTATATCAAGTATGGTTTCACTGAAAACTCAAAGCTTTTCTATGATCACCTCATTACGGGTGAAGGCATGCAAAAGATAGAGGCTTTAATGAAGAGCTTCTTTCAAGTCGAGCGAGCAGAGCTTTCAATTACTCTTTTAAATGATGAGGAAGCGCAAAAAGATAATTTTCTTTCTAAGTCTGAAATTTGGGAGAAAGAAAGATTAGAGGGAATTGCAAAGCGTGAAGAAGACCTACGAACTCATCCCGTAATAAAAGAAGCTGAAAAATTATTTGGAAAAACAATCGATAAAATAAAAGTAGAGGAGTAACTCATGGCTAAGAATATGAATGCCTTAATGAAGCAAGCCCAACAAATGCAACAAAAAATGGCTACACTACAAAAAGAGCTTGAAGCGCGAGAGCTTGAAACATCAAGTGGTGGCGGAATGATTAAGGTGAAAGTAAATGGTAAGCAAGAAGTGCTTGCGATTTCGATTAACCCAGAGTGTGTTGATCCAAGTGATGTTGAAACTCTTGAGGAGCTTGTGCTTACAGGCGTTAATCAAGCGATTAAAGAATCACAGGATATGGTTTCAAATGCGATGTCTAAGGTGACTGGTGGTTTAAGTATTCCTGGTCTCTTTTAGGACTATTGAAATGGAACTTCCCGAGTCTTTAAAGACAGCTGTTTCTCAAATGACGAAGATCCCTGGTGTTGGGGAAAAGACAGCTTTGCGCCAAATTCTGACAATTTGTCGCTGGGACAAAGAGCAGCTGGGTGCACTTGGGAAGAGTTTGATTAATCTTGGGAATCTTGCAAGTTGTGGTATTTGCGGATTTTATACTGATGAAGATCTTTGTCAGGTCTGTTCAAATGAGGCCAGAAGAGAGCATGAGAGCATCTGTGTTGTGGAGACAATTACAGACTTTATCGCAATTGAAAATAGTCAAACCTTTAAAGGCTCTTATCATATTCTAGGAGGAGTTCTTAATCCACTTCTAGGAATAGGGCCAGATGAGTTAAGAATTCCAGAGCTTATTAAAAGAATTATTGGTGAAGGAAAGAAAGAGATTATTTTGGCGGTCAATCCCTCAGTTGAAGGTGATGCTACATGCTCTTATATTCACCAAGAGTTGCCGGAAGATATTAAAGTTGAAAGAATTGGCTTTGGTATTCCAATGGGAGGCTCGTTGGAGTACCTCGACTCATTGACAATATCAAAGGCCCTAGAAAACCGTAAAAGGCTTGATTGATTATGAACTTACAAGAAAAGATCAATTATCATTTTAAATCCTTTCCCCATAGAGAGCTTTTTCAAGAAGTTTCGATTTTAATCCTAACAAAAGATGGTCAAGTTCTAGGCCAACTTGGAAAAGTTAAAGAGGGCGCTCAGGCTCAGTCTTTAGGAGCGCTCATGGTCGGGATGTGGCAGGCTTCAGAGGCCGTCGCCGAAATGATAAAGGTTAAAGACAATAAAGATACTGGTCTTAATTATCAGGACAGTAGTAGTGGGTTCTTTCTCCTACAGCCCACGGAAAAAAACCCAAAGATTTTTTGGTCTTTTATTTTTGAAAATCAAGTAAACCCGGGAAAAATTAAAAACTATGCGCGCCAATTAAGAGCTCATTTTAATGAATTAGAAATTTTAAAAGAGACTAAATCAAAGGCGACCTCAAAAGAGGAATTTCTCTTTGAGAATGTAACAGAGGAAGAAGTTGATAACCTCTTCTCTTTTGCGGGGATTTAAAGATGTCATTTGTTAATCACAATAAGAAAGAAGTTAACTGTAAGATTGTCTATTATGGACCAGGGCTTGGTGGAAAAACGACAAATATACAGCATGTTTATAAGAAGACCTCTGGAGAAAATAGAGGAAATATTATTAAGCTCAATAATGAAAATGAGAGAACTCTCTTCTTTGATTTTCTTCCCTTAGAGCTTGGTGAAATTCGTGGCTATAAGACACGCTTTCATCTATACACAGTGCCTGGGCAAGTTTTCTATGAAGCAAGTCGTAAGCTTATCCTAAGAGCTGTTGATGGACTTATCTTTGTTGCAGACTCTCAACTAGAAAAGATGGACGCTAATATTGAAAGTCTAGAAGGACTTGAAAAAAATCTTACCGAGCAGGGCTATGATATTTCAAAGATCCCTCTTGTTTTTCAGTGGAATAAACGCGATCTTCCCAATGTTACATCGGTTGAAGACCTAGAACAGAAACTAAACAAGTGGGGCTCTCCCTCATTTGAAGGTGCTGCTGTTAATGGTGATGGCGTCTTTGAAACTCTTAAAGAAGTATCGAAGCTCGTTCTGATGAATTTAAAAGGTGGGCTTTCTTAGTCTACCTTAAGAGACCAAGATAATTGAGAAAGACAATATGGGCCTCAAGTAAGGCTTCTTGGATATAGTCTGAACTTCGAGTCCCGATTAAATGATGACCTTTTAGAATACCAAGATTGATTCCCTGGAAATAATCGGGATAAAGAGCACGTTCGGCATCAACAATTCCATCGTTGATCGATGGAGACTGGAAAAAGAGTTTTGTGAGAACCATCCAAATATGACTTTCATACCAGCTCGACTCAAGGGCGAGTGCTGTATAAAACATATTACGAGGAAGGTGAGAGAAGTTTTCTTTAAACCAAGACTCTTGAAATTCACTACTAAGACTTTCTTGAAAGTCTTTAAAGAGAATGTCGAATTGTTCATCAAGAAATTGATAGACCTTATTACCTTCAAATTTATGAATATAGTTGATGAATTTTAAAATTCTGTGGTTAACCCTTTCACTACCTAGTATTGGACTTGCAACCGTACTTAGGCCTGCTAGATTGTGACCAACTTCATTAGAATATTCTTTTAGAAAATGAAGAACATCGATTCCTCCCTTACTGAAGGCAAAAATCCAAATTGGTTTTTCGTTTTCTAATAGCGAGCTAAAGTGCTCATTAATCATCGCTGAGTTTTGAGCGGTGTTCTTGGTTCCGGACGTGGGGCAATAGTCAAAATCAATGCCATAGGTCTCGTTTAAATACTTCGCTCCCCTCTCAAATGCTGGGGTCGTAAAAATTTCATTCAGGACACCACTTACGAGCAGCACTGAGGACTCTATTTCCGGCATTTTTGATATTCGTTTATAACTTCGGTCGAGGTGGCTAATTTCAAAATCATAAAAGATCGTTTTAAAAATTTCGCTATAAGTTGCTCTTCTGTGGCTAATTGTTTTCTTTTGGGCAACTGCTTTCAGGATGTATTGGGCAGAGCTACTCTGAAGATAATTAACCTTTTCAATGTAAGAGGGCTCAATTGGTCTTAGAAGACGAAAGGTGGACTTTCCAAGCCATGTGGAACTATTAAAAACACTGCGAGATAATTTGGCATAGTTCTTTAAACTGGGTTCAGAGATGAAGTTTTGAGCACCCCTCTTAAAGTCTTTAACAGACTCGTTGGCAGCATTTTCTAAAACTTCAAATCGCTTTTTCTTGCGCTCAATGAAGCCTGCCACCTTTGAATTTTTGCTCAATTTTCCCATCACGTATGATATAGTCCTACTAATTTCAATCGATTATAACTTGCTGATGTAAGTTGCTAGGTGTCAATACAATCTTAAAAGGTAGAAAGCTGTATGGAAAGAGGAAAGATAGGAATTATTGGTGGAAGTGGTGTCTACAATATTGAAGGTATTGAACTTATTAAAGAGCATACCGTTGAAACTCCTTTTGGCTCACCGAGTTCTGAAGTCATTCAAGCTAAGCTTTCGGGCACTGAATTTTTCTTTATTCCACGACATGGAAAAAACCATAACTTCTTACCCTCTGAAGTGAATTACAGGGCCAATATTTTTGCCCTCAAAAAAATGGGTGTTGATTATATTATTTCAATTTCAGCTGTTGGTAGTCTTAAAGAAGAGTTACCTCCAACAACTTTTGTTCTTGTTGATCAATTTATTGATTGGACTAAGGGCAAGAGAGAGAGAACCTTCTTTGAAAATGGAATTGTAGGCCACGTGAGTTGTGCGGATCCAATTGAAAAGTCACTCCAAAAAGTCTTAGCTGAATCCTGCCAGTCAACAGGACTTAGTCATTCTGTTGGGGGAAGTTATATTTGTATTGAGGGTCCTCAATTTTCAAGTCGAGCTGAGTCTCATCTTTATAGAAGCTTTGGAGCATCAGTAATTGGGATGACTAATGTACCTGAATCCTACCTCGCCAAAGAGGCCGGTATCGCTTATTCAACAGTAGCAATGGTGACAGACTTTGATTGTTGGAAAGATGAGCATTGTACTGTTGATGAAATTATGGCGGTAATGAAGACAAATAATGAAAATGCACAAAAGCTTCTCATTGATGTGTTACCCAAACTTGAAAAAAATAAGCCAGACTTTCCAAGAGAAAATGCTATTGGTGTGATGACACCAAAAGAGCGATGGACGACGGACCATAAAGAAATACTAGACGTTTTATTGGATAAATAATTGAGTAGCTCTGATTACGGCCAACATTATAGTGTCCAAAAAGAAGATATTCTTAAACTTCTTAAGGAACATTTCTCTACTGAGGACAACTTAAACTTTGCTGACCTTACCTTTGGAGCTGGTGGGCATACCACAGCGATGGCAAATCTTTTTCCAAACGCTAAGCTCTATTCCTTTGATCAAGACCCCGATGCTTTGGCTAATGGTCAGGAACACCTTATAAAAAACAACCTTAAAGATAGAGTGTGTTTAATTGATTCTAATTTTGTAAATTTTGACAATGTTCTTGAAGAAGATTTGAAGTTTGATGCTGTTTTGCTCGATGCAGGTGTTTCGAGTCATCAGTTTGATACGGGCGAAAGAGGGTTTTCTTTTCGCTTTGATGCCCCTCTTGATATGCGTATGAATCCTAAGAGTAGTGACCCGACAGCGGCAGACCTCTTAAATGAGCTTTCAATGGAAGAGCTTCAAAGTATATTTAGTGAATATGGTGAAGAGAAATTTTCAAAGACCATCGCAAAAAATATAGTTGAGCAAAGAAGTCAAAAACCGATTAGAACAACGAAAGAGCTCGAAGATATTTGCTTTCATAGCTACCCAAAGAAGCTTCGCTTTGGAAAAATAAGTCCGGCAACCAAAGTTTTTCAGGCCTTAAGGATTAAAGTTAACAAAGAGTTAGATGTCTTGTCTGAGGTGATTGGTCGGGTAATTCCCCGTTTAAAGAACGGAGGATTATTTATGATCATATCTTTTCACTCCTTAGAGGATCGCATTGTTAAGCACGGCTTTAAATCGTGGAAAGATGATAATTACCCCATAGAAATTCTCACAAAGAAGCCAATTCTTCCCTCTTCGCAAGAGATTTTTGAAAACTCTCGCTCAAGAAGTGCTAAACTAAGAGTAATAAAGAAGGTCAATGATTGGCCGAGCAAAAACAAATACGCCAAAAAGGAGTAAGTGTTGGCTACTGCGACAAGAAGGTCCAAGAAAATTAATCCCATCCAAAGTTTCAAGAACTTTATTTTTTCTAACCAAGTATTTCCCTTTGTCCTCACGTTCTTTGTTTTAGGACTACTTTTTGTTCTTTTTAGAATGAAAGGGGTAGAATTGGATTATAAAATCACGAGTGCAAACAAAGATATTGAAAAGGTCTTACTTGATAATAAAGAGTTAAAGGCTAAGAAAGCTCGTTTGCTTAGTGTAAAGAGATTAAGAACCATGGCTTCGAAGTATGGACTTCGCCAGCCCAGACAAAAGCAAATTATAGTTCTTCCTGATTAATGGAAAAAGGCCTTAAAACCAAAATTATTGTACTCTTTTGCCTCTTTGTTGGAGGCTTTGTCCTTATTTTAGGTAAGGCCCTTAAAATTCAGCTTATTGATAGAGCTGAATTGATTACAAGATCACAAAATCAAGTTTTTAGAGAGTTAACGGTTTATCCGAAACGGGGGAATATTTACGATCGCAATGGAAACCCCCTCGCGATCAATATTCAAACTTATAGTATTTTTACAATACCTAAGAATCTTAAAAATATTAAATCCTCGCTCAAGGAATTATCTAGAGCAGTACCAAAGTTGACCTTTAATGAGCTTTGGCGAAAAACAAAAGGCCGTGACCGTTACACTTGGTTAGCAAGAAAAGTAACACTGACAAAAGATCAGGTTGAAAAAGTAAAAGCGATAAAAGGAATCTATATTGATTCTGTTCCCAAAAGACTTTATCCCAATCATGAGGTGGCAAGTCAGGTGCTTGGCTTTGTTGGAATTGATAATGTTGGTCTTGGAGGAATCGAGTATCTCTTTAATGATGATTTAAAGGGAAAACCTAAGGTCGTTAAGTATGTTAAAGATGCTAAGGGAAGACCGATTAAATTTGAATCCCAAGATTTAGGATCTAATGCCAAAGATATTACTCTTTCAATTGATAAGGACTTGCAGGCGGCAGCGGAGAGATATTTAAAAGAGGCTGTTGATAAGTACGATGCTGACGGTGGTGGTTTTGGTGTTATGGATAGTCGTACAGGCGAGATTCTTGCGATTGGAAACTACCCTAACTTCGATCCCAATAAGTGGAGAGAGGGAAATGGCCAAGCAAGAAAATTAAGTTTTGTCACAGATCCCTTTGAGCCTGGCTCAAACTTTAAAACAATTACAGTCATTTCAGCTTTTGAAAATAAGATTGCGACTGCAGACACGAGCTTTTACTGTGAGCGAGGTCGTCTAAAAGTTGAAGACCATATTATTTCGGAAGCAGAATCAAAGAAGAAGTTTGAGTGGCTTACAGTGGAAGAAATCTTAAGGTACTCCTCCAATATTGGAACGACTAAACTTGCCTTTGATTTAACTTTTCCTAAGTTGAAGAAAACGATCGAAAAGTTTGGCTTCGGTCAAAAAACTGGAATTGAAATTCCTGGTGAATCCCGCGGAATTTTTACTTCTGATAAGAATGTCTCCCCTTTAAGTCTTTCCAATATTAGTTTTGGTCAAGGGGTCGCCACAACAGGTATTCAAATGCTTGCAGCGTATGCAGCTATCGCCAATGACGGTCTTTATATAAAGCCTACTTTGATTAAGGGTGGTAATGAAACTGAAAAGCACAATCCCTTAATTTCTAAAGAAGTCGCAAGGGAAACCCAGCGAATACTTATTCAGGCAGTTGAAGACGGAACGGGTGGTAGAGCGAAGGTTCCTATGTTTACAATTGCGGGTAAAACCTCAACTGCGCAAAGAGTTGCCCCAGAAGGCGGTTATAGAGGATATGTTGCCGCTTTTATCGGATTCCCTGCCAATGTAAAAAGTCCCTTTGTTGTTTACACTTATGTAGATAACCCGAAAGGTAGAGTTTATTATGGTGGAACGGTCGCTGGTCCGGTTTTTCGTAAGATTACAGAATACCTTCTCTTTAAGAATAAAGACTTTTCAAATTTAGCCGCCCATGAAGACGAAGCTGTCGATAAGATGGATATGGTAAAAGTTAAGCATAGTTCTACTCGGAACGTGCCAAAAGGAACAACTCCTAACTTTATGGGCTTAGATAAACGTTCAAGTGGTCAGATCGGCTCACGTTATAAAATAAAACTAAAGCACGAAGGGATTGGCGTTGTTTATGAGCAAAGTCCTTCCCCAGGTGAAGAGTTGAAGTCTGGAACTGTTGTGACTTTAAAGTATCGTCCGCCAACACTATGACGAATAGCTTTCCCCCGACACTTTCTTTTTTAAAGGATTATGACCTTTCCGGTGTCTCGAATGTTTTACAAAGCACTGGCAATAGAGATGTGCTGCTCCTCCCAGCAAGAAGCGAAGAGCAGCAAGAAAACCTTCTCAACCTTCATCTCCCAAGTACATTTGAGGGCCTTCTCATTAGTCCCTTTAAAACAGCAAAAGAAATAAATCATCTTCAAAGAACAGCTCAGGAAATCAGCGATCTCGAAGGGGAACTCATAAACTTTTATTACCCGGTAGATTACAAAGTTCGCTATGTAGGTGTCACTGGAACCAATGGTAAGACAAGTGTGGCCTGGATCTTTTCAGAGGTTCTTAAGACTATTGGTAAAAAAGCCCTTTATATGGGCACTCCTGGCGTATACCTAAACGGTGTTAAGAAAGATGATACGGTCCTGACGACGACACCAAGTTATCTTGATTTGAGAAAGTTACTTCATAAGTACGGAAAAGAGATAAATGCGGTCGTACTCGAAGTTAGCTCTCATGCCCTCGCCCAGATGAGATTAAAAGAGATAGCCTTTGATTCTATCGCTTGGACCAACTTGTCACAGGATCATCTCGACTTTCATAAGTCGATGGAAGAATACTTTGAGGCGAAATATAAGTTGTGCACTCTTTCACGCAGCAATTTAATTATCCCTCGTCAGCAAAATGAGTTAAGGGAAAGGCTTCTTGTCAGAGGAGCGAGGATACAAGAAACTGTTCCCTATGAAGATCACTTATTAGAAGTACCAGCAGAATTTGAAAGAGGCTTCACCAGAGAAAACCTCGAGGTCGCCTTAGGTCTGGCCTTGGCACTCTATCCCCACAAAGAAAAAATTAAAGCTAATAAACTAACTCTACCACCGGGAAGAATTCAAAAAATCGAAAAGAAGGGAGTTCTATTCTTTGTCGATTATGCTCATACACCAGACGCTCTAGAGAAAGTATCAATCCAGTTGAAGGAAATTTATCCTGACAAGGAATTGATTACGGTTTTTGGTTGTGGTGGAGATCGCGATAAAACAAAGCGTCCTCAAATGGGAGCTATCGCTCAAAAAATGAGCGATAAAGTGATCGTCACATCAGATAATCCACGAACAGAAAATCCTGAGAGCATTATTGATGATATTATCGCAGGAATGAATGATGAGACTGTCCTAAGAGAGAGTGATAGAAAGAAAGCTATTGAAAGAGCTTTTGAAGAGGCCGGTTCAAATACAATGATTTTGATTGCCGGTAAAGGTCATGAAAATTATCAGGAGATAGGGGGAGTTAGAAGTCCCTTTGATGATAGTGAAGTTGTAAGGAACTTATTGTGATTTTAAGTGATGATATAAATCAATGTCAGACTTTAATTTCCGAGACTCTAGAATCGGGTATAGAGCTCTCCATCTCAAGTGACACTCGTAACTTTAAAAATGAGAATTGCTTCCTTTCCCTCTATGGTGAAAATTTTGATTCGATCAATTTTCTTGAAGATGTTATTCAAAAAGGCGCGAAGTTTATCCTTCTAGAAAAGAGAGAGCAAAATAAAGAGGCCATAGAAAAATTGGTGACTACCTACCAGGAAATCTCCTTTGTGCTCTTTACTAATATCTTTGAGGCAATATTAGAGCTTGGAAAAATTCGCTCCCTTCGCTTTCAACGGGAGGGAGGAAAAGTAATAGGTATTACGGGATCAAACGGGAAAACGACAAATAAGGAAATGCTAAAGCACCTGCTGAGTTTTCAAGATGAAAGTAAGGTTCATGCCACCAAGGGAAATTTAAATAATCAGATTGGTGTTCCTTTAACTCTATTTGCGATTGAGGAAGATCATGAAGTTGCCATCGTGGAGATGGGAACCAATTTTCCAGGTGAAATTGAAAGCTTAGTAAATTGTGCTCAGCCTCAGTATGGATTTATTACTAATATTGGTTACGCCCACACAGAATTTCTAGTTGATTTAGAGGGAGTCTTTAAAGAAAAAACTGCGCTCTATCGTGGCATAGAAGAACGTGAGGATGGGATCTTTGTTATTAATAGTTCTGATGATTATTTAAAGAGACTTGAGGGAGCTAAAAATACTCTCTCCCTAAGTAACGACGATTATAATTTATTTAAGAATGAAACTCTCTTAGGGGAGCATCAAGTTACAAATATGGCGATGTGCTTAAAGCTCGCCTTAGTCTTATTTCCCCAAGAGAAAGATAAAATTGTGGAAAAGGCTGAAAATTATAAACCTCCAGGGATGAATCGCGGAGAAGTCCGTTCTTTTAAGGAAGCACTTGTCTATCTCGACGCTTATAATGCCAATCCAAGTAGTATGCGTGCATCTCTAAATAGTTTTTGCGCTTATTTAATGTCTCACTCTCTTCTAGTGAAAGATGCCGTGGCCATTCTAGGGGATATGAATGAGCTTGGTGAAAAGGGCCCTTTTCTTCATAAAGAAATTGGCACTTACTTAAGTGAGCTTGGTTTTGAATCTGCTATTTTTGTCGGCCGTTATAGCAAAAATTATGCTGAGGGCTTTGCTGCAGAGAGCCGACTATTTGAAGACTCTAAGGCTTTGAAGCAGTGGGTTGGAGAAGATAAAATTTCTCAAAAGGTTTGGTTTATAAAGGGGAGTCGTTCTTTACAACTAGAGTCAATTTTAGATATAAATGGGTGATTAACCTTAATATCGGCTCATTATGCTCTATCATATACTCTACCCTCTGAGTCAGAGTTTTTCGGCTTTTAATCTCTTTAAGTATATTACTTTTAGAAGCGTTGTGGCATTTCTCTTTGCTGCTTTCATCTCTATTTGGTGGGGAAAGAAGTTTATTATCTTCATGAAGAAGAAACAGTTTGGCCAAGTCGTCCGCGATGATGGGCCACAGACTCACCTTAAAAAGGCTGGTACACCGACCATGGGTGGTGTTGTCATTTTAGGAAGTATTGCTTTGACGATGGGGATTTGCGGAAACTTTACCTCAGCCCCAACTCTAGTCACTCTCTTTGTCATGTTAAGTTATTTTATCCTTGGCTTTCTCGATGATTACTTCAAGGTGCTCAAGAAAAATAGCGATGGGGTTTCGGCTAAAGGAAAGCTATTGTGGCAGTTTGGCACAGCGGGACTTGCCACGTATGCTATGCTTCACTTCGACGTTATTGATTCGAAGTTATACCTTCCCTTCCTCAAGCAACCCTTGTTTGACCTAGGTTGGGCCTATGTTCTCTTTGGGTCAGTAGTCATTGTGGGATCAAGTAATGCCGTAAATTTAACAGATGGTTTAGATGGTCTGGCAATTGGCTCAATTATGACAAGTGCAGCGAGCTTAAGTTTGTTCACTTACGTTTCTGGCCACAAGGAAATCGCTAATTATCTCTTTGTTCCTTATATTGAAGGAAGCGGAGAATTGGCAGTTCTAAGTTTGGCCGTGATTGGAGCTGGAGTTGGCTTTCTTTGGTACAACACCTACCCTGCTCAGATTTTCATGGGCGATGTAGGTTCCCTCTCTTTGGGTGGTGTCCTTGGAACGATTGCAGTTCTTAGTAAGAATGAGTTCCTCTTTGTTCTTATCGGTGGGATTTTCGTTATTGAAGCTGTCTCCGTTATTTTACAAGTGGGCTCTTATAAATTGAGAAAGAAAAGAATTTTTAAAATGGCCCCCATTCATCATCATTTTGAGTTGAAAGGTTGGCCGGAACCTAAAGTCATCGTACGCTTTTGGATCATTAGTATTTTCTTTGCGTTGATTTCGTTAGCGACATTGAAGATGAGGTAATAGGAATGGATAGATTTAAAAATAAGAAAGTTCTCATTGTTGGTATTGGAAAAACGGGATTCACACTGATTAATTTCTTTAATCAACAAGAATGTGAAATTCGCGTAACTGATATCAAACCAATTTTCGACCTTAATAAAGCGGTAAAGAAGCTTAAGAAGATTGACCCACCAATTCATATGACTTTTGGTGAGCATCGCGAAGAAGACTTTTTAGATGCCGATGTTATCGTTTACTCCTCTGCAGTAAACCCTGATATGCCTCAACTAGAGCTCGCTAGACAAAACGGTAAGGAAGTCTATTCTGAATTTGGTTTGGCTAATAAGCTTTGCAGAAAGCCTATTATCGCTGTTTGTGGCTCACAGGGAAGAACAACTGTTGCCCATATGATCGGCTTTACCCTCAAACTCGAAGGGAAGAATGTATTCGTAGGGGGAACAAGTGAAACTCCTTTTATTGAATACGCAATGATGCCTAATCATGATGAAATTGATTACGTTG
>Ga0208203_1000612_pt1 | contig 15683 bp, 10 predicted proteins | sample DeeseametaMP2914_FD_184167 | JGI IMG/M metagenome (GOLD analysis project Ga0208203, IMG submission 184167) | Marine microbial communities from the Deep Atlantic Ocean - MP2914 (SPAdes) | ecosystem: Environmental > Aquatic > Marine > Oceanic | place: West of Santa Cruz de la Palma, Atlantic Ocean...
GACTTAGGACCCATTCTTTAAAAGACCTCCCCTTTGCCACTCTGTAGTGAATGTAACAATCATTCACCATAAGGATGAAGAAGAAGAAGACTGCCCAGTCGGAGAGATCATGAACACCATCAAAGTACTCGAAGATTAAAAGTAATCCAAAAAGGCTTGAAAGGATCAATTTAAGTAAAAGAGATATTCTTTGAACCACGGTCATCTCGCTCATATAGAGGTCTACACAGTTATACTCTCATGGTTCTCACTCTCATTAAAAATCAAATACTTAAGACAGCCCCAACAATAAGACCTCGCCTCCTCTTTGCATCAATTCCTTGCCATGAAACTATAAGATGCTAAAATTATGTGGACGTTAAATTGTGAGATCAGAGGATCTATGAGTAAGAATTTTCAATTATTAGTAGTTTCTTTTCTAATCTTAGTATCATCTGCTGCGGTCTATTTTGGCTTTCAGCTCTTAACCCAAGTTAAGACTCTGGAAGAAAAAATGAGTGATGTTCATCTTAAGCTTCACAATCAGTCCCAAATAATAAAGCTCGTTAATGAGGTGGGGCAAACCTTAGGAAAAAATGAGCTTCCTGCTCACATCTTTAAGTCCAATAGCGAAAATTCAAAGCTCAAATTTATAGAGGGATTCTATTGTAACAAGACTGAACGAGAGAATACAGACTTTGCTGCTTTGGAATTCAGAAGTGACAATCGGCTTTTTATCTTCGAGCTCAGTACAGATGATAAGCCAAATATCACGAATAGAAATAGGCCTGATGTGACAGGTACTCATCTGTTATATAGTCCCTATATCTATTTTACACTAATCGAAGACGGAATTCCTATAAACCGCAGATTTACCATACTTAACGTAGACTCTAGGGGTTATATTAGGCAATTTTCACTTGGAGAAACTGCCTTCACTAATAGTTTTTGTCCGCAAAGAGTTAGGGACTCCTTCTAAGGCTTTTTACAGTTTACAAGATTGAATGGAACATCATCCAAATAAAATTCAAGAATAAGATTATTTTCATCAAGTAGTACCTTAGTTAACTTCATCACTTCAGAGGATTCGGACTTAAACCAAATCTCCATAAAAATGGAATTCTCTGTCCAGTGATAACCTTTTACTGGAATAGCACTATTCTCGATGGCTTTTTTAACATCAACTTCAAAAGCAACATTACCATTTGCACTGAAGTTTAATTTCAAAGAGAGGTGTTCACTTTCTGCGCAGTATTCTCGCTTATAATCAAAAAAAGCATCTTCTATCTGAATAATCTTTGGTAGGTCCTGAACTGAAAGCTCTTTTAGACGACTTAAACTTGATCTTGTTAAAACTAATTCTTCTTTTAACCCTTTATAAGAAAGATAGAAAGTTACAAGAACACAACCTAAGGCCAGCGTGTCTGTAACTTTCTTAAACCAATTAATCATTTCATTTTAGGATAAAAGTTCATTGGCTGACCAACTTCAACAACGCCCCCGCCCATCGGCTCTGGGAAAGTAATTCTCCTTAAAACATTCACAACACAGCCCTTAACTTTACTCGGGAGATTATTATTACCTGATACACCAGCCTTCGTCACATGGCCTGAGGCCCCAATAATAAAATTAAGTTTCACAATTCCATTGAAGGCTCTTTTAGAAGCATCAAGTTCTTGCTGGTAACAGTGCCTAAAGAGTGGAATATTTTCTACGAGAATTCTTCTAATAACATCGGGATCTAGGCCACCAAGGATAACGGTTTTAAAAGGAAGACCAGCAGTATAAATGCTCTTCTTATTCACTAAGCCCTCAACTCCTCGACTTTGATCAAGAGTCCCCTCGGTAACACCTGAAAGGCTTCCTGTATTATTTGTCACTTGGGCAGTCTTAATGGTTGCACCATTCGTTGCCTGACTTACAGAAGACCCGCGAATTCCACTTGAACTATCTGCTGCAACCTTGGCAGCACGAGTAGACCCGCCTTTTGTGAGAAGGCTAGATACTGTTGATTTAAAGTCCACACTTTTATAAGTGTCAACGGTTCCTTTTGAGCTTGCCGAAGCTTTAGCCGCTCGAGTCGGTCTTCCCGCTCCTCGCGCTGCTCGGGCAGTCTTAGGTCTTGTCGCTGAAACCTTATCAACTTTAACATTCTTAGGTCCCTTATTTGGACTGGCCTTTCTGACTTTGCCGCTCTTTTTCGCCGTTTTAACACCCTTATTTTTAACCGCTTTAGGCTTTTCGACCTTTTTGGTTATTTTCTTCTCTTTAGGCTTATCCTTAGGCTTCGACTTCGTTAGCTTTGGACTCTTTTGTACTTTCTTTGGTGCATCCTTAGTTTTATCGATTGCCTTACTCTTAGAAAGAGTAAGCTTTCTTTTATAGAGGATTGTCGCAATTCGCTCCGGAGCTTTTTCTTCCTCCACCTCTTCATTAACTTCAAAGAGAGAAAAAGGAACAAGGAAACTTAGCACAAGAAAGAGCATCAGAAACATATATTTCTTAAGCTCTGGATCTCTTCTCAGGACAGGTGCTGCCGCTACCTTCGGTGGTGCTTCTGTCCTTCTGACAAAAATTTGAATATGTTGCTTACTGAATTGAATAATTTCATCATCGTTGAGATAGAAGCTTGAATTTCCCTCCAACTTTTTATCTGTAAGGCTCTGAAGTTCATAGCCTGGTATAGGCATAACTTCAGTGCTCTTATTTTTGATATTGATAAAAGGGACGACCTCACCACTTCCCAGATAGGGATAACTTAGCTGGTTATTTTTGGGTGTGTTTCCAACGAGAGAATAAGTTCCATCGATATCGGGAATATAATCAACACTTTGAATTCGATCATTAAAGACAATGATAATTTCAACTGCCGAGCGGCTAACATCATACTTAAAAATGGGATAGAGATGGTCCGAATCCTCAAAAATATAACTACTGAATTCAGCCTTCTTATCTTTTTCTAAGGGATACTTAACAAAAGGAATAACAACTTCATTTCCTACAACTTCTTCTGGTGCTCGTGGTGGTAAATTAGGGGTAATAGCCTCAAGGGGAGCAGCCGGAAGATCAGCCACCTTAAAGTTAGTGACGACGATCCTATTGTCCCCAAGAAATAGCTCTTGATCTAATTTGACCTGAGCAACGACAACACGCTCACCAGAAACCTTGGTCCCATTCTTCGAATTAAGGTCGTAGACTTTAATTTCATTCTTACTGGTTACCTCAATCACTGCGTGTATTGAGCTAATATCAGGAAAAGGAAGAACAATGTCACAGGCTTGGCCTCGACCAATCAGCGATCTCCTTTTCACAAGAGGAAATACGACCCTACTTCCATTAGGGCCCTCTGCCTTTACTTCAAAATGAATTTTTTCTCTCTGGACTTCCGTATCCATAATCTATCCCTATTTAGCGAATACGCTCGATACTTTTTCTCATTTCTGCGTTGAAGTTCTTCCTATAGGGAAGAACATTTTTAAACTTCCTTTGATAGCGAGGAATAATCGAAAGGTCCCCAGGGCTCCCTGTTTCCCCTTCGATAACAAGATCTTCAAAATCAAATTTCTGATATTTTTTATATTTATAAATAATCTTTGGGGCTTGAACACCCGCCTCTTGAGCAAAGCTACTTATGCAGAAAATGAGGACTAAGATGAATGCTAGGCTTTTCATTAGTTCACCAACCTTTTAATTCTTCCAATATAGTCATTTAATTCTGGATTACGAGTGACCTTGAGATCAGAAAGAATATCTCTAGCCTGAGACGCATCACCCTTCAAATAAAGTGCATAGGCGAGATTTACGGCAACCTCAGGATACCCTCTGTAATCACGACTTAACGCTTCAAAAATCTGTAACGAGCGAGCACTATCCCCAGAAGCAAGTTCAAAGAAGGCTAATCCAAAGAGAGCGTCATCGTCTTTCGCATTGATTCTAACAAGCGATTCAAATAGCTTCTTTCCTTCATTAATAAATCCAAAGCGCGCATAGACCTGCGCTAGATTAAAAATAGGCGTAAGACTAAAAGACGACTGTTTTTTTGCTTCTTCATAACTTTTGAGGGCTTTTTGATAAAAACCATTTTTCTCGAAAATAACACCAATATTATTAACAGGAGGAGTATAGGAGGACTTCAGGTCTCGCGCCTTATTGAAATATAAAAGAGCTTTTCTCATGCTTCCCTTCATCATGAAACAATTTCCGACCTGATTCCAATAGATAGGATTTTTTCTATATTCGCGCATAATGCGGTCAAAAATCTGATCCGCTAGATTAAAATTCCCTCGATAACATGCAAGCATCGCTTTATCGATATCTCTTGGAACATCCATTGGGCTCTCTAGCTCCTCTTTAGAAACCTTGGCCACGGATTCTCCCACTAGAACATTGGGCTCATTCGTGACAGAAGAATCTAAAAAGTCATCGACAGTATTATATCCCTTCTCTTGGGGCCACTCGAAGCTCTCATTCGTTAACCCTTCAAGCTCAGTATCAATATCGCTCTTAGGGGTACTTTTCTTACTTGTAGTGCCACAAGCAGTAAGAATCAGGCTCAATAGAAGAACATTTATTAATCTCATTGCTTTCCTCCCCTATCCATTAAGATACCTGCTTTAACAGGATAAAACTCTGGAACTAGAGGTAATTTAGAGTTACCTAAAAAGTAAAAATTTGATTTAGAAAGAATTTTTGACGAGAGAATTTGCCTCTTTGCTTCATTCTCAAATTCCTCAGCCTTCAAAGCAATGGGACGACTAATCTCTCTCATACTTTTTTGAAAGGATGTGACATATTCCTCACTCTTCTTATCAGGTCTAAAACTTGAAATTTCCTGAGCGAGCTTGCGATAACTTTCCACAAGAATCCTGTAGCCTTCAACGATCCCATGACCACTTCCGACCTTGAAAACTTCTAGAGATTTAGTTGTTACCGCATCTAATAATGAAAACTTTCTTTTTAATTTCTTATTGTATTCTGCCTCGGGGAAACTCAGTTTAAGGTCACTTAAATTCCCAGCTGCTCTTCTCAGCTCTATAAGGTAGTTTTCAGCAACCACATCAAGAGCTTCTAGTGGAATTTTTTGTTTGCGTGACCGTGCAGCCCGATAAAAGCTCATCAGTTTTCTATTCGCTTGATTGGCTTCATCCGTTCGCCCACGTGATAGATATGTGTCCCTTAACTGCGCAAGCGGATAAATGAGATCTGGAATATAATTTCTGTCGTTATCAAGCCTTTTAATTAAGTTCTCAAAAGACTGCCAGCGCTCTTGCTCGCCGATTTCTCTCAAGGTATCGAGATTAGCATCTTGGCGAGTCGATCTTTTGATTCCACACTTCTTTCCTAACTCCAGAACTTCTACGGCCTTGGGTAAGTTTTTCTCTGCGAGGTAAATTATATTAGCATTCTTATAGAATGTTTCCTTATTCTTTGATTTCTTCTTACAAATTTTCTCAAGGGAAATCTCATAAATCTCAGCCGACTTTCTAAACTCTCTAAAATTAAAAAGTCCTGAGGCTATTAATAGAAAAGTATCCTCATATTCCAATACATCACTAGAACTCATCAAGGAAAGGGCACGCATGGCCCAATCATAGGTTTTATCCTTATTACCTAATTCATGAAAGAGAATACTAATATTATAAGCTGCATTCTTCCTTGCTTCCGCACTGGATTCTGCATCTTTATAAATCTCTAAGTATCCCTTAAGTGCAGCGACTTTCTGCCCCTTGGTGTTAAGATTTTCAACTTTATCAAATTGAATGGAGAGAAGAATAAGCCGTAATCTTTTTGCCACCTTAGCGCTAACCTTAAATTCACCTTGATTGATTTTCTCAACCCATTTCGCAATGGCCGCTCTATTATTCTTTTCCCTATAGTGGTCGATGATCTTTGCAAGCATCACCTCTTGCTTCTTCTCACTTTTTGGAAAATACTTTTTGAATTCAAGAAGAGTTCTTTCTGCTCCCGCAATATCACCTTTACTAAACCTCTCATTGAATAAACGTTGATAAACTTTAAAGCTTTCCTTTGAGCGTGGATTCTTCTTTAAGAAGATTGAGTAAGCTTTTCCCATGAACTTAGATGTTGTTGCCTTACTCACTCCCTTTCCATTTAAGCTGGCCATTAGTCCATCTAAGGCTAAATTAGCTATTTTCGTATCACCCGATGAGAGAGCTAACTCATAGGCCTGATCATACAGTCCAGCAGACTTATCAAACTCGTTTACAGCATATTGAGTTTCAGCTGCATGGAAAATTGCTTTGTGGTCAACTTTTCCAGACAGCCCTGACAAGATTTGAAAATACTGGGTTGCATAGGCAGCCCTCATCCTTTTAATATTCTTCCGTCTCCTACTCGTTTTCGAGACAACTTGCTTTTGCAACATTGCTGACATTCTGCCCGCATGATACTTCAGGCTTTCGACTTGATCAGGATTTAATTCTCCTCTTTTATGCATTTCATAAAGGGCTTTCGTCGCTACGAGATGTTCTTTCGTTTTTCCAAAGCGCTCATATAAAGAAAGAAGTTCAACATAAATATCTTTCTTTAACTCGTCATCATTTGCATTCTTAAGAGCTTCACTGAAAGACTTCTCAGCGGCAGCATATTTCCCCTGCCCTTTTAGATATTTACCAACTTTAAAAAAGTTAAGACCAACATCCTTTCCAATTTTTTTGAAAAATTGATGGGCCTCTCTTGTGCGACCAGACTCAGAGTAGAAATAAGCAAGATCCCTCTCAACTTGATCACTAAGATCAACATAGGATGAATTTCCACTAAGCTTATGGACTTCCGTCATTAACCTAATGGCCTTATTTTGACTACCAACTCTAAAATAACACCACGCTAAATTATAAGCATCTTTGGTCCACCACTTTTGATCCTTCTTTCTCAGGGCTTTTTCGTAAAGTGGTATGGCCTTACTATACTTTTTTTCGTTGTAATACATCTCACCAAGAGCGAGCTTCGACTTTATCGCTGTATAACTTCCCGCTTTGGAGTACTTTACAGCTCTTTGAAAAAAGGTCTTCGCCTTTTTCTCGTCTTGAAATTCTTTAGCGTTATAAGCAAGTATGTAGTAAACATCAGCACGGCCTTTAAATCGCTTAAACTTTTTGAGGATAAAGAAGCAGGTTTTCTGGGCCATTTTGAAGTACTTACGACTTTCCGAAAAAAATCTTGCCTGATCCATTCGTGAAGTCTCTTCTGGACTAAGTGTCAGCCATTTTTTGTTTTCTTTCTCATTAACAAGACGTGCTTTTTCCAAATAAAGTTCTGCCATTCTTAACAAGAGATCAGGGTTCTTTGCCCCGAGTTGTCGATTAAGGCGTACGACCTCTTTTAACTCCTCATCAATAATTCTGATAAGTTGCTCTCGCCTTTGTTCTACATCAGCCCTTACACCACTAGCACAAAACGATAAGAGCAGAATTGTTAAAAATATTTTCATTTTTTTCATCTTTTACTCACACTCGGATCTTAAAGAGAAAACATAATCACCTAATTCATCAGCCCAAAACTCACCGTTAAAAGTCCAAAAGTATTGCTTGTCACTACGCTTAAGATATTTCACATCTCCTCTGGCACGATTAAAGGGTTGTTCTGAGTAATACAATTGTTTCTTTCGTCGCCCTAAAACTTCGAGTTTAATATAGGTCATTCCTTCAAACGATTTATCAAGATGATCCATATTTAAATGAAGTGTCTTTCTGACGTAGGCACCAATCATATCTCGTTGTAGAAGAAGAGATTCTCTAAGATTAGCGGAGAACACTTTTCTCATCTTCGCTGATCTCATTGATTTCACCTTTTGAATTTCATCTCGACCAAGATTAAAGCTATCTACTAACTCACGATAAGCAGCATCTCTTAAAACATTATCCATAAGCGTATTAAGGAGACGATTGCCAGACCTCTTTCCGTTCAAGGTCGATTTGGCCAACAAATAATAGTACTTGTAGTCCTTGCCATACTTCCCCAGAAACTTTTTAACGGATAAAGTATCCTCTTGATACTTGTTATAAAAATCATCAACAACCTTCTTTGCATCATCAAAGAGGCAAAGCTCCATATAGGTCAAAGACTTAAGAACTTCCGTTTCGGGATTAAAAATAAAGTTTAAAATCGGAGCATTATAGGTAACGAGTTTGCCTAGCGTTCTATTGTAATCTCTCAAATAAAATGAATTCCATGCCTCCTCAAAAAGAATCTCAGGCCAAACATAACTATCCTTCGGCAGATCGAGATAAGAAGAATTGGCACTTTCAAAATCTTTACCCGCAAATTCTGCGCGAGCAATGCCGACAGTGCAATAGTCGCGGTTAATAGCAAGTTGTCTTAAACGGTTGTCACTAGAGGCACGATTCATCTGGGTCTTCGATTCACTAATACAGTCTTTAAAGGCAGCAACAGATGACTTTGGCTTTTTAAGAATTGAGAAAATCGTTCCCTCTAACAAAAGTGCGAATGGCTTAGAAGGATGCTCTCTTGGGATAGTTCCATTGAGGTAATTCAATGCCTTTTGATAATCCCCTTTTCTGAAGCTCTTTTTAGCAAGAATGTATTTGATAGTGGGAGCGTTAGATCTATTAAGGACAGCATTTGGAAGAACCTCAAACTGCCTCACTCCAACCTGAGTAATAACCTGATCGATCAAGAGATCAACGTCTTTATTATTTCTTGCTCCTCCTCGAGAAAGAAATTCTTTTATATAAGGTATTGATGTGAAATAGAGGCCTTCATTTATAAGTCCAGCAGCTACTTTAGGGTAATACTTGTAATTTCCCTTTGAGCGCACTAGCGTTTCCCATGCACCATCTGCAGATGCTTTTGCCTGAAACGTCAGCAGAGCGAGTAATATTAGGGGAGCTATTTTTTTAATCATTTTATGCTCCTTTTATTAGAACGAATAACCAAGAGAAAGAGCGAAGTCCCAATTTGAATAGTAATCAGACTCTGCTGTACTTGTGGCCACAGGCTTATCAGCCTTGTAATGGATAACGGTAAGGTCAGCCCTAACTTCAAAGTTTTCATTTAAGTAAAACTTTAAAGCTGTGTCCCACATAAGACCGGTATGAGAAAGGGTCGTCTCCGTATTTCTTACTCCCCGACTATCAACTTCCACAAAATTATTTGTCTCTTCTAAACTGGCCACCCCTAAACCGATCATCCAGTCCATATAAATAATTGTGTTGAAGGTATTAATCTTAGAGTAAAATGGCGACCACATAACCATACCGCCGACATATCCATCAACGATTCTTCGAAAAGGCACTGATCCTGATCCCCCAGGATTCCTTACACTCGCAGCAGTCGCATTTTCTTCACCGTTATTAATGGCGTAGACAAGCTCCACACCCCACTCTTCCTTAAAGAAGTAACCTGCGCGACCTTGGAAGGTTGTAGCGTCAACGAAGGCACCTGATGTCGTAATCCCAGCTCCTATATTGAGATGAAACTTTCCATCTTTTCGAAATTTTCTATTTTGGAGAACGTAGACTTCTTTATCTTGATCGAGCCAAGTAAAACTATAAGTATCCCCCTCTGCCGCGTCCGTATTCGAGAGTGAGATCATCGTTATTAAGAGGGATAAAAAGAAGGTAGACCAGTTCTTTTTCATGATAAGCTTCCTGCTTGAGAAGGGATAGGACCCTCCGTGGTCCCATCCTTTTTAACAATATTACACACTTATTTTAGCATGACTCAGTTTTTGCGCAATCAAGTCTCGCTAATTCAATTGGCAAAGTTGTGAATACTCACATTGTTTGCAATGTTCTTGATTAGTTCGTTCAAGATTAGAGAGCTGCTGCCAAGTTTCAAATAAACTTTCCTCAAGACCATTTCGATCAAGACTTCTAACCACAAGTTCTTTTTCATCGATAAAGGCGAGAACGAGTTTTACCTCATTTTTGAATCCCGAGTGAGTTAGTCCATAGCCATAAGCTTCAAGCTGTAGCCAATAAGGTTTAGACTTCTCTTCATTATAACGTCCCGTTTTAAAATCCCAGATCTCAGTAACAATGCCTTCTTTACTGTAAATAACGAGATCTGGAATTCCCGATATCATTTGTCCAAAAAGTGAAAACTTGAGAGGTTCCTCACTGACTAAATTTGAGTTTTCTGATAGGGCTTTAAGTTCTTCAATAATCCAATCAACACCTTTAGATGTTTGTTCATCTAGAATTGTGGTCATTGGCCGAACTAAATTATGTTTTATAGCGTACTCGATTTCCTCGTGAACAAGTGACCCGCGTGCAGCCGATGAACTCAAAATATCAAATACACCCTGTCCTTCTTCTTCGACAATATCATTTTCCTCGTAGGTAGAATTTTCCTGACACACCTCAAAAAAAGAGCATTCTTCTGTGCTAAGCTTGAGAACATTCTTTAAATAAAACTTTCGAGGACACATTTTCAAAGTGGCCAGCCTTGTAACACTAAGTTCTGCTCCGGTACCTAACCGGTATTCCTCACTACTCACTGGTGGATAGTAAATGCCTAAATTATCTCTATGAAACATTGGAGCATCGAGAGAGAGGCTATCTCTCACTATTAAATCTTCATAACGACACTCTTCACTCTTCATTTCCTCTTTTATGATACTAAGGATCTCTTTAGATTCTTCGTCAATTGAGTTTTCTACTAATCTAATACCGTTAATCCAACTGGATTTGGAGTAACTAACAGGTACTCCTTTATAAGAGAGATCCATCCACAAAAGTTTATCCACTGCTCTTGTTGTTGCAACGTAGAAGAGTCTTTTAAATTCTGAAAATTCCTTAAGTCGCTTTACTTCTTCCTCATAGAGGTAGGCCGGGGATTTATAAAGCTCGGACTTACCTAAGCCCGCAAACCAAGTCAAACTCAAGGGAAGCTTACCAAAGGCATCAGAGCTCCCGCCCGTGCTACCGTTAGTATGAATACCTCCTAGAATTACCGTTTCAAACTCAAGTCCTTTAGAGGCGTGAACAGTCATTATTTTTACTCTTTGCGGATTCAAGCCATATTGAAAATCGAGACTGTAATTACCATTAAGAAAGGTTTTACAATACTCAAATACGACAGAAGCTCGATCTTTTGCTAAGTCCTTTAACACTGTTATCAGAGGAAAGGTTGTCGCTAAGTTCGAAGAACTTAACCCCGTGACCCATAGGAACTCCTTAAAGGCACTATAAACCCCGATCTTACTTTCTTTAAAGAAGATCTCTTTTATAGAATCCAAATCAATGGATGAGCCCATCTTCTCTGTTATAAACCGTAGTACGACTAATGATCTTTTAAATTCATTTTCGTTTTCTCGAAAGGCACAGGCACGAGAGAACTCAAGAAAAAGGCTTAAGAAAGGGTCCTCACTAAGTTCGACCTTTACCTGGCATGTGAAACCGACACCGGCACTCATGAGTTCAGGAATCAAATACTTTGTCGGTGCAAGTTTTCGATAGAGAACCGCGACCTCTTCGTCGCAATTTTTAATATAATTTGCAATATAGACAGATTCGATGAGATTCAACTCAGTAGGCAGTAGGGACTTCTTCTTTTCCTCTCCCCCCTCAATCAAAATACACTTTTTCTCTAAAGTACCAATATGATCCTTATTTTCAGGAAACTCCTGAGAAATCATCTCAACACTAAAGGGGTCCTCTCCTTGATACTCCTTACCCAAAGGAAGCACTTTACGAAAGAGGATGTTATTGAATTCAATGACCCTTTCACTAGAGCGATAATTCTTTCTAAGAGAAAGGTTTTGATAAGTTTTCTCAGAGGCTTCTTGAAAGACACCAAGCTCACCACCACGAAAGCCATAAATGGCCTGTTTGACATCACCGACAGAAAAAACTTTTGCCATATCCCCATTGATAATATTAGAGACGATAGAAAACTGAACCTTACTCGTGTCCTGAAATTCATCAATAATAAAATAATTATAACTCGCTGAAACTCGCTCAACCGTATCTTGCGAGCCTTCTAACGCTCTCCATACGTAAAACTCGAGATCAGTGAAAGTAAGTCCCCCCTCTTGAAAGTAATTGTCTTCTATAAATTGATAGAGCTCTAAAATCTTAGAGCCCCATAGACTAAAGAGATCAAACTTTTTTTCAAAACTAACAATCGATTCATAATTATTCTTAAGAAAATCTCTTAGGGCCTTAGCCTTCTGATAATAAGAAAAAACTTCTTCAGGGACAGCTCCCTTTTTTACAGGGGGAAAGCGATTGTTTAATTCAAAGAAACTCTGAGCCGATTTCATAAAACTCATAACATCTGGCTTGCCACTCACAGTCGAATTTAAATTCACCATGAAGTCGAACCATTTGGGCTTCTTTTTCTCTGGCTCATAGAGACGCGCATCAATCTCGAAGTCACTATAAGAAGACCCGAGAACTAACTCTAAACACTCTTCAAACCACTTAAGCTCATTGTCGTATTCCAGGTCTGCAACTGAAGTCTGAGACCAAAGAAGACGAATATCAGTATCAGAGAATATTTGAGCGAAATTTTTCTTTAAGGCCTTCTTATTTAAAATCAGGTGCTCAAGGCCATTTTCCCTAAAATCGTTAAAGTTTTCATCTAACCATTGGTCAACTAAGGTATCGATCTTACTTCTAAACTCAACATCGCTAACCATTTCTTCATTGCCACTAAAGCCTTCAATATAACCTTGATTGATGAGTCGATAACAAAAGCCGTGGATAGTCCCTATATAGAGGTAGGGTAAAGCTAACTCGGCCTCTGTCCACATCCAGTGAGGGAATTCTTCCATTCCCTCTTTGGCCCTCTCTTTTGCTAGAACAAACCTTTTTTTCATTCTTAAGAAAAGCTCGCCTGCAGCCTTTTTCGTAAAGGTCATGAGCACAATCTTAGAGAGATAGTCTTTTAGTTCTCTTGAAAACTGAATCTGATCGAGTGATTGGTTTTCTCGACAAAACTCATTAACAAGATAAATAATATGCTCAACAAGAACAAAAGTTTTTCCAGAACCTGCACCAGCACTTAAGAGAACTCCTCCACGGTGCTCTATTGCAAGCTTCTGTTCTTCATTAGGCTCTCTTAAGCTTAAATCATTACTCATCCGATCACCCCCCTATCGCAAACAAGGCGACCAGAGCAGAATTTACATACACTCGCGTCTAAGGGCTTAATCGGCATGCTACTCCCTTCATTTATATCTGTATAAATTGATTCAAAGAGTTCATTAAATTGAATTTTATAGGTATCAAATTCATTCTTTAGGGACTCAATCTTTTTTAATTTTAGAAAACCTACAGATTTTAAGGCCTGCTCAACATCTTTATCTTTTGCAAAGATTAATGAACCTGCAGCATCGGAAAGGTTAATATAACCAAATGCTGTCAGCTCCTCTTCTTTAGCCAAGAAATTTAAGTAAAACCATAATTGAATCGACTTCATTCCTTGAAACTTGTACTTATCTGGAATCGAGCCTCCGGAGCGCTTAAGATCAAAAATCATTTTCCCGAGCTTTTTTGACTCAATCACAACATCTGCTCTCCCTTGAGCAACGTCTACTTCAACAGGCACCTCAAAAGTAAAAAGCGCATCCTTATCAATTTCTTTGATCTTAATTAACTGCTCTATCGTATTTGATGAATAGAAAAATGTTTCAGCATAAGCCTCTTGATACAAGCGCGGTGTATTTAAAATTGCTTCAGGGAGATAATTTATTAATTCCTCATCAACAAGTTGGTGAATCACTTCACTCTTTATTTCGAAATGATTCTCAAGATAGCGCTGGACAACTGCATGCTGAGCCTCCCCAAGATGACGAGGATCAATTGTTTCAACTTTCTGGGGTTCTAAGTCTAATTTATCGACATAGGAATAATAATACTTACGAGGACATTCTAAGAAAGTCTGCATACGACTTGCACTTAACTTCTTTACATTATGGGAAGCTATCAAGTCTTTATCTTCAACTTGATATTCCCTATGTTCATTAGTTTTTGCCGTATAATGAATTCGCGTATAATCGCTTTCACTCAAAAGAGTACTCCACACTTGATCATGAACTTCTAGTCCTTCCTCCATGAGAATCTCGAGGTTCCCTGTTTTCAAAAGATCGCTAATATGATTGACAAAAAAGCTTAAATCTAAAGCCTGACGCCTCATTGGCCCTAGAGCAATTAAAAGTTCCTGAACTTCTTTTGGGTAATCGGGAACACCACCAATTGAGAGGTCATGATCAGAGGTTACAAAGAGATAATTCTTTAGAGTGTGATTAACCTGATAGAGGTCGGCAAGACAAAGAAGGTTAAATGAGAAATTCTTCTTAAGAGGGAGGTTAAAATTTCTTGGCTGATTAAGCTTAGTAATATCAAGAAGGACACTAAGGTCAAATTCCGTGACCTTTTCATTTACCTCAGACAAGCCTTCATAAAACTCAACACTTTTAAAAAGAAGCGATAAGAATTTTAAGCGAACAAAGTCCTCTTGCTTAGAAGGAACGACTTTGTTCACCATCTCCCGTAAGGCATCTTTAACCTCTTCAATGGAAACAAACTCTCTCTCGCTAGCTTGAATATTTTTCGAGAGCAATAATTTCACCTCTCTACTGACTCCAGAAAAGAAATCAACACTTGATTTAAAGAAGAAATCACGGCTCGGGATCTCCAGAGCAGATTTAAAGTCAATTCTCTTCTTTGGAAGAATAATATCTCCGACACTCTCCTCAATTGCAGAAGCGAGAGTATAATTTCCCCGCCCCTTACTAAAAAAGGACACGTTAAATTCTTCAACATTCCCCTCTGCTTCCTCTTCAATAACCTCGTCAGCTTGAGACAATATCCAGTCGACCCAATCAGTGCTTAGAGACTCTTCAATTACTTTCTTAGGAATCGGGATATAAATATCAGTAAACTTCCCTAAGGTTTTTAAGACTTCAATTTGATTAGCAGAAAGATGTGAAAATCCCGTAAAGATTAGACCGTCATCAAAAGAATTATTAGAGTCAGGGTCAAGCAAGGAAAGATTTAAATCACTATAGGCCTGATGCTCATCAATTATTCCCTGATTTTCAATAATTAGCCAAAAGGTCGTTACGGCCTCTTTAATAATATCTGGATAGTGATCTAATATTTCATTCATCAGAGCTTTATCTAATGTGAATGAGCGTAGGTCGGTAAAGAGTTCAAACGCTTGATGAAAAATACTAGAGTCAGCGTCACCCATTTTAATTTTCCACAAGGTTGCAAGAACCGGGACAAGATCGGCTTTTCGAGAAACCGACTTTTCTGGAAACTTCTCTTTATAAATATCACTCAAAAACTTCGCAATCGTTGTCGTTGTTACACCGTCAAGGTGAGCAACTTTTGTTCTAAAAGCATCGGCAACATTTGGGTTTGGACAGACAATGGTCCAAGAATTTCTTGTGTCCCAGTTAAAATTCTCCCCCGCAGCATCAAGGGTGCTTTCAAGTTTAATTACGCTTAACGCCATAAGATAGACTCCTCTTCACCTTTTTATCATTAATGCTTGAAGTTGCCACCGCATCGAGTGTAAAAAGGGTGCTAGGCATTAAGAATAGAGGTCAATGTGTTAAATAAGAGTCGCTTACTTAGTTTTATCGATAAGAATAATGAATTCACTCTGCACTTTGTTGAAGGTCAAAAGCTTGTTGAAGATCTTGCGATGATTCATAACCTCAAGGGAAACGGATTCGCTTACTTTAGAGATTCGGTTCTTAGCTTTAT
>Ga0208203_1000615_pt1 | contig 15671 bp, 13 predicted proteins | sample DeeseametaMP2914_FD_184167 | JGI IMG/M metagenome (GOLD analysis project Ga0208203, IMG submission 184167) | Marine microbial communities from the Deep Atlantic Ocean - MP2914 (SPAdes) | ecosystem: Environmental > Aquatic > Marine > Oceanic | place: West of Santa Cruz de la Palma, Atlantic Ocean...
CATTTTGAGAAATGCAGATCCTGGGTATGCAAAGGACCAATTTTCTCCTGTCGAGATTTATAAAAATCAAGCAGGTTCAACAAATGCAGTTACGATTAAACTAAAAGGAATAGATTCAAACCCAGATGGTGTAGGTGCTATACTAGATGCTCGTATCGAGGATAAAAAACTAAGAAGACAAATGATCGGTTCTTCTGGGACAGTACAATCGGAAAGGATTATCCATTTTGGCCTTAATGGAAAAGACAAAATCGATGAGTTGAGTATTAGGTGGCCTAGTGGTGTAAGGCAAGTCTTGAGAAATATGCCGATGGGATATCATGTAATTTCGGAGATGCCTTTAAGCAAGTATACAAAAAAATAAGCTAAGTTTTAATATAAAAGGTGAGTAAGAAAAAGATCATTCTGTTTGGATTAATTTTCCTCTTAAGTTTTGTTACTATTTTCTTATCTCACCAGATAGAGTTTTTTGAGTCTGGAGTCTATGTAAGTTACGCAAGAAGTATTTTGCAAGACGCAGACTTCAACTTGATCAATCAATATGAACCAGAACCCTTTCTAACTGAGAACTTCTATTATTTAGACGATCATTCTCCTTTTATATCAATTTTTTACGTTCCTTTTTTATGGCTCTTTAGTTTGATCTCTATCAGAGCCGAGTTTGCACCTGTAGATTGGCTTACCCTCACTTGCGTAAATAATTTATTCTTCTTTTTAATCATTAAAACTATTCTGAGAGAGTTTGGCAGAAGAAGCCTGTATTGCTACTTTTCCTTGATAATGGGAACCTCTGCCTATTATTTCATATTCCAAGATCCTTCTGAGACAAGCTTAATCGCAAGCTTCTTCTTTTTAAATCTTGTGACTGCTGTAAAAAGGCTAGAAGAAAATAAAAGAATAAATGGCTATTTGTTATTTCTAAATATCTCTCTTGGTTTATTGGTTCGTAAATATATGGGTCTCTTCGTTTTACCTTTTCTCTTAGTATTGACCTTGAGAAAAAAGAAAAAGGAATTTTTTGTTGTCAGTGGTGCTGTTTTATTTTCATGTTTAATGTATTTAGGCTTAGATTTTTTGAGGCACGGAGCATGGGAAATAGCACACTCAGTACGTTATATTTCATCGCTAATGGGCCTTCACTTTTTTGAGAGGCTTTTTGGAATTAAAGGTTTCTTCGGACAATCCCCTGTACTTCTTTTATCTTTTTTGGGTCTATGCTATTTCATTTATAAAGGGAAAGGTCGTTTAGTATCACTATACTCAGTTTTATCGTTTCTTTTGATCAATTATTGCGTGTCAGTTTTTCCTGTTGGAGATAATATCCCTGCACGTAATATACTGGTGATTATTCCAGGGCTCTTTGTAGGACTGGAAGCATTAAGGGAAAAGAAACATTTAAATTGGCTTGTTGGTTTTACAGTACTCGTCGGCTTTTTAAATCACTTTGGGTCTATGCTTTACTATGGTGATAAAAGAGACCCTAGAGTATTAAACTTAGTAGAGAAGATCGTAGATCTTCCTCAGTACTTATATCATTTCGAGCCACTTTATAATCATAAGCGGTATCTTTTAGGTATCGACTTTTCTAATAGCTTTATACTTGTGTTGTTGTCATCATCTATAGTTTTTGTTTTTGTCAGTTTATATGATTTTAAGAGGTTTAGATTAATAAGTGCTACGTTATTGTTGGTATTGATAACCTCCTCTCTATCAATGGACTTTTATAATGGACAACGAAATGGTCGCTCTCTTTGTATGAGCCAAAAATGTATTAATTTAAATCGATATGACTCAATGTTTTTTGAAATGAAGACATTTTACGATATCTCGAAAAACCTAAGTGAGTCGGGGATTGAGCTAGACTTTGATAAAGATGAATTTTGGAATGAATATTGTGAGTCAGTTAATGAAAGCCAGTTATTTACTCGGAAAAATTGTTTTTCGAATTAAATGTAGAAACTCAAGTGCTTGGTAACGAATTGATTTGATATTTCCTGCTTTGAGGACTGATTTTAAAAGAAATAGTGGTCTTAGATAAAATTTTTTAATGCTAGAGTTCCTAAGCATAAGAATGTCTTCTTTTTTCCAGTTTTGAAGCTCTATAATCCCTTCTCTGCCTAGGCTATCATAGTAGACCCCGCTATCAGAACTTATTGCCAAGCTTTGGGCTTCTTTCTTTATAACGGTCCCCGGTAGCGGGGCAACGATATTAAAAGATGCATAATCTAGCTTTAAACTGATTGAAGTTTCAATATTCATTAAAACTTCATCTTTATTTTGCTCTTTGAGTCCGATAAGAAAATCTCCGCAAACCTTTATGTTTATTGAATGGCAGAAGTTTATGAGCTCTTTGATTTTGGTGAGGTTTTGATTTCTTGAGTATTTTTTTAATATGTCAGCATTTGTCGTCTCAATACCTATAATTATTGTGTGGCATCCAGCCTCTTTCATTTTAGAAAGAAGTTTTTTATTAAATTGAAGGGGGTGGAAGTAGGTAGACCAGCTAAAATTAAACTGTAACTTAATAATTTCGTCTAAGAGAGTAATTGTTCTCTTTAAGGGGAGACCAAATGAAAGGTCGGTTATATATAGCTCTTTAAACTTAAGGTTTTTGATATATTTAAGTTCATTAATGACGTTTTCTACAGAACGAATGTGAACAGGAAAATTTGAAGCTGTACAGTAGCTGCACGAATAAGGGCATCCCCAAACAGTGGTTACTGTAGCGTAACGAGATTCTTTGCTAAATGGCCAGCGATAGAACTTATCATCAAACAATTCGTGCATGGGTGTTGGGATTTCAAGTTCGGTGGGTACTTTACTTATTTTTTTGTATGTCTCAGGGTCTCGAAATCCTGGTCGATTGCTACGAAGAAATTGGAAGTCCTCTACTTGAACTTTGAATGGCTCTGCAATAATTCCTCTTGTATAGGGGGCTACTTTTTCACAGTTCTTGTCTTCTATAAAAGCATCCCCAAGTACATAGATTTCAAGTTCAGGTAACTCATCTTTAAGTTTTATTAGGAAATTGAGATCGTTTTTAAAAATAGTGTCAATAATAGCTATTATTACAAAAGAAGGCTTTAGAGATTTGATTTTTTCAACTGTGCTCGCCATTGTCATAGGCTTGGAGACAAGATCTAAAAACTTGACTTGGTATTTTTGTTTAAGAATGCCGCTTAAAATTGTGAAGTCTAAGGGTTTGAGAAGATAGTTGCCCTTAGATTCAGCGGCGCAACTTATATTCCTCGTGAACTTTCTACCTTTTGGTGTTGGAGGATTTATCAAAAGAGCCGTATTCATTATTTTCCTTTAGTTACATGATATCCAAAAAGGGAGACGATATTTTCAGCGGTAATAATACCAATAATCTTCTTGTCGTTAATTCTACTGACAACGGGGAGTCTTGATACATGAAATCGATTTAGTTTATGGAATGCTACCATGAGAGATTGATCTGGGTATATGGTAATGATTTTCTTTTCCGCAATAGATTGAAGGTTTTTGTCGTACAGCTCTTTACTTACAGCCTGGTTTATTTCAGAGCGTGAAATCATGCCAACAAGAAGACCATTCCTCAATATTGGAAAACCCGAATAAGGAATGCTTTTAATATTTTCGGCTGCTTCTGCTACTGTGAGTTTCGCATTTAAAGTCACAACATCTTGTATCATGGCATCTTCAACAATAAGGTTTTCCAAAATGTCGTTGTCATCCTTAGTGGGTAAGTGGATACCATCTTGTTCAGAAATAGATTCATAAATAGAACCGTTATGGAGCTTGCTTGAAAGGTAGTAAGACACAATATTTGCTAACATAAGTGGTAATATTACTGGATAATTCCGTGTCATTTCGAAAATCATAATGATACTTGTAAAAGGTGCACGTATAACTGATACAAAGTAGCTTCCCATGCCGACCAGAGCAAATACACTTAACTGAAATTCATGGTTTGGTAGGATGAGTTGAAAAAGGTTTCCGCAAAGTGCTCCAAGTGTCGCACCCATAAGTAGAGTTGGAAGAAAAAGACCCCCGCTGACACCAGATCCATAGCATAGACTTGTGGCAATGAATTTTAAGCAAAATAGACTAAGTAGGAAGTGCCAATCATCTATAAGGCTTTTAAGAGTTTCTTCAATCGTATCATGACCACTTCCTAGGACTTCGGGGTGTATGTGCGAGAACAGAGCTATGATACAAAAGGTAACCATTGTTATCGTTAGTCTGTGGCCTTTAAATAGACGAAGGTTAAAATCTCTTATCCATAAGACAGACTTTGTCCAAAGTGGCCCAAGTACACTGGAAAAAAGACCAACTGATATATAGTAGATAAGTTCGCTTGGATGCTTTAATTCGAAAGCTAAGGTTTCGAATGTCGGATTATTTCCCATTAATAAGTGAGCTGCTACGGATGCTATTACTGACGAAATGATGATATTTCCTAAGACCTTAGCGTTTAGGTCACCGACAATTTCCTCTAAAGTGAATACAACAGCAGCAATTGGCGTGTTAAAAGCTGCGGCAATACCTCCAGCGGCACCAATTGCCACCAGGGCTTTAACTTTCTTTTTAGATAAATGAAAAATTTGTCCGAAATAGGAGCCTACTCCTGCGGCGATAGCTGCAGTTGGCCCCTCTCTTCCTAGTGAGAAGCCAGAGGATAGGGAGAGGACACTAGTTATAAACTTCATTACCGTTTGTAGAAAAGTAATTTTTCCATGGAATACTGCTAGTGCGACTCTGATACCCGGAATTCCTGAGCCACTTGTTCCTGGGAAATGACGAGTTGTTAAGTATCCGCTAATAAACAAGGCGAGCCCACCGAGAACGAAGGAGAGAGCACTCATTTCTTGATGAGTCTTAAAATGATGAACAAGGAAATGGGTTGTTTTGTGAAGTCCGACGGCAACTAGTGCAGCGAGGAGTCCGACGATTAAGGTAAGGAAAAAGTAGGTTCTTTCTTCAGTTTTTGAATTCTTAAGTAAATACTTAAGAACTCTTTGATTCCAAAAATTGGAGATTCGATACAAAGGGAGCTCCTCTTCTTTATCGAAGGCTAAAATTATCTCTAGTTTAGCATGAAAACATCCTACTTTATGTACAGAGTGGAGTATTGCCGGTGAAATATGGTTGCTATTAAGTGATTGATAGCGACCAAATTTTATTTAAGAAGTTTGCTCACTTTGTCGGGTCTAATTAATTGGTAGTCCTTTTCTAGTTTACGAATAAAAACAAGAAGGTAGGGAGAAAGTGTTTTTGCGCCTTTTATCTTGGTGAAGAACTTATCAATAGAGTCTCTAGAGACGGAAGGGGTTAGGTTGTGGCGAGAGCCTTCCCACTCTTTTTTAGCTTCTTCTATGGAGCCCTTTGAGAGAGAGTCGGGCTTGAGAAGAGATGGTGTCTCTAAGAAAATGAGTTGCGGGGCCTTGTTTTGAGTGCTGTTTTTTTCAGCAAAGGTGAAGATATCATTTAGACTTAATAAATTTAGCGCATGAACGACTGATGTAAAGTTTATTTCGACATTGGGAAGCTGTCGAATTAATGCTAAATTCCTCGTTAGTCGCTCCCACTTGATAGGAGGTCTTAAGTATTCTTGCATCTCTCCAATACCGTCAATGCTTATCCAGACCTGAATATTTTTAAATTCTTTCCATAAGGAAAGAACTTTAGAAGGAAGAACCGTTAAGTTAGTGTTGTAGGAGAGGCTTGTCTCCTTTGCGTTGGGAAGCAACTTTTCTAAAATACCTTCATGCTTAGGACTTAATAAAGGTTCCCCACCCTGAAAATAGAAGCTTTTAGTTTGTTGGCAGGGAAGATTAAAGATTTTGTTTTTAGTAAATTCCTCAATCTTTTCAAGGGTAGGATTTATTTTCTGTTGCTGTGTCCACTTTGCGATTTGGGTTGAGTAATATGGGTGACAAGTTATGCAATAAGAATTGCATTTATTTCCTAGAGATAAGTCTATAAACTCGAGAGAACTATCCTCAGACTTACCATTTGGAGATGTTTTCGAGAGTTTTTCTTCATACTGGTGAGAATAGTTTCTCAAGGCTAGTTTTCGAGCAGAGTCTAGCCCTTGTTGCTCTCTCTTGTAGCAACCTAGACACTCCTTTGGAATCTTACCTTTTAATAGTTGCGATCTTATCTCTATAAGGCCTTTTGCGTTAAGGGGGTCCACCATGTCCTCTTGTGAGGTGATGGTTGCAGGAAGGAGCGATGCGTTGTTGATGCTGTGAGGTGTTTCGCTGTGGCAGCAAACCTGCTGCTGTCCCGAGGTGCCAAATGACACGGATATAAAGGGTAGGGGACAGCTAAATGGATCATATGATTGGTTCATTTAAATATTATAGCACTTTTTTAATGGGTCAACCCTTGACACTGATCAAAGCGATATTAGATTGTGTTGCGAACAACAATTTAGTTCATATAACCGTAAACTTATGCGCCCAGCGCAACATTAGGGAGGAACGCATGCAAGTAAGACCTTTGCAAGACCGTGTACTCGTAGAAAGAGTAGAAGAAGAAACAAAGACAGCTGGTGGACTTATCATCCCAGACAATAATAAAGAAAAACCAGCTCAAGGAAAAATCATCGCAGTTGGTCCTGGATATAGAAATCAGGACGGATCAGTTCGCGCTCTTGACGTAAAAGAAGGCGAGACAATTCTTTTCGGAAAGTATGCAGGAACTGAAGTAAAAGTTGAAGGCAAAGAACTTCTTATAATGAGAGAAGACGACATCCTTGGTGTTCTTCAATAATCAAAAAAACAAAATAAAACCAAACTATCTTATATAAGGAGATAAAAATGGCTAAGGAATTAAAATATTCAGAAGATGCAAGAAGTCTTATTCTTCACGGAGTTAACTCTCTTGCTAACGCTGTTAAAGTAACACTCGGACCAAAAGGGCGTAACGTTGTAATCCAAAAATCTTTTGGTGCTCCTCACATCACGAAAGACGGTGTTTCTGTAGCTAAAGAAATTGAGCTTGAAAATAACTTTGAGAACATGGGTGCTCAAATGGTTAAAGAAGTAGCTCAAAAAACAAATGATGATGCTGGTGACGGTACGACAACTGCTACTGTTCTTGCTCAAGCGATCTACCGTGAAGGTGTGAAACTTGTTTCTGCTGGTCACAATCCAATGGATCTTAAGCGTGGTATCGATACAGCAGTTGAGTCAGTTGTAGCGAAACTTAAAGACATCTCTAAGGAAGTTAAGTCTAACGAAGAAATTGCTCAAGTAGGAACAATCTCTGCAAATAATGATGCTGAGATCGGTGGTCTTATCGCTCAAGCAATGGAAAAAGTTGGAAATAACGGCGTTATCACAATCGAAGAATCAAAAACAGCTGAAACTAACCTTGAGGTTGTTGAAGGTATGCAATTTGATCGTGGTTACCTTTCTCCTTACTTTGTAAATAATGCTGAGAAGATGGAAGTTGCATTTGATGATGCTTACCTTCTCATTACAGACAAGAAAATCTCAAATCTCAAGGAACTTGTTCCTGTTCTTGAGAAAACAATGCAAACAAATAAGCCACTTCTTATCCTTGCTGAGGACGTAGAAGGTGAAGCTCTTACAACTCTCGTTGTTAATAAGCTTCGTGGTTCACTCAACGTAGCAGCTGTTAAAGCTCCTGGTTTTGGTGACAGAAGAAAAGAAATGCTTAAAGACATTGCAGCCCTTACAGGTGGTACAGTAATTTCTGAAGAGCTTGGAATGAGCCTTGAAACTGCTGACATTGCTCACCTTGGTACAGCGAAGAGAATCACAATCGACAAAGAAAACACTACTATTGTTGACGGTGCTGGTGAAAAATCTGAAGTTGAAGCTCGTGTTTCACAAATCAGAAAGCAAATTGAAGAAACCTCTTCTGACTACGACAAAGAAAAGCTTCAAGAAAGACTTGCTAAGCTTGCTGGTGGCGTAGCTGTTATCCATGTTGGAGCTCCAACGGAAACAGAAATGAAAGAGAAGAAAGATCGTGTTGAAGATGCTCTTAACGCTACTCGTGCCGCTGTTGAAGAAGGTATTGTTGTTGGTGGTGGTTCTGCACTCCTTCACGCTGCAAGTGCTCTTGATGGTCTTAAGACTAACAATGAAGAGCAACAATTTGGTATTAGAATTATCCGTAGAGCTCTTGAAGAGCCTCTTCGTCAAATTTCACACAATGCAGGCCTTGAAGGTTCTGTAGTTGTTAACGAAGTTCGCAACAACAAGTCTGCTAGCTTTGGTTATAACGCTCGTGAAGATAAGTACGAAGACCTTGTTAAGGTTGGTATTATCGATCCAACAAAAGTAACTCGTTCTGCTCTTCAGAATGCTGCTTCTGTTGCTGGTCTTATGCTAACAACTGAGACAATGATTGCTGATCTTCCTAAGGAAGAAGGTGCTGCTCCTGCTGGAATGCCTGGTGGAATGGGCGGCATGGGCGGAATGCCCGGCATGATGTAATACATCGCACCCCAGTTTTTTATGAGGCCCTCTTTTGTAGAGGGCCTTTTTTTTTTAAGCTTTTGAAATCTCTGCCTTCGTATAAAACAAATCAACTAAATAAATTAGGCCATAATTTAATATCCTGTTAAAATGAATTATTAGAAATATTTAAACAATGGATTTTCATGACTTTAAATTCAAAAATGGATGTCTGCTTGATAAATCCTCCACTTAAGAGGCCAGCTAATAATACTTCCGCAATATCCATGGTTCCGCCTCTGGGATTAGCCTATCTTGCAGCAGCTGTTAATGAAGTCGTAAACCTAACTGTAATTGATGGTATAGGAGAAGCACTTGAACAAGGTTATCAAAATGATAGCTCTGGCGATCAGATTATAGGGTTGAGCTTTGAAGAGATTGTATCGAAGATTCCTAAAAACGTAGAATTGATAGGAATTTCGGTAATGTTCACGAGCTTGTGGTCCTTTCACTGTAAACTTATAAAGAAAATTCGAGAACGGTTTCCTAAAACGAAAATCATACTAGGTGGGGAGCACATAACTGGTTCACCTAGAGAGAGTCTAGTTAGTCTTGGTGATGAAAATGTAATTTGTGTTTTAGGTGAAGGAGAGGAAACTTTTTTTGAGCTTGTAACCAGAGACCTCTCCAGGGAAATGGAGAATATACTTGGAATATCTTTTATTAAGGATGGTGACGTTATCATCAATGAGAGAAGACCAAGAATTAAAAAGCTAGAGGAAATTTCCGAACCTCTTTGGTCAAAGTTTCCAGTTCAAAACTATGTAAATCTCGGTTATGGAGCAGTTGTTATTAATCGAAGAGCTATGCCTCTTCTTTATTCAAGGGGCTGTCCCTTTCGCTGTAAGTTTTGCAGTGCCCCGGTGACATGGGGAACGAATTATTATCTCAGGCCACCAATAGAAGTTATAAATGAGATAAAACGCTATATTGATGAGTATAAGATTGATTCTGTTGAGTTCTTGGATCTTGTAGGAGTTTTCAATAAAAAGTGGCTACGAGAATTTGAAAACCTTTATCATCTAAATGATCTAAATGTTGCAATATCTTTCTCTCCTGGAACGCGAAGTGAGATTCTTGATGAGGAGATGTTAAAATTGTTAAAAAGTATTAACGTCATTAGGATTATGTACGCTCCAGACTCTGGCTCAGATGAAGAATCTATAAAGATTAAAAAATATGTGAAGTTTTCTAAGTTGTATGAATCAATGAAGATTTGCTCACAACTGGGTATTCCCTCACGGGCTAATATAATTATTGGATTTCCTGATCAAAAAAAATCGGATCTTTGGAATACATTTAAGGCTGCTATTAAGATAGCTTTGGCTGGAGTTGATGATGTTCTCATTCTTATCTTTAATCCTTATGCCGGTTCAGAGTTTTTTGAGGAGTTAAAGAGCAATGAATCTCATGATTTTGATGTTAATGAACTCTATATGCACTCCTCAACCTCGGTCCTAGATAGCTTTTCATACTCTAAAAATATTTCGGGAGCCTTTTTAAGGAACTTTCGTATAGCAACGATGTCTATTTGCTTCTTAGTTTCATTCTTAAGAAAGCCTAGCCGACTATATAATATCTTTAAGCGTGTTAAAGAGAAGAGACCAGTTACCGTATTAGAGAACTTGCTCTTTTTAAAGCTATATAGATAGAGGTCCTTGGTAATAGCTTTTCTAACGAGCCTCGTGGCAAATGAAATTTGTTTTTGGCGGGTGGTTTTTTTTGCGATGCGGCTTGGTGGTTTATTTTCAACATGTACTGAGTGTCAACTTACTGAAAGGAGTTTTAACGTTTCGGGCTTTTCAATAGAATCTAATGCCTTCCTTTGGTATATTTTTAGAATCAACTTTGAAGGAGCTAGTGTTGAACTGGGATAAACAAAAAATCAAAAAAGAGATTATCTCTTACATTCTTATTTTCTTAGGTGTTTTTGGATTTAAATCAACTTTCTTTGAACCCAACCATATCCCTTCAGGCTCAATGCTTCCAACCATGGCGATTGGCGACTTCATTCTCGTCAATAAGATGCAATATGGTCTTAAAGTTCCTTTCTCTGAATGGTTTGGTGACCCCATTTATCTTACTGAGTTTAGTCAGCCTGAGCGTGGCGATATTATGGTCTTTGAGTATCCAAATGACAGAAGTATTCTCTATGTGAAGAGGCTTGTGGCGGTACCTGGTGATACCGTTGAGGTTTTTGATAATCGTGTTTTCATCAATGACAAAGAAATTGTCGGTCAAGAAGTCACGCCTGAAATGCAAAAAGAGTTTAAAGAGCTTTATGACAAAGAAGGGGTACCCCTAGATCTAAAATTCTATAAAGTTGAAAACGGAGATATCAAACACATTATCGCCCATAATAATGCTAGCCCCCGTCATGTAGGCCAAGAGAAAATTACTATTCCTGATGGCCATTACTTTATGATGGGTGACAACAGAGACCACTCTAGTGATTCTCGCTTTTGGGGTCTTGTTCCTCAGTCTCACATCAGAGGTAAAGCGCTCTTTGTCTGGTTTAATATGGTTTACCCTTGGTCTCCCGAGCCCTTTCATATCCGCCCTTGGAGAATAGGCACGACCTTCTTTAATGGTGTGGATTAGATCATCTCCTCCTATAATTTAGCTTATACATACTTTGTAAGACTTCTAGATAAAGCCTTTAACTCTGTCATTGTTTTGAATCGATGATTGTATTTTGACACTCCTTAATCCATCAGTTTTCTTATCAATAAAAAGAGGCTTGATGAGCTTTCCAAGACTTAGCAGAAGATTAGAGGTGAGGAGGCCTTTTGGCCCTAAGACCATTTTATATTGTTTAGTATTGGGGAAGAGGCCAATCACCTGAAATAGTTAACTGTTGGCCCGTGCAAGTTTCAACAATTCTTAGTGAAGGCGCTATTTTGACATAGGGGTTCCCTTTGACCCTTCGATTAACCTTTTAAAATTACATGGGAGAGTTTGTAAGTAGTGCCAGTTTAACATTTCTTAACACCGTATCATACGTGCTAATGGGCAGTTAGAGCATTTTCAAAGTTGGCACACTTCGTGCTCTATATATAAGCAGGGCCGGTCAGGAAGACTAGCTCAAGATGTCACGGAAGACTAAGTAGAAGAAAGGAGCACAAGGATGAGGCTAAACTTTCAAGTAATTTTTGCCTTTTTCATCTCTCTCTCCAACAATGCATTGGCAACTTCTCACCAATCCTCTCTCCCCTGTAACACAGGTTTTATTGGTGTTGTAAAAGAAGTCTCAGATTCCAGTGCTCCTTTCTCTTCTATTCCCATGGTTGAAGTAACCTTTGGAATAGAAGACGTTCTCAAAGGTTCCCCCGAAAATGATTACAAAATGAAGGTCATCAAGAACGACCTGCAGCCCTTTCCTGTTGGTGACAGGTTTGAGGTCTTGGCACAAGATCATCTCGCTTGTTCATTTGAAAAATTGTAATTAGACATCGTTAAGATTCATCTATTCGGAACAAGGATGTACCGTGGTGAGAACATGTCTTTTTCTTTTCCTTTTTTCATTCTCTATTTTTCCCTATTCCTTCACTGGTGATTTTAGTGCCGGGATTTATTGGGGATCCTTTCCTATCGCAACAGTGATTAGCGACTCCGATTCGCAAATACTAGATCAGCTTGAAACTCTAACCGCCCAAGCAGTTGCTCAGTGGGAAGATGCCGTTGGAAAGGAAGTATGGTCTTTAAGCAGTACCTCTAGTGGAGGACTTTCAGGAGGAAACTCCATTCGTTGGTCCAATAACTTTGCTCAAGAAACAGGTTACAATCCTTCAACAACTCTCGCTGTTACCATTCGCTACCGCACGGGAACCTTCTTCACTCGCTATGAAATTATTCTCAATGGAGAGAATACTGCTTTGAGAATGAATTCTAATAATATGCTCTTTCAAACAATCCTTCATGAACTCGGTCATGTGATTGGTCTTGATCATAGCAGTGACACAAGTGCTGTTATGTACGCGTCTCTTCAAGGAATAAATAATCTTAGTCATGATGATCACAGCGGGGCGAATGCGGCAATTGATGAGAATATTTATCGTCAGTCTGTTGGCTTTGTAAGTGAGCTTGCCTCATCTGAGAATTCGACCTCGAGAAGTCCCTTAGCTTGTGGGACCATTGGCATGATTGACTCGGGTCCAGGAGACGGACCTCAAAGTGGACTCATTTCCTTAGTCTTTGGTCTTTTGATCGCTCTGACTTTCTCCTTTGCCCGGAAAAATTTGCCGCCTCTAAGCTTTATATAAACAGCTTTTGGGCCAGCTTTTCCTGTGGCCGATAAGAGAGTGTGGACGGTTTAAGTAATTCTGAGCACTACATGCTCTACATTCAATGGGAATCAAAAATAGACGCTGACTTTATTAGAATGGCTGCCTATTTTTCAAAATTTGAGATTTCTCTTATTCCTGTAAAGCCAGATGAACTCGATTACTTTCTTGTGAAGAGGCAAGTGCCGGTTATCGTCACAACTAAATCGATGAAGTACTGGATGAAGTTTCAAAAGGTCAAAGAGACTTGCTTTGATTTCTATATGAGTTCAGGAAAAATTAGACTCTTTCACTTAAATTCATTTCGCGAAATTTCTGATTATCTTCTCTATAAGCAAAAAGGGAATTACATAAATCTCTCACTCCCGTTATCATTAAAGGAAGTGGCTAAAGCTGTTCTTGAGAAATATCTCACCCTTGAGAACGACAAGCGTTGGCCTGGTGGTCGGCGCTCGCGCTTGCCAACAATGGGAGGGGATTAGTGAATCAAAAACAAGAAGAAGTTAACGAAGCTCTTAAGATGCTTACTGTTATCCGCCTTGATGCTCAAAGAGTATTTGAGAGAATCAAGTATCGTCAGCCAGAGTATATGCAGCACTTCTCTGCCAAAAGAACCCGTGACCACTTTGGTGAAGTCTTTAAGCACCGCTATGACGAAATTCAGGTTTCCGATCTTCTAAAGTGTGGAGAGGAAGTGATTATAAGTCTTGATCAGTTTTACGCAAAAGTAGATGACCTTAAGTGGTACCTCATGGTCACTGAAGATATGCCGGGCGCTGTTCAGGAGCAAGTTGATCACACCGTTTTAGAACTTGAAGAAGCCTATGAACTTCTTCAGCTTCACATCAATGCAGAATTAGAATCCTATCGGGAAGGTCTAGAAAGACAGCGCGCTCTTTCTTGATCACGCCGCTAGGGTACTTCCTTCCACCTTTAATACTAGTCACTTTGATTTATAATAGAAATATGATCAGAGTACTCTCTCTTGGCATTCTTATTTTTGCTTCAGTGGCACAGCATGTGCTCGCTGTGGATAGTCCTGCTCAGTTGAGAAGATTGGGATTGTTCTCAGGAAGAATCTCTCGTCTTAACGATGAGGCGGGCCTTTTAAGAATTAAAATCGACTTCTCCAATATGAAGTACCTCAATAAGAAGGACCAAGTGGAGTTTTGGGATGAGCGAGGACCTGAGGTGAAGTGCCGCGCTTATATTGTTGGTAAATCCAATGACTACCTTCTCCTTAAGGTTCCCGAGTTTGATTATTGTCGTAAATTTATTTTTATCGCTGAAGGCGCTTACGTTAAATTCTTTAGTCAGGACCTTGTGAACAATATTGAGATGGGCCGGGAGCTCGTGAGTATACTTTTGAAAAAACGCCTCGCATTAAATGGTCGGCTGCTTAACAATAAGAAAGAGCTCGACCGACACATTGAAAAGGTAAATGCTGTCAATATGCGTTATAAGGTGCTGCGCGACAAGCTTGAAGCCGAATGGCGCGAGGAGTTGGCTAACCTAGAAGAGGATCGCCTGACAGCCTTTCGTAATTACAAAGACCTAGAGGGAAGAATTCTCGACATCGATAATAAACTTGAGGTGTATCGCGTCGAAGATAAGAACCTCAAGGAAGACCGCTGGTCTCTCGACCCTCGCCTCTACTTTTCTAAGTAATGTAAATCTTGAGCTTTTCCTTCAATTTTTGTCAAATATCTATTAGTGTAGGGCATCTTTTTAGCAAAAATTAATGAGGGATTCGTGATGAAATTGAAATCAGTTCTTGTGATGGTTCTAGCTGGGCTATTTTTAGTCGCCTGTGAAGACGGTGGAAAGGGCACACCAAATATTCTTGAGCAAACTTTTAATTATAACCTCAGTCAACAGCCTACAACGTTGAATGTTCTCTCTTCAAGTGATGCCTACGCCACTCGCGTTCAGATCTACGTTGTTGAGGGGCTGGCTAAGAGAAATATTGATACGTATGAGTGGGAGCCTGCGCTTGCCACGAAGTGGGATATCTCTGAAGACGGAACAACTTATACTTTTACTCTTCGTGAAGGTGTTAAGTGGCACGATGGGAAACCTTTAACGGCTCAGGATGTGAAATTCTCTTTTGATGCCATTGTTGATCCTGAGAATAAGTACAGCACGGCTCACATGAAGCCTTACTACGAAAATATTGAGTCTTGTGAAATTCTTGAAGATGGAAGAATCCAGTTCAAGGTTAAGAACAAGTACTACGGAAACTTCAATGTTGTTGCTGGTCTTTCGGTCGTTCCAAGACACCTCTATGAAAACCCAAGTGAAGAGCAGAAGAAGCAACTTAATAAAACTCTTATTGGTACTGGACCCTATACGCTTGAGAATTGGAAGCGTGGAAAGTACATCATCCTAAAGAAGAACCCTAATTGGTGGGGAAATACTGTTTATCCTAAAGAGAATAACTTTGAGATGATCCGTATGCGTTTCATCAAAGAAGGAAATATTGCTATTCAACGCCTTGAAAATGGCGACCTTGATTTCAACTCAATGACTGCTGAGGAATTCACAAAGAAGACTCAAGGTGAGAAGTGGGGCAAGAGTGTTAAGAAGGTAAAGATCGAAAACCTAGCACCTAAGGGTTACACGTTTATTGGCTGGAACCTTAAAAATGATCTCTTTAAAGATCGTGATGTTCGTCTTGCTCTTTACCACCTGATCGACCGTGAAAAAATGATTGAGAAGTATGACTACGGTCTTACTCTTCCGGCAATTGGCCCATGGTACCTCCAGTCAATGTTCGCTGATAAGTCAGTGAAGCCAATTCCCTTTGATCCAAAGAAAGCCCTTCAAATCCTAAGAAAGAATGGCTGGAAAGATACTGATGGTGACCAGATTCTTGATAAAGTTATTAACGGTAAGAAGACGCCATTTCGCT
>Ga0208203_1000616_pt1 | contig 15665 bp, 11 predicted proteins | sample DeeseametaMP2914_FD_184167 | JGI IMG/M metagenome (GOLD analysis project Ga0208203, IMG submission 184167) | Marine microbial communities from the Deep Atlantic Ocean - MP2914 (SPAdes) | ecosystem: Environmental > Aquatic > Marine > Oceanic | place: West of Santa Cruz de la Palma, Atlantic Ocean...
TTGCAGCAATGGGCATGGGTGACCCAAGCCACATCACTTGCGTAGCAAATGACTATGGGTATGAGTACATTTTCTCCCGCCACGTACAAGCTTGGGGTAAAAAGGGTGACACTCTTTTAGCAATCTCCACATCAGGCAATTCACAAAACGTGATTTTGGCCGTTGAAGAAGCTAAGAAAAAAGATATGAAAGTGATTGGCCTTCTTGGTAAAACAGGTGGAAAGCTCAAAGATATGGTTGATGTACCACTTATTGTTGATTGCCAGGTTACTGATAGAATCCAGGAAATCCACATAAAACTAATTCACATCTTCATTGAAGGGATCGAAAGACACATCGTTCCTGAACACTATACAGAAGAGCAGGCCTAAAAAGCGCCTGCTTAATTTCTCCAACAAATTCAATCAACAACTGCTCTAAATAGGCAATTTTTATCTGTTTTAAGGCAGAGCTTTTCTAGCCTACAATGTAATTATAACAATTTAGTTCTAATTGAGGAGAAAGCATGGAAGGCATGACAGAGACCATAAATCAGTTGGCTTCATTTATTCAAAGTGGCGGCGTATTTATGTTTATCATTTTAGGTGTTTGGGGATTTGGAATTGCAATAGCAATTGAGAGATTCAAAAAACTTTCCAAAACATATGATGTGGATGGACCATCCTTCATGAACGAAATACAAAGATATGTATTATCCAATGATATTCAAGGTGCAATTAGAGTTTGCTCAGGATCAGTCGCGGCCTTGCCTAAGGTTCTTAAAAGTGGGCTCAAAAGAGCAAATCAAGGTACAGAACAAATTCAGAATGCTTTGGACGCAACAGCTTTGGAAGTTGTTCCTAAAGTTGAACTAAGACTAGGTTACCTTCAACTAGTTGCCAATGTTTCAACTCTTTTTGGTCTACTGGGAACAATTCAGGGTCTTATTGCTTCATTCTCCGCAGTGGCGGCGGCTGACCCAGCTCAAAAAGCTGAACTATTGGCCAAAGGTATTGCAACAGCGATGAACACAACTGCGATGGGTCTTTTTGCGGCAATTACAGTCATGATTCTACATGCCTGGTTAAATGCAAAATCAGAAAAGATTATCAATGAAGTTGATGAGTATAGCGTTAAGCTTTTGGACCTCTTAGGAACCAAAGAACAAGTTCAGGAATAATTGAATGAGTTATAAATTACCAACACGGCGACATTCCAAGAAAGAGTCTCAAAGGTTGAATTTAATCCCCATTCTTGATGCGGTATTCATCTTTATATTCTTTCTTTTGATGTCTGCCCAGTTTGTAAAAATCTTTGAAATCAATAGTGACGTTCCTATAGTTTCAGATGCTCCACCACCGAAGAATCAAAAGAAGCCTTTTGCTTTAACCCTATCGATAACTAACTCAGGGTTTACACTGGCCAAAGGCCTGCCTTCTAAAACAATAAAAAGAATTCCAAAGAATAAAGATGGAATCTACGACACCATTGCTTTGCATAACTACCTTGTGCAGTTAAAAAAGCAGCATGCTAAAGAGAAAACAATCGTTTTAGAGCCAAAGGTGGATCTGGACTATGAAATGATAGTCAAGATTATGGATGCAATTAGAATGCTGGATAAAACTGACGAGGAAATCTACATCAAAGACAAGGACGGAATCGACCTAAGAGTAAAAGAGCTCTTTAACAAGATCGTCTTTGGCAACTTAATGAGTTAAGAGGAACCATGGCAAGAACAAGATCAATCACAAATAAAAGAAAGAAGGCCAAGAAAGGTCCTTTAGATGTGGACATTACCTCCCTATTGGACATTTTGGTTATTCTTTTAGTCTTTCTTTTAAAAAGTTATAACTCTTCTGGAGTTGTAATGACTGTTCCACAAGGGATTGAGCTTCCAAAGTCTCAATCTAGCTCAATTAATTCTGCAGGGGTTCAGATTCAAGTTTCAAAAGATAAAATATGGGTCGATAATCAAACGATTCTTGAAACTGAGAATCTTCCGAAAGTCGTATATGACAGAGGAGGTAGAAGAATTGTTCCCCTATTCAATGAACTCGTGAAAAAGAAGGAAGAGATTAAAAAGATAGCTCTTCAGACTCCTCAGGCCAAAGACTTTAGCGGTGTTGCCAACCTAATAATTGATAAAACGATTAAGTACTCCTACTTAAAGAAAGTTATGTACACCAGTGCGGAAGCAGGCTTTAAGGAGTTCAAATTTGTGGTTATGGGAGAGGAATAGTTAGAACCAGCTAAACCAGAGTAAACCCACTTTGGCGGTAATTGCCGCCAAAATCATACAAGAGTAAAATATTATAAGTTTTTGCATACAAAAATTATTCCCAATCCCCATAAAAATCCTAGCACCTCTTATTTTTAAGAACAAGACGACAAGTTGGCACCAACAGCGATGCAAAAGGTAAGAAGTGATGAAATTTCAACTCCTTGAGGGCCTACTTTCTTACTTTGAAATTTAAGTCGAATTTAACTCTAGTTGCATTCAAGAGCTGAAGTTTAGAATAGTCCATTTTCCACAGCTCTTGAGTTAGACACCATTTGAGATCATTGGAAAGCTTGTCCCCTGAGATAGAGACATTGGAAACTGTCCCGGTCGAATCAAGCCGCATATCGACACACGTATTGAGGTTTAAATAATCTAACTTATGAAGTTTAAGGTAGTTCACAAAGCAACCATTAAATTTATGGGACTTGGCCTGTGTTGAAAGTCTTATATGTCTAGAATCTAGGTCTGGAGAAGTGCAGCTTACTGAAGATTTTTGATTTTGCATCAGTTTTTTTTTCTCAGATGCGCAACTGAAAAGTAATCCAGCTGCGCAAATCCAGACAAGAGGCCTATACATCTACAACCTCTTAGGATAAAAGTTGAACGGCTGCTTAACCTCAACAGTTCCGCCGCCTAGTGGCGAAGGGAATTGAATTCCTCTTAGAACTCTCACAACACAGCCTTTAACACCTGCAGGAAGGTTTGTTCTATTACTCACACCGGCGCGACTAACGTGCCCAGAGGCTCCAATTGTAAACTGTAGCCCAATGGTTCCAGATAAGGCATTTTGCCCTCCACGATCCAATTCCTTTTGGTAGCAGTATCTAAATTGTGGAATATGCTCTCTTAAGATTCTACGAATTACATCTGGATCCATAGATCCCAAAACAACAGTCTCTGACGGTATGCCAGCAGTGTAAATCCCTTTTTTAGCAGAAAGTCCTTCAGCACCCTTGGATTGTGCAAGCTTGCCCGCCGCAGCGCCAGTGAGACTTCCAATCTCTGTGCCAACATCTGCTTTTTTGAGATTTGTCTCAACACCGCCACCAACAGTTGCCCCACCTATACTTGATGAGCTTTTGGAAGCAGCGACCTTTGCCCCTTTTAATGAGCCGCCTTTGGCCATTAGACTTGAAATCGAACTTTTAAAGTCGGCCGACTTATAAACGTCAACAGTACCAACAGTTTTGCGTTTCACAACGCTTTTGGAGACTGACACTGTTTTTTGTCTCGACGCCGATGCTGCACTTTTTGCAACTGTCGCACTCTTTTTAGGCTTGGGTCTTTTTACTTTTTTAACAACTTGCTTTTTCGGAGCTTCTTTACTGCCAGGATCTTTATTGGCGACTTTCTTTGCCTCTGTTTTTTGTTGAGGCTTGGAAGTCTTCTTAGGCTTATCTTTTTTTACAACTGTTTTTTTCTTCGTTGTTTGTTTTTTAGGTGGAGCTTTTTTGGTTTTCTCCACAGTCTTATTTTTAGTGATTATCAATGGCTGCTTGTAAAGAATTGTCGCAATCCTTTCTGGATCTTTTTCTTTTTTCATTTCTTCATCAACTTCGTAGAAAAATGTAAGACCCATCAATGGAAGTACTATGAGTAGTAAAGTTAAAGCAAAATACTTTTTAAGTGTATTGTCTCTTCCAAACATTGGAGCTGGTTTTACTTTTGGAGGAGAAGATACCTTTCTTGCATAAATCTCTAAATCTCCATTTACCAAACGTACAATTTCTTCATCATCAATTATGATTCTTTCTTTTGACTGCTCCATTCCCTTGTCTGTTAGATGAAATGCTTCGTATCCAGGGAGATTATTAACAACGCAGTTTTTATTAGAAATTTCTACAAAAGGAACCTTTTCATTTTTGCCTAAATAGGCAAACTCAATTTCTTCATTCTTAGGATTAGATCCTACAATGCTATAAACTCCATCCTTTTCAGGCAAATAATCAACGGAGTATACTTTGTCTTTAAATAGAATGATGACTTCTACAGCTTGTTTACCATGATCATATTTAAAGATAGGATATAAATCCGCCGCGTCCTCAAAAATATATTCACTTGAATCAGCTTTTGGGTCGGCTGAAAGAGGATAGACAATATATGGCCCATCTTCTTTGCCCTCCTCTACAGTGGGAGCTGTTGGAAGTTGAGCTTCGCTAGGCTCCACATCAGCTTTTATAATACTCGCTTGCCCTTTCTCAGGCTCTAGAGTGTCCAAGATCGGTGGAAGTTCGCTTGCACTTACATATTGTTTGAATTTAAAAGTAATATTTCCAAAAGAGACTTCATCACCGACATCAATTTGTTTTGCTACAACCTTCTCACCATTTACATAGACTCCATTTTTAGAGTTCATATCATAAATTTTGCAGCCTTTATTTGTCACTTCAATCACGGCATGAACTGCGGAAATAACACCAGAAGGAATAATGAAATCACAGCTCTCAGTCCTTCCAACTAAGACTCTTCCTTTTGAGAAAACGTTGCCTTTTATTTTTTGCACGTTCCCAACAGGAAGCATTTGAAAAAGTTTTTCAGCGCTTGTTCTAGATGTTTCCAACATTATTCCTTTGTTATCTTACAGAGTCCAAAGCTCTTTTCATTTCTTTATTAAAATTCTTTCTTTCAGGTATTTTATTTCTAAATTTCTTTCGAAATCTGGGTGATATGGAAAGATCGCCAGGAGATGATGCGTCCCCCGCCACATCTAAAGCATCAAAATCAAAAACTTCATGTTTTTTATATTGATAATTGACCTTCCCCTTTCTCGAGTAAGCATTAAAAGATAGCATCAGTGCACAAACAATTAGGAATTTCATAGTCCCACCTTCTTTTTACTTTCTTCGTAGTACCCTTTGTAAGGCCCCAGTTTATCTTCATCGATGTCGTCTAGGATATCCCTTGCCTCATCTTTGTCCCCTGCCTTGTAAAAGGCTAGTGCAGCGTTAATGCCTATATATGGCCATTCATAAAAATCTTCATCGATCATCTTGAAGTATCTAATGGAGTTTTCATAATCACCGGCCATCAAATAAGCACTACCCAGGCCAGCGAAGACATCAACGTCTTTACTGTCCTCCAGAACTTTAAATTCTTTAATTGCATCATTGAAAAGGCCATAGTCTAGATATAATTGTGCAAGATTAAATCTTGGCGTCTTCGAAAAATTTGAGTTTTTTACTGCTTTTGAGAATGCGACCTCGGCCTTCTGGTCGTTGCCTTCTTTTCTATACATTAATCCAATATTATTCAATGCAGGCGCGAAGTTTGGTTGAAACTCCAATGCCTTATTGTAAAACATCAAGGCCTTTCTTCTTTCCCCTTTCAACAAGAAACATGTCCCCACCTGATTCCAAAAAGAAGGATTCTCGCGATACCTCTCGTTTTGAACTTCAATTATACCAAACGCTTTGTCGTAGTTGCCTTTGTGACAATTAAAAACTATTGAAGTTAGGACATCTTCCCCCTTTACTTCTGAGTCAAAAGAATTAATTCTGTAGAGGCTTTCATCCTGCAATGCCTGAGCATTTTCACTGCTTACGCCAGTAAAAAAATCTCTTCTATAGTCGAATTTTTGTGCCTTTTCTTTATCAAAATCTTTATTCGAGATGTTATCAAGGTCCACCTCCTTCTTCTGATTCATTGCACAACCAGTAACAACTATGAGTAAAAGGAACTTAATCATTGTTTTCCACTCCTATCCATGCTCACACCTTTTGTAGGATACGCATATCTAACCGTCATTCCGTCAAGAGGGGCAGGGGTCAAAAGATAGTTAAAATCACTTAGAATTTTGTTTTCTTCTATAGTTTTCCATCCCTCACTTCTATAACTAGCAGCACTTTGTTTCAGTGGTACTGCAACTTGCAGCATCGATTTTCTAAAACTCGCGATATACTCTTTAGACTTTCCGACAGGTATAAAGTTTTCAATTTCTTCAGCTGCATGCCCATACCCCTCCACTAGGAGCTTATAGGCACCAATGATTCCTCGTCCAGATCCAACCTTCTGAATTTCAGTAGCTTGTTTGGTCATCTCATCCAAGTAACCAAGTTTCTTTTTTAGAATGGTGTTGAAGGCACTCTCGGGGAACCTCAGCTCCATTTTTTTCATTGTATTTAACGTGCCAATGAGTTCTTGTAGCATTTCGTCTGCTATAACATCCAAAGCTTCTAAAGGTATGTCTTGGTTCTTATTCTTTGCATTGCGGTAGGCCTGCCTTTTCAACTTACCGTAAAGGGTAACTTTTGAACTGTTGTTGTAGCGTTTGTGAATACCTTCCAATGTAAAAAAGTGGTGGATTAACTTTGAGTGAATACTCGAGTTTTTGTAAAGTCTATTTGCCAAAGTTTCATAGTCATTATACATCTTACGATCTTTGAATTCGGAAAGCAGTTCTAGTTCAGCATCCATAATATGAACTGAAGGTACTTGGCACTTTCGCCCCAAATTAATTAGTTCCTGTGTTTTTACAAGGTCACCTTCAGACAAATGTAAGTAGATAGCATTTTTAAATGCCGTTGATTTTTTTCTACTTTTTACAGAACAGAGTTTTGCTACAACTCTAGTCGATAGATCCGCACTTGCCTCAAATTGTAACTTTGTGAACAAGAAGCTTGAAATAGTTAAAAATGAATCTACAAAAGAACTCGCATCCTTTGCAGGCATCTCCCTAAGAGCTTCCACGGCCCATTTGTACGAGTTCTTTGTTGAGCCAAGTTCGTAATAGAGTGCTGCGAGGTTATACTTCGCATTAATCTTAGACCTTTTCGTGCTATGAGGATCATTTAATATTTTATGATACCCCTTTAATGCCACCGATTTATCACCTTTATTTAGAGAATTCTGAACCCCTTCTATTTGAATAGTAGTTAAAAGCTCCTGTAGTTTCTTTTTGTACTTTGCACTTACAAGATATTTTTTTGCATTGATATCATCAATCCATATTCCGATAGTTTTATAGTCCTTAGCTTTTCTTGAAGCTTCCATCATATTCGCGATCATGACTTCTTGGTTTCTCCAGTCTCTTGGGTAAACTTTCACAAACCTGTCCAGAACATTCTTAGCCTTTGTATAGTCTCTCTTGTCCAAATAAACCTTGAATAATTTCTTATAAACTTCCTTAGAGTTTTTTCCTTTAGGCCAATGCTTTATATAGTCTTCATATACAGGCTCGTAGAATTGTTCTTTTACAGCATTTGGAAGCCCTCTCTGACCAAGTGTTGCAAGCATTCCTTCCATAGATTTTTCTAAAAGTTTTGAATTCTTCTTAGCTTCAGCACTATCAAATGCTTTTTTATAGAAAGCGATGGCTTTTGCCCAATCATAATTGGCATAAGCTGTCTCCGCTTTGTGAAAAAGGTGTTCGTCTGTTTTTTCTTTATCAACTTCAGAAAGCATCTCAAAATATTGAATAGCCCTAGAAGCTTTTCTACTTCTAACTTTTTTTAAGCGTTTATAAGTTTTTGATACAACTTGTTTTTGGAGCTTAGCCGCCTGTTTTTGCATTTGGAAATTAAATGTTTTAACCTCGTTGTCAGAAACCATTCCTTTTTTGAATAAGGAGAAAAGGGACTTGGATGCTTTAAAGTGTGACCCTTCTTTTCCAAACTTTTCATAAAGAACCAGCTTCTCAAGGTAGATTTCGGCTAAACGTTTTTCTTCCTTTTCATACTGAAGTGCGTAATTAAGAGTTTTTTCGGATTCAGTATACTTTCCTTGATCCCTAAGTGAGACGGCAATTCTTAGGAGTTGCCTTGTAAAGTTAACACCAATTTTTTTGTAAAACTCTATTCCTTCTTCTATTTTTCCTGAGGTCGCATAGAATTGGCCTATATCTCTTTCAACTTGAGATCTCATATCAATGAACTTTTGGTTGGAACTTCGCTCAAACACCTCTTTCATCTTTGAGATTGCCTTGCCAGGCTTCCCATCTCGGTAGTAACACCATGCTAAATTGAAGGAGTCCTTAGTCCACCATTTATCTTGGTGACGTGAAAGAGCATTCTCGTAGAGTGGAATCGCTTTTGAATAACTTTTTTTATTATAATAAATCTCTGCAAGGGATATTTGAGACTTAATTTTGGTTATGGAGTTTGAGCTAGATTTCTTATTCGCGCTAGCGAAGTATTTTGCAGCAGTCTTATCTCTTCCAGCCTCTTTTGCATTGAAACCCAATATATAGTAAACATCAGAGATACTTGAATACCTTGGAAATTTCTTTGTGATTTGTATTGCCAACTTATTAGCTTTAGCAAAATAAGAAGCTGACTTTGAGAAGTGTTGACTTTTATTAAGAGAACGTCTTTTTTCGTCACTATAACTCATAAAGTCTTGGTTTTCTTTTTCTCTCCACAACCTAGCTTTTTCCAAATTTAGCTCGGCCATTCTGAGAAGATAGTCAGGGTTCGCACCTCTTACCTGGGATGATAATCTATTTATTTCGGAAAGTTCTTCGTCGATAATAGATATAATTTGTTCTCTACGCTCATCTAAACTTAAAGCGAAAGATGTTTGAATACCCAAGTTGAGAATAAAAATCAAAGACAGCAGTTGTTTCATAAAATTAACACTCCGATCCAAGGGCAAAGACATAATCCCCTAATTCATCGGCCCAAAATTCACCGTTAAAGTTCCAAAAGTATTGTTTCTCATTTCTATCTATATATTTAATATCTCCACGTTTTCCTTTGTCAGCGTCGAATCTATAAAGCCTTGCTTTTCTTTGTTCTAAAACTTCCAGTTTTATATAGCTCATTCCTTCAAAGGCCCTGTAAAGGTCTGCATACTTTCCAACTAGGCGACTTCTTACATAGGCTCCCATCAACTTCTTTTGAGATTGAACAACTTCATTCAAGTTATTACTTAAAGCTCGTTTAAACGAAGATCGATTTAGACTTCTAACTTTGTCTAGCTCCTTTGCTGCCATAATTAGAGATTCTCTTATCTCTTTATAAGCTCCTTCTCTTTCCACACTTTTTAGAAGGGTTCCCAGAAGCTTGGTGTCAGCTTTATTCATCTTTTCGAAGTCTGCCATCATTCTGTAATAGCGATTATAGTTTGTTTTGTTTCTTTTTAGATAAAGCCTCAATTTTCTGGCAGGTTGAAGATATTCTCTATAAAAGTTATCGCTAATTTGTTTTGCATCGTTATAGAGACACATTTTCAGGTAAGAGAGGGCCCTGAGGGTGTCAATTTCCGGATTAAAAACGTAATCAAAGATTGGTGCATTGTACGTAACGAGCTTACCAAGCGTTCTGTTATAATTTTCTAAATAATAACTAGTCCATGCTTCTTCAAACAAAACTTCAGGCCAAATAGGCGAACTTTTAGGAATGTCCAAATACTTTAATTCGGCCTGCTTAAAGTTTTTCATTGCAAAAAGTGTTCTTGCCTCGCCAAGTAAACAGTAGTCACGATTTACTTCAAGTTGATTTTTTACCAGTTCGCTAACAGGTCTGCTCATCATCGATTCACTTAGCCTCTGACACTCTTTAAAGCTTGAGAGTGCGGATGAATATCTACCAAGATTTGAATTGGCTGCAGCTAGTAAGTTTGATGCAAATGGACGGATTGGATGGTTTGAATTAACACGCTCGGCATAACTTATAGCATCGCTATACTTGCCAGAGCGCATTCTCTTCTTGGCAATTACATAATATAGAGAATTTGACTTCTTCCCACGAAGAGAGCGCAGTGGCAGGGTTTCAAATTGACGAGGGCCAACCACGGCCACCATTTCCTCGAAAGCTTTTTCAAGCTTTGAATCAAACGAGGATCTGCTCCTCGTTAAATATTCTTTCATCCACGGAACTGCTGAGTAGTGAAAGCCAGCATCGACCAACTCAATGACCATGGTGCGGTACTTTTTTGTCAATGAAGACCTTGAATCATAGGCCCTTTTGGCCTGGTTAACAGCTGCAATTGAGTTGAGGCCAAAAAGACCTGCTAGCATGATAATTTTGTAGAACATCCTGTTCCTCTTTAATTAAAATGTATAATTTAAACCTAATTTAAAATCGTAATAGTGTGTCCAAGACTTTTCAGTTCTCTCATCTTTTGAGGAGTCTTGCCTGGCTACGTCTGCATTTATGTGTAGGCCTTCAAATCTCATTTCCGCACTCCAATTTTGAGTGATGTAGAAACGAAAATTAGTCATCCATGTTGGCGACAGCACCGTCTCAGATGTCAAGTCCGATGAGCTGGCAGTTCCAAACTCTTGCCTATTGTCTAGTGTCGAGACATTTGCAGCGCCAGCTCCAAACATCCAGTCATAATAAAAGATCTTATTAAAGGTATTGATTTTTGCATAGAATGGAGCCCAAAGCAGCATTGCTCCCATTGAAGTATCCACCTTTCTGTAAAAAGCCTGAGTACCCTGTTCATTAACACCATCATGGGTATTATTTGTAGAGCCTGAAGCACTCGTATAGAAAAGCTCAACACCCCACTCCTCTTTAAAGAAGAATCCTCCATGCGCACTGAACTCGTTACTGTCAATAAATGCACCGTTAATCTGAGATCCAGCGAGAAGCCCTAAGTACACCTTTTTGTTTTTCCTAAACTTTCTGTTTTGGAGAACATAGACTTCCTTGTCTTGGTCTAGCCAAGAAAAATCATAGACATTATTTTCACTGGCGATTAACTGAATTGAACCCAACAAACAAACTAAAGAAATAATAAATTTCATAACCTTCCTTGGCCTAATAAATTTACTTACTTAGATTATTTTAGCAGGAAAAGGATGGTGTGCAAGATGATAGGTCTTTCTTATTGCAGATTTTATTGAAGTCACAGTGCTCACAATAATCCGTATTAACCTGGTCGGGATCATTAACCTTTGTAATGTAGCTCCAGAGATAGTTTTCAACATCATCCCTCGAAACGATTTGGTCAACTAATCGCTCTTCGTCCACATAGCAAAGGACTAATTTGATCTGTTTAACTTCGGAAAATTTATGATTGCTAAAAAGTGCGTAGGCATAAGCCTTTAGCTGAAACCAGTATGACTCAGGGACATCGCTTCTTATTCTCCCCGTTTTAAAGTCCCAAATTTCTACAACATTTTCAGACAAGTTTTGAACAATAAGGTCAGGTATACCAGAGATCATGTAGTGAAAAAGTTCAAACTTAATAGGTTTCTCACTTATGAGCTCAGCGTTTTCCCCATATTTTTTCAAGTTTTCCACAACCCAGTCGACCTGCTTTTTGAAGGTCAATCCCTCAATTTGAAATCCTGACAAGATTGATTTCGATATTTCATCATGGACTTTAATTCCTCTCTCCGAACTGGAAAAACTCTTAGAGTTCAAGGATTCAATATCCAAGTTTTGATCTTCCTTAAAAGATGCATCACTTTCCAACTTTAGAATATTTTGAAGGTAAAACTTCCTAGGACACTGAGTGACCAAAGCAAGTCTCGTAACGGATAACTCTGGCATCAACATTACTTTTGTAGAGTTGGAGGAGCTTTCGAGTCCAAGATTATCAAAATGAAACATTGGAGGTTGATTTGACATTCTTTGAAGGAATCCAAAATCAAAGGCGGCCTTAAGGTTATAGCTCTTTGAATTTTTTGTTACTTCTTGAGCAAAATCCATCCCCTCTTCATCTTCAGAAAAGAATTTTTGCAATCCTGAAATCCAACTACCTTTTGCAATGGTGGCCTTTAGCTTTCCAAGCTCCAATCTCACCCAAGCAAGTTCATTTTCCGCCCTAGTACATGCCACATAAAAAAGTCTTTTAGATTCGCTAAATTCTTTCCTTTTTGCTACCGCTTGTTCGAGCATATAGTGTGGTGATTTAAACTTTTTCTTTCCTGTTAGCTCTTCTGCCCATTTAAAGCTGTATGGTGTTTTACCAAACATTTCTTTCATTCCCAAAGAATTGTCGTTTGTATAAATTCCGCCAAGTAAGATTCGATTAAACTCTAGTCCTTTCGATGCGTGAGCAGACATAAGGACAACTCTTTTAGGGTTTTTCCCATATTGAAAATCTAATGAATAACTTAGTTCGCGCCAATCATCCATTTTTTCAGCGATTTTCCCAAGGTCTCCCCCACACATATCTATAAGAAGCTTTATATTTTCTAGGTTATTTTTATAGTTTGAATTAACTAGTCCAGCTGATGACAAGAACAGCAAGAATGATTGATATAGGCCATAGTAGATTATATTGCTTTCGAACTGTTTAGCCTCTCTAATAGCATCAGTTGCATGAATACCTAATAAACAAAAATAGCTATTAAGAGAGTGTTCTAAGAATTGATCTTTTAATTTGCCATTATTAAAGGTGTGTTTAATTAAGTTATCAAAAATCCCCAGGATAGGATCTTCCAGCATTGGAATTTTAACTTGAGAAGTAAAGCCAATATCCATCGACAAAAGAATTTGCATTAAAACTTTACTCGGTTTTAATTTGCGGTAAAGAACAGCAGTTGTTTCATCAGTTTCATCCAGATTATTTTTTATTTCGCATGCCAATGCGAGAGCTTCCAGGTACTCAACATCGCTGGAACTTAGTTTTTCTAGGTCCTCCTCAAGAAATTCCAAGTTTGCATGGATTTCATATATTTTTCCATTGGCCCTCTCAGCAATCGGTGCATTTTGTCGCTCAACTTCAACTGCATAATGATCGCTCCCTTCAAATCCAAGCCCAAGTCTAAATAAGTAATCAAAAAGAGAATTGTTAAACTTTATAATGTCCTTGTCAGAACGATAGTTGTTAAGCAAAGACAACCTAAGAGGCGTCTTCTTTTCCATCTCAAAAAACACACCGAGTTCCCCACCCCGAAAACCATAAATGGCCTGTTTCACATCTCCAACACAAAACACCCTCGAATAATCATTGTCTATAATCTTTGAAAGTATGTTGAACTGGATAAATGAAGTGTCTTGGAACTCGTCTACAATCAAATATTCATATTCATTTTTAACCATCTCCCTTACAGAAGAAACATTAAGGCTCTCATTTACAATGAACTCCAAGTCCCCGAAGGTAAAGCCGGGCATTTCTTCATAAGCAGATTCAACATGCAGAAATAAATCTTGAAACTGAGCGTACCAGCCCCTTACCTGTTCAACACCATTTTGCTCAAATTGTATAAAGTCATTCTCATTTTTTTTAAGAAAGTCTTTAAACTCTTTTACAAGTTTATAAAAGTCTTTGGCATCCTGGGGAATACTCTTCGCACCCGGAGCCCTTGGAATTTTCCAATCTTCAGACGAGAGTTCCAAAATCCATTCGTTCAATGCCTGCAAAGAAAAATCATAGGTAGAGCGAAATTGTTCAAACCTCTCAAGGAACTTGAACCAGTCCTTATCTTTAAATTGTGCCCACAGGCCAAGAGGTACGGACGACTCAAATATTAAACTAAAGTTTTGATGCAGCAACAGCTGTTCAATTGTTTTATTTAAGTCAACTAGACTAAAGTTAGTGGGATCAACATTTTTCCACATCATCCTCAATGTTGGATCGGAAACAATCACTTTCAAAGAGGACAGAACGTTATATTTCTCTTTTAGAATTGTTTTATAAAATGGATCTTCTCTTCCAACTGCACTTTCAAGCCAACTGGAAAAGATCTCTTCTATTTGTTTTGAAAACTCCGCTTCACCTATAATGTCATCATTAGGATTCACGTGAGGAAAAAAACCTTGCTTAATGAGCTTATAGCAGTAGCCATGAATGGTTGAAACAGTTAGGGAGTCTAGCTTTTCAAATGTCTTTAACCAATAAGGATGGCTGGCATCAGCATTTTTTTTAGCCTCTTCCAACTCTCTTTCAAACTTTTGAGTGATTCGTATACCGATTTCACCAGCAGCTTTCTTTGTGAAAGTCATGAGCACGACTTTTGAAAACTTTGATTTTATATACTGCTCAAATGATCCGTGTTTCGATTCACTGAACTCAGCAATCCATTCTTTGGCAAGAAATACCAAGTGTTCAGTTAGAACGAAGGTTTTACCAGATCCTGCACCGGCACTCAGCAGTGCACCAGAGGTGTTTTGAATAGCCTTTAATTGTTCTGAGTTTGCTCCGGCCATGATTAAAGGCCCCCTGCACGCGAACAGGTTTTATTAAAGTCACAATAATCACAAATTTTTGCTGACTGCGGTTTCGGTTTAAAACTTGTGTCTGCCTCTAGGATAGCAATAGTGCTTTGCTCAAATTGCATATATTTGTCAAACAACTCATCAAAATCCTTCTCAATGGAAATAGCTTTCGCTCCGAAAATTCCTTTAAATTTATCTTTGGACTCTCCTGAGCTAAAATATAGAGTAGATTCCTCGATTTCACTAAGGCATATGTAGCCAAGACACAAGTTTTTGGACGAAAGCTTCCAGTGATTTGAATAAAACCAGAGTTGTATTTTCTCAAAGGCCTTAAAGCCTTTTTGAGACGGTATTGATCCCTTACCTCTTTTGAAATCTAATAAGAAAATATCACCATCGGTTTCAATCACACAGTCAATACTTCCTCGAAAATTGTGATCAAGGATTTCCTGCTCAAATTTGACCGTAAACTCGCTATTTGACTTAATTCTAATAAGTTGCTCGATTGCAACCTGCGTAAGATTAAAGATTTCATGTTTATAATCTGCAACAGAGGCCTTAGTGACACTTTTATCTATAAGTGCTTTTTGGAGTAAGGTTTCAATGAGAGCTTTATGATCAACTTCACTATAATGAGAATAGTTATTCACATAATCCTCTATAGTCTTATGCTGCACCCTTCCCAACTCTAAATTCTGCATTCTGTCCTGGTAGGTATAATCAGGGCTAAACTTTAAACCATACTTGTAGAAAAACTTTTGAGGACAATCAATATATGTTTGAACCTTGGTGGAACTAAAGGGTGCAAAAGAATTTATAGTCTGAGCTTTAGGAACCGGAAAGTAGTTCGTATTTTTTTCAAAGCTCATTTGAAAGTTCATCTTTTCAACTTCAAGGTTCTCAAATAAGTCTTTCCAGTTTTGATCTCGATCCAAGACACCATCTTCCACGAGTGCGACAGAGTCATCGTCAAGAACATCTAGAATTTTTTCACGTAGAGCGACGTACTCCAGCTCAGCTCTTCTCAATGGACCAATAGAACTTAAATACTTTTCAACCCCCTCAGTATAAGTTGTTAGGGAGCCCTTTGGAGACGTAAATTCCGAAGTCACACAAAATACCTTAAAACTTTCTCTGGCAATATCTTCCAGTTCTTTAAGACTTTTGATTTCAACGTCAAAACCATTTTTGCTTAAGGTAGTTTTAGATACCCTTGGAGCATCAAGAGAGAGGGTTTCCTTAAAAATTTTAAGATCAAAGGATGACACCACTTCATTATCATCACTTAGCTCTCTCCACTCTTTCACCACGCCTTGCAGTAGTTGAATTGCCTTAATTCCTCTAAAGTCTTG
>Ga0208203_1000622_pt1 | contig 15611 bp, 20 predicted proteins | sample DeeseametaMP2914_FD_184167 | JGI IMG/M metagenome (GOLD analysis project Ga0208203, IMG submission 184167) | Marine microbial communities from the Deep Atlantic Ocean - MP2914 (SPAdes) | ecosystem: Environmental > Aquatic > Marine > Oceanic | place: West of Santa Cruz de la Palma, Atlantic Ocean...
CGTGCTCATACTGAGTGGGGCTCGTCTTTGTAAACTTATTGGCACTTGGGGCGGCCAGGGGAGACTGGGCTTCTTTTATAAGATCTATTGCCAACGAATGATCGGGCATCCTAAGACCAACCGTTTCAAGGCCACTTGTAATGAGAGGATCGATAAGCTCAGATTTAGGAGTCACAATCGTTAAGGGCCCTGGCCAAAAAAGACGAGCTAATTCATCTTCGACATCCCCCCACTCTTCGCTACAAGAGCGCGCTTGCTCAAGGCTACAAATATGGACAATGAGAGGATCAAAGAGAGGGCGCTCTTTAAACTTAAAGATCTGAGAAATAAGTTCTCTTTGATTTATAGGTGCGGCCAAACCAAAGACGGTTTCAGTAGGCATCGCAACCAGCCCACCTCGCTTCCAGGTGGCGATTGCTTCAGAAAGGGAATCAGAGAGAAATGCAGACATTTCCCTTATTTATCATTTGTTACTCATTGCGACAAGTGGTTTGCCAAACACTCTGGCCGCGGTCAAAATGAAAAGAAAAGGAAATCTTATGAAATATTTAATTCTCTGCCTTCTCTTTCTCGCATCCTGTGCCAATAACGAAAAGGACGACCCCAATAAGTGGGATGCTGAACTTGATTCCTTTATCAGAGATCGCAACGGCATTATTACCTTTGCTCGCATTCACTACCCTCTTGCAAAGACCGCGGCTATGAGTAAGGCCAGAAATATTAAGACCAAAAAGAAGATGCGAGAAACATGTGCTCCTCGCCAGTTTAGGATCACTAACGATAAAATAATGGGGACTGATTTTGTGACCTTAAGAATAGATTATCGCCGCAACACCCAGGTTCGTGTCTACGAGTTTCGCTGCCAATAAGTACTATTTCTTTAGAGAGTTAAGAAAGTCTTCTGAAATTTCCTCTTTAAATTTTAGTCCGACCAAAATAGAGGTCTTCTCATCGCTCTTGACTTGCCTCTTATAAACAATCTGAACTTCTATAGGCTCTTTGAGTCTGATATCACCCATTCTCTCTAGGAAGAGACAATCACCCTTGTGAAAGAGATGAGCATGGCCTGCGGCAATGCTCGCACCTATTCCGCCTCTGCCAATATTGTGACAATCCATAAGAATCTGGAAATTATCTTTATTTTCTTTAAGCGTTTTAAAGGCCAGACTCATTGGCTCCTCTAGATCTAAGCGAGGATGAGAGCGGTATTCTTTAAAGAACGCAATTTGCGGAATGGGAATATTGATTTGATCTTCATAAATAAAGAACTCTCCTCCCTCACTCTTAAAGAGAATTTCTTTTTCATCCCCTTTAAAATAGAGGTCGGTACCGGGATCAAGATCATCAAAGCTTAAGGAAATCTCACTATCTTCAAGCGGTATTTGGAGATCAAAATCAAGGGCGACTTTTAAGACCTTTGAACTGACATCGAGATTACAAACCTTCACAGGCCAAAGCATTCGTTTCTCTTTTTGTCTCTGCCATAAGAAACCCGAACCCTCTCGAATGGAGAGGCGTACAAGACCATTTAAGATCTCGCTATAGTGGTGGCAATTTCTGAGGTTACCAGTGCTTATCACGACATGCCCTTTAAAAAGTCACAGATTAAAAGCTTAACTCATATTAATAGGTATTTTACCCCTAAATGGGCCAAATGACTTACCTAAAGAGAGAAAAATTTTATTTAGGCCATTATTAACTATATTTTCGATATATAGCAGTAAAATAATAAAAATTTATTTTTATTTATGAATGAAAACAAGTCGCGCTTTTTTGCTATTCGCCCACACTTTAAGCCTGTTTTTTATTGACCTTCGCGCGAACCCCTAGGTATTACCTTAAGTATTACTAACTAAAACAAAGGTATAATAAGTGAGAAATCTTTTTCTTTGCCTCCTTGTATTTGTAGGAACAGCACAGGCAGGTGAATTCAAGCATGAGACTCAACTTGGGGTTGTCGTTACTGGCGGTAACACTGAAGTTGAAATCTATAACGGTAAAACAACAAATACTCTCTCATGGGGTAAAGACGATCGTAACCACGTCACCTTTGGTGGTCACTATATGTATGGGACAAGTAGTGGTGTTGAAAACTCTCGTAACTGGGATGTGAACACTAAGTATGAGCGCTCCCTTTCAAAGAAGATTGGTGTCTTCACCGGTGTTAAAGTTGAAGCCGATGAATTTGCTGGTATTCAACTCAGAACAAACCTCGATGCTGGTGGAACTTATCAGATTTACAAAAAAGACAAGTCTTACATCAATTCAGAGTTTGGTTATCGCTATCGCCAGGAAAAAAACCTTGCTGATGAAGTCCTTCGTCAATCACAAGCGCGTCTCTTCCTAGAAGGTGTCCGTAAAAAGAGCGAGGAATTTTCAATGAAGATGACAGTTGAATACCTCCCAAACTTCACGATTGGAGAAGACTGGCAGCTTAACTTTGAGCCAAGCTTTAACTATCACTTTCATAATAATCTTGCTCTTAAGTGGGGTTATCTTGGTAAGTATGACAACCTTCCTGTTGCTGGCAATAAGAAGTTTGACTTCACTTACACGACAGCTCTTATCGCAAATTTCTAATTGATAAATTCTGGGGAAGTTGGGCCTTTAGTGACTTTGGCACTTGAGAAGTCCACTTCCCTCTTGAAAGAAGCGCCACTCCAACAAACTTGCCCTCATACTGAATAAGATAATACCCAGGCCTTGTCTCTTGAGTGACAAAATCTAAATCAACCTCTCGCTTAAGAAGTTTAACGGCACTTTCATGATCAGCATCGATCGTTCCCTTTTTGACCGCCTCCTGACAGAAGAGACCAAATTGATGGGTTACTTTATAGGGAAACTCTGTACCACTGAACAAACGAAGACCAGCTGATTCCTCCGCGCCTTGATTACTCAATTCATAACTTCCTCTAGGAAATAACCACAGTCCTTCCTTTCTTTTAATAAAGTCCCATGAGTCCCAAAAGGCTTCTTTTATTCCATAGCGGTCAAAGAGGTAGTGAATAAGTTGGGCCCTGTCTTCTTCTTTAAGAAGAGAGTTTTCTAATTCTTGCGACATAGAATCCTATGGAATTAAGTTTGTGGGGATAGACCCGACGAGTTTTTAAAAGGTCAGCGCCAAAATCTTGTCCTTCATACTCACAAATACCTTGAGAAAGTTTATCTTCAATTTCTTGAGAAAAGGGAATCTCCTCAATAACGAGGTTAGGATGACGCTTAAGAAGTTTTGAGATCGCCCCTTCATTTTCATCGGGATCATAGGTACAGGTACTATAGACGAGAATTCCATTTTCTTTAAGAAGGCTAACACTATGATCAAGAAGCGCTGCCTGTTCACGATGAAGTTTTTCACGAAACTCTTTATTATAGGAGAGGTAATTAACTTTGCGCCTTTTCTTTCCGAGAAGAGTGTCATGGCGAAAGGTCCCCTCACTCGAGCAAGGGCCATCCAAGAGAATTCGATCAAAGCGTAGAGACCCCAGTGAAATATCCTGCCCCTTACTCGCATAAACCATGCAATTGGCGACAAGCATACGATTAAGATTCGCTTTAAGGACTCGCCGTCTATTAAGGTCTGGCTCAAGAGCAATAAGAAGTCCGGTATTTTTCATCATCTGTGCCAGATGGGTGGTTTTCCCCCCTGGAGCGGCACACATATCGAGGATCGTTTCATTCTCATCAGGACTCAGAGCAAGGACGCTTAAAAGAGAGCTAAAGGCCTGCATGAAATAGTGGCCATGGTGATGCTCTAAACGACCTCCCCAAAACTTTCTCTCACCCTCAACTTCATAGAAGAAAAGTTCTTCAAAGGGTTTCTTGTAGGCCTGATCTGACACACATTCAAGCCAAGGGCCTAAATCCCCTGTCCCTCTAAGCCCTGTTGGAAAGGGCTCTTCAAGAGATTTAAGAAATCCCTCAAAGTCTGGAATAAAATTTCGATAGCGGTCAAATAAGCTCCAATCCATCCCCCTATTTAAAGGGATTTAGCCTGTAGAGTCCATCTTAAAATTGGGAAAAACCGAAGACTTCCTGAAAGTTGTGCCTAAGATAAAGAGGCTTCAGTACTATAAGAGACAGGAGGCAATCATGAGTAACTACTCAATTCAATTAACGGGAAAGACCGCTTTTGATCAAAAGGGAAATAAGGTTCTCGTCAATACTCATGGCAAGGCCTTTGCCATTGACGAGACGATTGAAGATCTCTGGCAGCAAATTGAAGGACTCATCCACCAAAAAGAGATCAACAGTCTTGAAGATCTCGCAGGTGAAGTGAAAACCCAAGCCCCTGAGAAAGAGATCAAGACCGTTCTTAATAAATTACAGGAGCACCAACTACTCTCCTTTGAGTAGTTCCTCACTCACCTCATTCACTTCAATTTGATAAGTCTGATCTGTATAATTCGTTGGGACATTTTCAAGCTTTGAAGTGATAAGATCCTTAAGTTTCTTAATGCTCAAAAGATTCTCTTTCTTCTTTGGCCACAGGGCATAGAGGTTAATCTTAAGTGACTTTCCAATACTAAATTTCGTTAACCCCTCATACTCTTCCATAGGATTTTCAGCAATCACCATCACACAACGGCCGCGATCACAAAGCTTCATAATATACTCTTGGTGATCCGACTGAATATATTCCTTGGGTTGAACTTCATATTCTTTAAGAAAGTTATTAATACTCTCATTGAGGGTCACATCCCAACTCACCTGGGCCATGGGGATATTGCGAAGGATGTCCTCTTTTTCAATAAACTGATGATAGAGCTCACTTGAGCACGCAAACACTAATTCGAAGCTGCCAATTTTGGCATAATCAATGCTCTTCTTTGTTGGTGGCTTTAAACTAATACCCCAGTCAAGATTGCCATTATTAAGGTTTTCCACAAGTTGCTGATGTTCATATTGGCGGGAAGTATTAACGGTTCCAAATTGAGTGTAAAAATCCCAATATTGGGAGCAAAACTCAGCGGCGACAGAATGAGAGATCGTCTCCTCAATCCCCACAGTCACCGAATAACCACCCACATCACTAACGCTGATATCATCAAGAAGCTTACTGCCTGCTTCAAAGATCTCCCTAGTATGAGCGAAGAGATTTTCTCCCTCTTTCGTTAGCATCAGACCACGGCTTGAGCGGTGAAAGAGTTTGAGACCAATCGTTTCCTCTAGCTTCTTAATTTGCTCACTAGCGGTAGAGGAGGCCACACCGAGTACCTTGGTTCCATCCTTTAAACTCTTGGCCTTCGCCACTTCATAGAAGCAATAGAGATGATTCCAATTAATATCTTTGAGTTTCTTAAGCATAGTATTATTCCATTTTCTTAATTCGGTTTTTAACAACCCTTCTTCTGATTACCCTAAACTAATTCACAGAAAAAAACGAGTTGATTTTCCTTATACCTTTCTTTGAAACCTAAAGAGGGAAGGTAAAAATAAAGCTAAACATCTGTTTTTATTGCAATTAACAGGAAAGTCGCATAAATAGCTATTAGGTTTTTCCTAATCAAAGCGAGAAGGTCTTAAGAATGCAAAGGGCCCTCAGTATAGTCAAGTAAAGCTAACCTCTCTCAAAGGATACTCGTTTTGTTAAAAAAGCACGCTCTTGAAATTAAACCAGCGACACGAAAAGATATGGACACCATCGCTCAGTTCATTCGCTCTAGTGCGAGATGGTATGAGCCCTTTCTTGATGAAAAAGACCTCGATGAACACTATGTGGACGACACATGGAAAGAGGAAAACTTTAAAAAGAGAGACTTCTATATTGGAAAAACTCCAAAAGAAGAAGATGTAGGCACGATCAGTTTGCAATTCTTTGATGACGTCACCTATCTTGGTTATATCTATCTGCACACCGATCACGTCGGAAAAGGATTCGGTCATAAACTTATTGATCACGCTAAAGAGGTCAGCAAGGATAAGGGTCAAAAAGAAATGGTCCTCATTGCCCATCCCGAGGCGAAGTGGGCCGTCAAGGCCTATGAGAAGTATGGCTTTGAACGCTATATGACGGAAAAGGAAAAAATTATTAATTGGAAAGACGGTCTTTTAGAGTCCTACTATGAGGAAGGTTTTCACCTCTATCGCTATCCTTTAACTGCGTAGCTAAAAGGATTACAATAAGAGAATGAAGGCATTCTTTCACAAAGATCAATTAGAATTTCACCCCAAATTTGAGTGGGCCCTTGGCAATAGGATCAAGCATCCTGAAACCACAAAGAGGGCCCAAAATATATTTAGGAAACTCAAGGCTGAGTCTTGGATAGAACTTGCAGAGCCACCTAAAATCCCTCTCAAGGCCATTAGAGATAATCATAACTATCAACTGATAACCCTCTATAACACGGCAATGGAACTTGCGGATGAAGAGGCGTACTATCCCAGTGTCTTTCCCCAACGAGCGAAAGCAAAGGCTGATCCCACCAATATCAACCACGCAGGCTTCTTCTGCTTTGACAGTGGAACCCCTCTCAATAATAAGACCTGGCAAGCAGCAAGTTGGTCAGCGGCCAGCAGTTACTATGCGGCCAAGAGCGTTCTCGCCGGAGATCCGGTAAGCTACGCTCTCAGCAGACCCCCTGGCCATCACGCCAGTCGCGATACCTATGGGGGCTATTGTTATTTTAATAACGCCGCCATTGCCGCCAAAGTTTTACGAACAAAAGGTCGCGTGGCCCTCGTGGATATCGACTTTCACCATGGCAATGGCTCTCAAGAAATTTTCTATAAGAGTGATGATGTCTTCGTCGCCTCCATTCACGGCGACCCAAGAGAATACTTTCCCTATTTCTGTGGCTTTCCCAGTGAACAAGGCTCCGGCGCGGGGCTTGGCCACAATCTCAATGTCATCCTTCCCACCGGAACAAAATGGCCTGCTTATAAAAAAGCGCTAAGAACCGTGTTTCTTAATGCCGTAAAAAGGTTTGAGCCCGATTTCTTAGTCATCAGTGCGGGCTTTGATACTTATAAGTTAGATCCGATAGGAAGGTTTGCCCTTGAAACTGCTGATTATAAGAAAATGGCCAAGGAGTTTGATGCCCTCAAGCTTCCGACCGTCATTTGCCAAGAAGGCGGCTACTTCACCAGAGATCTTGGAGATAATGTCGTCTCATTTTTAAGTGGTTTCAAGGACCGTAAATGAAAGAACTTCCCATTTCCTTTTACTCAGCCAGTGTTACGGCAGTTCTCTTTTTAATTTATATCATTCTCATTACCTTGATGAAGGGCGTAGAAAGAAGAAAGAGAAAACTCCTTGAAAAGAGAAAGACTCTTGAATCAATGGTGACGGAATCACCAATTGATGAAAACTATGAAGAGGCCCTCACGAGGGGTCTTGAAAATATCGAAACTCGTTTTGGCTTTTTTAGAAAGGTTCTTCTTCCTATGACCTTAGGGCTTTGGATTATCTTTCTTGGCATCCCTTATCTTGATACAGCCTCAAAAACCTACACGTCGATTATCTTCACGATCATCACTGTCTTTCTCTCTATTGCGGCCAAACCCTTTGTCGAAAACCTCTTTGCAGGCCTTGTGATAAGTTTCAGCAATAGTGCGCGCATTGGTGACACTGTGGAGATTGATGGCCACTACGGCACCGTTGAAGAAATCAACCTCACTTATACGACTATTAAAGTTTGGGATTGGCGCCGCTACCTGGTACCAAATGCTAAACTCATCAGTAAAGAGTTTCTCAACTACTCCCTAACGGACAAGCATATATGGGCCTGTATTGAATTCTACGTCGAACCAGATGGAGATCTTGAGCTTATTGAAAAGGAAATTATCGAGATCACAAAGAAATCACCTTTCTTTAACACTCAAAAATTTGAAGACCCCCAAGTGTGGAATATGGGAGTAGAAAAAGATGCGATTAAACTTTGGCTGGCGGCCTGGGCAAAGAACCCCAGCACGGGCTGGAGTTTAAAATCAGATATGAGAAAAGCTGTGATTAACACCCTTAAAAAACATGGTCTTAAACCACAACTTTCCTCTGTCGAATTTAGGAGTCCGCTTGGTGCATCCAAACTTCACTCTGAGGAAAGGGAAAGTTAAGTCCCACTTCATCAAAGCGCTTCTTGGTGTTTTCCATCAGATCAAAGTAAACGGCCCAGTAATCTTCTTTTTTAACCCAAGAGCGAGTGGTGATATCAACACTTGAGGCCCCTAAGTTAGAAACTCTAACAAAAGGTGCGGGATCTTTGAGAATTCGCTCATCCGCTTGAATAAGACCCATAAGTTCTTTCTTCGCCACTTCAAAGTCATCGCTATAGGCAATACCAAAAGTGATGTCCACACGACGAGTTGCTTGCGTTGAAAAGTTCGTCACCGTGCCATTAAGAAGCTGTCCGTTAGGAACAATAATAGTCTTATTATCCGCAGTGGTCAGAACAGTTGCAAAGAGTTGCAGTTCTTTAACCGTTCCTGAAACGCCACCACCATCAACAAAGTCACCAACTTTGAAAGGACGGTACCACAGAAGCACAACACCTGAGGCGAAGTGGTTCAAGCTGTCTTTAAGGGCCATACCAATAGCAAGACCAGCGGCACCAAGAATGGCCACAAAACTTGTGGTCTTCACACCGAAGTTCCCTGCAATCGTAATCAAAAGAGCAATCTTAAGAGTGACTTGAAGAAGGGTTGTCGTGAAGGGGACGAGCTCAGGTGCTACCTTTTTAGCGTTAAGACGATTCTTAAGAGCGCCACTTACGATGTTGATAAAGATCCAACCGCCGATCAGCAGAAGGAGAGACAAAGAAATGTTTGCTGCATTTGCTTTGAGGAAAGCAATTACCTTATCTAAATTTTCCATGCCATTTTATGGCGTGATGAAATTTATTGGTCAAGTGATGTTTTATTGATATTTGGCTTCACCGATCTCATGCCTCGCATCAATATCTTCAAGGGCCGGTGCTCTCTTCACTTCTTTTCCAGGTACTCTCTTAAAGTCCACCACGCTTTGAGGCTTCCTCTCTTTTTCTGTCGGAATATCCACCTCAACCGGCGTGAGTCCTGCCATCACTTTTTCATAATTCATAAACTCAAGATTCACCTCTTCACCTTCAGCAAAGGCAGAAAATGAGCTTAGCAATAAGAGCGCAACTAGGGCTTTCATAGGGTTCTCCTCTCTCGTTTTCAATACTCTTAAAACCTGCGAAAGCTATGCCAAGGTGTGAGGTGGGCTCTCTATGAAAAATCAACGCCTTGAGGGCCTTAAAAGAAAGAAACTGATTAAAAACTAAACAGAGTGTAAAAATGAAAGACTCCTTTGTTTGACTATTCAAACCCATATGAATACAACGTCAAAACAGCTTACACCCCGAATTTATAGGAAAATCATGGCCAAGCTTTCAGAGATCAAAGCAGGTCATCGCGTGAAAATTATCCATTTTGGCGATGATCCCACAGTGCGCTTTAAACTTATTAGCCTCGGAATCCTCCCCGGTGACCCCATAGACGTTATCAGTTGCGCCCCCTTTGGTGGCCCCCAAGTTATCGGTCATGGAGAGGCGCAAAGTTTTGCGATTAGAAAGGAAGCTTCTCAATTTGTGGAGGTTGAACTGTGGACCAAGTAACGAAGAATCAAAAGCTGCGCCTCTTGATTGTAGGTCTGCCAAACGCCGGAAAATCAACCCTCTTTAATGGTCTCACAGGCGGCAACCGCAAGGTGAGTAACTACAGTGGCATCACTGTTGATGCCGCCTTTGGGGAGTTTCTAAGCAATGAAGAAAATAATCAGAGTATAGAGATCGTCGATCTTCCAGGCATCTATAACCTCAATCCCTCAAGTAGTGATGAGGGTGTGACAGTTGCGACTCTCCTTGGACTCTATCCCCAAATGAAGTGGGATAAAATCATTGTGCTCCTAGACTATCAACGCCTTGAGGCCAGTCTTAACTTAGCCCTCTCAATTAAAGAATATATCAATGATGACCTGCTCTTTCTCATCAATAAAGACGATGAAGGAGAGATAAAACCAGAGCTTAGAAAAGAGATGCAGCGTCAGCTCAAGGCTCATATACTGACCATGTCGGCCCTCAGTACCGATAAGAATGTCATTGATCACTTTATTCGCCAACACGGTCCTACCCCAGAAGTGACCCCTCTTAAGAGAGAACGCCTTAAGGTAACTCCGATGGCCGCCAGCTTCTTTCCAGCAGCGGATCTTCTCGACACTAAAGAGCTTCCCTACAGCGTGGTCGAGGGAAGCGAGGGAGAGGCCCAAGTGGAGGCCCAAATTGCGAAAGAGCTCAATACTGCGCGCACTATTATCAACTCTGTTTTTACAGAAAGAAAACTTGCTCCCGAGTCCAATGCCTCCCAAAAAATTGACCGTATTGTCCTTCACCCTGTTTTTGGCGGCATCATCTTTGTGGCGCTCTTTTACTTTATTTTTAATTCTATCTACACCTGGGCTGGACCCGCGATGGACTTCACAGAGGCCCTCGTTATCAATCTTGGAAACTTTATTGGAAACTACCTTCCAGAAGGTCTCTTTAAGAGTCTGATCGTCGATGGCATCTTCGCAGGTACGGGCGGGGTGGTCATCTTCTTGCCGCAAATCATGGTGCTCTTCTTCTTATTAAGTCTGCTTGAGCAATCTGGCTATATCAGTCGAGCGGCCCTCGTTACCGATAAAATCATGAGTGTCTTTGGCCTCAATGGTAAGGCCTTCCTACCCTACCTCTCTGGCTTTGCCTGTGCCATTCCGGGGATTATGGCCGCGCGCACCCTCTCTAATCAACGCGAGCGCATGGCCACGATTTTAACTCTTCCTCTTATCACCTGTAGCGCGCGCCTGCCCGTCTATATTCTCTTGGTGGGAACCTTTGTCCCCGACACGACGGTGCTTGGGATCTTTAATGCTCGCGCACTAAGCTTCTTCTTTCTCTACTTTCTGGGCTCCATTTCGGCCCTGATCATCGCTAAGGTTATGCGCTTAAGTGTCTTTAAAGGAGAGAGCGGCAACTTTCTGATTGACCTTCCTCCCTACCAACGTCCCTCAATAAGGGTTGCTCTTAAGCAGTCTTGGTTTAAAGGGAAGAACTTTCTCAAAAAGGCGGGTACCGTTATCTTGGCCCTCTCTATTGTGATCTGGACCCTCTCAACCTTCCCCGAGGTCAATCAAGAAAAGCTCAATGGTCTCAGTGATCAAGAGGCCAGTGCCGTTCGCCTAGAGTCTTCTCTTCTAGGGCAAATGGGAAAAGGCATCGAGCCCATCATTGAGCCCCTTGGTATGAACTGGAAAGTAGGAGTGGGTCTTCTTGTTTCTTTTGGGGCACGTGAGCTCTTTGTCTCCGCCCTTGGCACTCTCTACGCCCTAGGCGATGAGGTGGATGAAGAGAATGAAGGTCTTCGAGAGAAACTTCTCGCTGAGCGCGACCCTAGGACTGGCAGACCTCTCTTTGACCTCGCCACCGCATGGTCTATTCTTATCTTCTTCGTTTTTAGCCTGCAGTGTACTTCTACCCTTGCGATCCTTAAGAAGGAGACAGGGGGCTGGAAATGGCCTCTCTATACTCTAGGCTACACCGTCGCCTTAGGTTATCTAGGTAGTCTCTTTGCCTATAACCTTCTCTCCTAGAACGGAGAGACCCCCCTTTAAAATGAGACAAAAAAAAAGCTCCCTCGAAAGGGAGCTTAATTTTGTCTTTAGATTTTTCTTTAGATCTATTAAGAGGCTTACTTAGAAGCTTCGTAGATGGCCTTGAAACCATCGAAGTCACGAGCAGCAATCTCAGAAAGCATCTTACGGTTAAGACCGATGTCTTTCTTCTTAAGGTTACCCATGAACTTAGAGTATGAACCATCAAGCATTTTTGCAGCTGCAGAAATACGTGTGATCCAAAGTCTTCTCATATCTCTCTTAAGAAGACGACGACCGATGTAACGGTAGTGGAGAGCTCTTTTTACCGTTTCAGCAGCGTGGTAGTATTTTTGTCTTCTTGAAAAGTGAAAACCTTTTGCAAGCTTAAGTACTTTGTTTCTTCTTTGGCGGGCTTTAAAACCTCTTCTTGCTCTTGCCATTTCTTACTCCTTCAACGATCCATTGGGGGGACACAACCTCTTGAACCCAATGTTCAGTTCTTATTACTAATTTCTCTTATTTATTTAACACCAGGAAGACAACGCTTCATACGTGCTTCATCAGCCGCGTGAACGTAGTCAGTCTTTACGTTTCTTCTCTTTTCCTTGTTAGATTTCTTCTCAAGGATGTGACGAAGGTTTGCTCTTTTTCTTTTTAGTTTTCCCGTACCTGTTACTTTAAATCTCTTCGCAACAGCACGACGTGTTTTCATTTTAGGCATTTTGCTCTCCTAACTTTTTCAACTTTAGCGTAATTAAGACGCTATACTTACCAAAATTTATAAGGGTTTGTAAATCCTTAAATTTAAGTAGGAATTATTTCAATGACCCCAGGCCCTAAGAGGACGCTTCCTCTTCCTTGGCCTGGGCTTCGGCTTCTTTCTTTTCTAGTTTTTCTAGGCGTTTACGCTCTTTAGCCCTCTTATCTAGCTCTTTTTTATTGGGAGCAAGAATGGAAATAATACGATTTCCCATAAGTTTGGCCTGAGACTCCTCAACGGCACCGTAATCACAGATTCCTGAGAGGATTTCTTTAAACTTTTCAAGACCAGCATCACGATAGGCCATCTCACGCCCACGAAATTGCATCACCATCTTGACCTTATCGCCCCCTTCAAGGAAGCGGTAAACACGCTTGAGCTTGGTCTCAAGATCGTGAGCCTCAATATTGGGGCGCATTTGAATTTCTTTAAGTTGCGCTTGAGCCTGTTTCTTCTTGGCTTCGTTGGCCTTCTTTTGTTGGTCGTACTTAAACTTACCGTAGTCAATAATCTTAACAACGGGTGGCTTTGCATTGGGCGAAACTTCAACAAGGTCCATGCCTTCGTCTGCGGCAATCTTGCGTGCCTGATCGAGGCTCACTACACCGTGAGCTGTACCGTCTCCACCGATAAGGCGACACTCGGGTACGCGAATTTGATCATTTACTCTTGGCCCTTGTGGCCCTCTGCCTCTGCCATTTCTGCGGTCTTTAATAGGATACCTCCAACAGTACTGTTAATAAGAAGACCTAAGTCCTTAAAACTTTGCCTCACATTACTTCAGAAACGGGCACTCTGACAAATAAGTGCAAAGTTTCTACAAGGTGAAGTGGTCAAAAATTCTTTCGTCACTATTTTAAACCAATTTATAAAATTGAAAAGCGACATCATAGTTATCAACGCTTCGCATCCACGGTTCAACCCCACTGATCTCGACTCTCCACGTTGGGGCCAGGGCTTCCTGGGCTAAGGAGCGCAATTGCTTCTCCACCCCAAGCACTTCGCCTCCCGTGAGCTTAAAGCCCTCATGCCTGGGTAGGCGCCACTCAAAGACCTCTGAGGCAAAGGAGTCAAAGCTAGCGAGTCCCTCGGGCAGACGGGTGGGATGGCCGATAATCTCCCTGCCAAACCATGCCGTGCTCTTATCTGGACCAAAGAAGTAGAGATAAATCTTATCCGTCGCCGTGCTTAAGCGTGGTTGATTCTTAAGATAATCATCAAGAAGATTTAATTTCTCTGGCCACTCTGACCACAGAGACTTGGGGTTGTCATGGGGGAGATAAAGAAGTCGCGCATGCCCGGTTTTTTTAAGGACAGGTCCTTCAAAGGGACCGATCAATTTTTCACTGCCCGAATGCTTATGGTCAGCAGGTCATTAAGATTTTTCTCAATGCGCTTAACGATTTCTTCAAAGTCCTCTTCCCTTGTGACTTTAAGAGTCCCCATGGAGTTCTCAACGGTATAAGAATTCGTATAGTACTTAAGAGCCGACTTCATAAGGGGAAGAGAGAAGGACTCAGGATAGCGGATAAGGCGACCAAGAGCGCGCTCATCTTCGTGAATCTCTTTGACTCTCTTATTAAAGGCATCAATCTTAAAGCCTTCACTATTCTTAGTATGAAGTTCTTTAAGCGTTAAACCGGCCACATAATAGGCTTCCATAATATAAGTGAGGGCCCTATTGAAGAGACCGACCGTTGAAGCAATCGAGTAGAGCTCTTTATGATTAAGTTCCATAAGATCTTCAAGAGAGCCCACTCGCCTGCCAATGCAGTCACTGACAACCGTAAGTGTTCCAAAGAAGAACTCCTTAACAGTCGGAAGATAGAATTCATATTTTAAAGAGCGCCTTTGAAAGAGAAAGAACTCTTTAAGGTCTTTGACACAAGTAATCTGGCCACTAAAGAGGTTAATCCACGCGTCTCCAATAATGGCGGGGATTAGAAAGTGGTGTAAAATAGTATTTTTAAAGTAGAGAATCTCCTGGCGACTCTCCTCACGAATAGAGTAATAGAGACTTGATTGACTCTCTCTTCCAATCACATCGACCTTGCCATTGCCAATGAGAATATCCATGGCCCTTTCAAGACTCTTAGAGCTGTGCTCCTCAGAGAGATTGGCGGTGGTGGGGATATCAAATTTGCGGCAATAATTTAAGATGGCCTGGGCCTTCGTGAGAATATCCTGCCACAGCATCGCCCCTGATGGCTCATCAAGAAGAACCATAGCAAGAAGAGACGTCGGGGTCACCATCATGCCGCGCCCCACTTCTCGAAAGCACTTAAAGGCGACGTCTTGGGTGTACTTTTTCAACCACTCACCGTCATCACCCTTCTCTTTAAGCTGATCAGTGACTTCAACCGGCTTTCCAAGGCGCACGTGAATAGAGCCAAATTGATAGGCAAAGAGTTTAAAGAGACCAAGCAATTGCCCGGTGCTCTCTTTCTTTTTCTTGGCCCCACCCAACTCTTTAGCGAGGCTCTTTTGCTCAGGCACATACTCATGAACAATAGAGACCGGCACAAAGACAAGAGGCGTATTGCGCTCTTCTTGCAAGGCCTTATGTGCATCAAGAAGCATCCCATAGAGACCGTAGCGCGGGGGAAGTAATTTTCCCGTACGAGAGCGTCCGCCCTCAAAGAAGAACTCAATGGGTCTGCCCATTTTAAGAAGATAGTAGAGATAGGCCTCAAGAGTGAGCTTATAAGTCACATCACTAGCAAAGCTTCTTCTAATAAAGAAGCAACCCGACTTTCTAAAGAGCTTACCAATGGGAAAGATATCAAGGTTCACGCCACCAGCGACATAGAGGGGCATTTTATAGGTTTTATAGAAAATATAATTAATCGCCAGGTAATCCGCATGGGACTGATGATTGGGAACAAGAACCACACACTTATCTTTAAGAAGCTCTTTAATATTAGACTTGCTGTCATCAAAGTTGATGTCATCGTAGAGCTTAGGAAGGGTGGTATCGAGAAAGCGCTGAAAAGTTTTGATGGTCGCGGGTGAAAACTCAGCGCGAATTTCATCAAGATTCTTAAGAGCTTTTTGGCGCTCCTTTTCAGGATTTTCCCGGTTGCTTATGCGCTCCTTAAGCTTGGGATAGCTTAAGACTATTTTTTGCATTTTTGTTAGTATCATCGTGCTTAGTTTACACCATGGGGACGACTTTCGCTCATACCAGAAGCACTCATTTCCATAAAAAGTCCCGCTTCAAGCATTTGATCAACTGTTTCAACCCCTAGATAAGTCATACCCGAGCGA
>Ga0208203_1000623_pt1 | contig 15610 bp, 12 predicted proteins | sample DeeseametaMP2914_FD_184167 | JGI IMG/M metagenome (GOLD analysis project Ga0208203, IMG submission 184167) | Marine microbial communities from the Deep Atlantic Ocean - MP2914 (SPAdes) | ecosystem: Environmental > Aquatic > Marine > Oceanic | place: West of Santa Cruz de la Palma, Atlantic Ocean...
GGCGAAGAATGCAGTCATCTTCATCATCAAGCATTTGCTCATCAAGCCATGCTTGTACCGGTTTAAGCTTCTTAATATCAAACACAGCGCTAATTTCAGCACGCTTAGCACCATTGCGCACCACGGCACTGTCCGCTCGTGCTCCGAGCGCGAAGGATAGTGCATCCACCATGATCGATTTACCGGCGCCGGTTTCACCTGTGACCACGGTCATGCCTGACTGTAAGTCCAAATCAAGTTGATCGATGATGGCAAAATCTTTGATATGAATACTTGAGAGCATAGTTATTCTTGGTTATTCAAGTGGTTACAGCTTAGATCCCCAGCCGAGCTTAGTTCGAAGCAGGCGGAAATAGTCATAATCTTTCGGGTGCAGTAGCCATAAGTCTTCTTTCCGCTTACGGATGCAAATCTTTTCGCCCGGTGCGACTGGAAAGCGTACCTGTCCATCGCAGCTGAGCCGTGCTTCGTTCTCGTTAGCTTGGCTGAATACGATATCAACTTTACTGTCTGCGTCAATGGAAATCGGGCGGCTGGACAGCGTGTGCGGGAACATGGGGACTAGCGAGATGGCGTTTATCGACGGCGACATAATCGGGCCACCAGCGGATAAAGAGTAGGCCGTGGAGCCTGTTGGCGTGGAAATAATTAACCCGTCACCACGCAGGCTATAAACGAACGAGTCGTTAATATAGACCTCAAACTCTATCATGCGCGAAATTTCACCCGGATAAAGCACAATATCATTCAGTGCATCGCTATAGCGCTCTTTGTCCGGGTTGCCATTGCTATCTTTCTCGATAGTGGCATCCAATAAGAAGCGGCGTTCTTGCGTATACTCTCCTGCTAAGACTTCGCTAACTTTTTCAGTCACCTGTTGTGGCTGAATGTCCGTTAAAAAACCAAGGTAGCCACGATTCACGCCCAACAGAGGAATATTATAACTGGCCATCAAGCGCGCGGAGTAAAGCATGGAGCCATCGCCACCAACGACGATCACTAAGTTGGCTTGTTCGCCGATAGTTTGCCACTTGGCTTGATCGGCTTGAGCAACGTCGATTCCGGCTGCAACAGAGTCCTCGACTAAAACGTGATAGTTATTGTCGAGTAAATGTTGGTACAACGTCATGATGGTTTCGCCGACTTCTTTGTGTTTCGGTTTCCCCATGATGCCAATGGTTTTAAAACTTAAAGCAGGAGCCACGTTTGCCCTTTGTCCCTTGTAATTGCATTATTGACCCACATTTAAGAATATATACAGCCAATAGGCAAGGGTTTTACCCAACAGAACCGAAAGTTATATTATCAACTAATAGGACATCAAGACCCCTACATGAGTAAATTTGACCAGCGCGCACAGATATTGATGAAAACCTTAGTGGAAACTTACATTTCCAGTGGTCAGCCTGTGGGGTCAAAAACTCTGCTCGAAAATTCGCAGCTAAGCGTCAGTACAGCGACCGTGCGTAACGTTATGCAAGATCTTGAAAGTATGGGCTTACTAACCGCACCGTACACGTCAGCTGGGCGAATCCCGACGTCACAAGGCGTTCGATTATTTGTGGATCAGTTATTGACGGTGTCTGATGTCGAAGATATTTATTTAAAGCAGTTACAGAAGCATTTAGGTAAAGTTTCCGAAACTGGAGAGATGCTATCGAGTGTATCTAATATGCTGTCCCAGGTGACGCAGATGGCAGGACTGATTCGAGTACCCCGCCGCGATGTGACGAGGGTGAAGCAGGTTGAATTCGTGTCTTTGTCGCAGAATAAAGTGTTGGTGGTGCTGGTACTGAGCGATGGAGAGGTGCAAAATCGTGTGATTCAGCTGGATAACCCTGTGTCACGTGACGAACTTCAGCAAGCGTCTAACTACGTTAATCACCACTTTGCTGGAAAAGAGCTAGACACGGTGCGGCGTGAATTATTGAACGAACTGAAAGACGATCGAGCCAAGATGGATCAAATGATGGCGTCGATGATGGAAGTGGCGGAAAAAGGATTTACTGGTGGTGAGGATGATGAGGTCCAAGTGACTGGTAAATCACAACTGCTAAACTGGGTGAACTCCGGTGATATTTCGGACTTACAGTCGGTTTTTAATGCGTTTGCCGAAAAAACACAGATGCTAACTTTGCTGGATAAATGTTTAAGTGCAGACGGCGTACAGCTCTTTATTGGTGAAGAGTCTGGCTATGATGTGTTATCACAATGCAGTGTCGTCGGCGCGCCTTATAGTATTGATGGCGAGGCCGTTGGTGTATTGGCGGTGGTAGGGCCAACACGCATGGATTATAACCGCGTTATTCCGATGGTGGATATTACCGCAAAATTGATATCTGCAGCCTTGAATAATGACGACGAAACCTCATATTGAAGGACACAGAAACATTGAGTCAGTAATCAGTGTGAATACTGGCTAGCGTTAAACAGTTTTGAGAGACAGGTTTGGAGAACAGTATGTCTGAGAAAGACAAGCAAAATCAAGAATTTGAAAGCCAAGAAGAACTTACAGAGGCGGATAAAAAAGCTGCTGAAGAGCAAGTCCAAAAAGTAGTGGATGAAGCTTTAGAAGAAGCTGTGGAGTCTGCTGAAGACGATAACTTGGCTGATTTAAGCGATGAAGAGCGCAAAATTGTTGAGCTTGAAAAAGCTCTAGAAGAGGCGGAAGCGAAAGCCGCTGAAAACATGGATGTCGCACTTCGCACCAAAGCTGAAGCTGAAAATATTCGTCGTCGCTCTGAGAATGAAGTGACTAATGCGCGTAAATACGCTATTGAGAAGTTTGCTGAAGAATTGTTGGCAGTCGTCGATAGTATTGAGCAAGGATTACAGGCTAAAGCTGAGCATGAAGAGTCAAAAGCGATGAAGGAAGGTATGGAATTGACCTTGAAAATGACTCTGTCGACACTGAAAAAGTTTGGCGTCGAGCAGCATAATCCGCTAGAAGAAGTGTTTGATCCGCAGTTACACGAAGCCATGACTATGGTGCCTAGCCCTGATCATGAGAAGAATACGATTATTGACGTGTTCCAGAAGGGCTACTCGCTCAATGGCCGCGTGATTCGCCCGGCTAGAGTGGTTGTTGCTCAATAAGATTATTGAATCTTTCAATTAAAGAAGCTGCCTCAATCATTTCAGGCGGCTTTTTTTATAGCTGTGGATTAATAAATGCCCACTTTCTGAGCATTTCGTAATACAATACCTCAAATTTTTAAACTATAACCATGAGAGAATAAAGATGGGTCGTGCCTTTCAAAACCGTAAAGAGTCGATGGCGAAAACATCAGATCAGAACGCCAAGGTTTACAGTAAATACAGTCGTGAAATCTACGTTACCGCAAAACAAGGTGGCTCTGAGCCTGAGAGTAACTTAGCCTTAAGAAGTTTGATGGACCGTGCTAAGCGTGATCAAGTTCCTGCGCATGTTATCCAAAAAGCCATCGATAAAGCTGAAGGTGGTGCGGGTGAAGACTTTGCTGTGGCTCGTTACGAAGGGTATGGGCCTGGCAATGTTATGGTGATTGTCGATTGTCTCACTGATAATCCGAATCGTACTTTCGGTGAGGTTCGCCAGTGCTTTGTTAAGACTAAATCTAAAATCGGCACGGAAGGCAGCGTGATGCATATGTTTGATCACAGTGCTATTTTTGTTTTCGCCAGCGATGACGAAGAAGGTGCCCTAGAAGCATTAATGATGGCGGATGTCGACGTGACTGATATTGAGCATGAAGACGGTAAAATTACCGTGTTTGCCCCGCAGACTGAATACTTCAAAGCAAAGAACGCACTACAAGAGCACTTCGAGGGGATTGAGTTTGAAGTGGATGAAATACAGTTTGTACCAAAAGTAACCACTGCTATTAGTGGTGATGATCTTGAGATGTTTGAAAAGTTTATGGATATGGCAAACGATCAAGATGACGTGCAAAACGTTTACCACAACGCTGAATTCTAATTCTCTTTGTCAAATCCTATTCTTTAAAACCCTTTATTGTTTTAACGTGATTAAAAAACAGTAAAGGGTTTTTTCTTGCCAAAAAAACAAGCTAAAAAAATCGCCATAAGACCTAACGAAAACCGATAGGTTCCGCTTATTAGAAGTTCCTTTCTAAAACGTGACAAACCCCTCATAAAAAGCAATGAAAAACCTTAAAAGATATTATTAATCAAAGAGTTATTTTCTATAGCTGTTTCGATGATATCACCTTGAAAGTGCAAAGTGTTAGCCGTTCTACAGGGCAAGTCCGTCACAAAAAAACGCTCAATTGTTAAACCCTGTTTTACAAAAAAATGAGTGTGAAACAGGTCATGTTTTTTAGTGACTTTTGCGTGTTACAACTTAAGTCCACTTGCAACAAAAGGTGAAACATTATGAAAAAGTCAATTGCGGTTTTAGGTGTAATATTTGGTTTGGCTGCAGGTTCTGCTAACGCAGGTGATGCAGATATTTTGAAACAAATGGATGTTAGAGCGTGCCAAGCTCAAACTCAGGTACAGAGTAAAGAAGAAGGCGAAAAAACGCAAAAAGCTTGTGAGTGTGAAATTGAAAACACTGACTATGAAGCTTTATCTGAAGCTAAGAAAAAAGGTGACTTAGCAAAAATTCAGAAGATTAATCAAGAAGCTAAAGAAGCTTGTGCTGAATAATTAGCAAATAAGACTTACTCCCACTAACTATATACATTTTGCAATCTAAAAGGTGATTATTATGAAAAAGACATTACTAACTTTAACGACAGTACTTGGTTTATCTATTGCAGGTAGCGCGATGGCAAATGAAGCTGAAAGCATGAAGCAGCAAGAATTACGAGCGTGTGATATGCAAGCACAGCAATTGCCTGAAGAAGTGCGCGCCAAGCAGCAGGAAAACTGTAAATGTGTGGTCGAAAACACAGACTATGACGCTTTAGTCGAAGCGAAGAAAAGTGGTGATATGGCTAAAGTGCAGGAGATTAAAAACAAGGCAAGCCAGTCTTGTCGCGGTGCTCAATAATTAGACACCCATTCATGTAATACCCCCCTCAAGTATTGCATGAGCTTTTCTCCCCTATAACTCTCCTGTAGGGGAGAGCTCTTTGAAAAAGAGCACTCCTATATAGTCCAATAAAAGCTGGCCCCAGGGCTGGCTTTTATTTTTTATAAGAATAAATTAGCGATGTCCCCTTGAAATACCGTCACTAAAACCAATATTGCACTCCAAGTTGGTATTCAGAGCGGAGAGTGAGAAGACTCTGATTCTGAGTAACCTTAAAAAAAGTAAGTTTAAGGGGTTGATCTACTAAACCCAGCCCCCACATAAGCTACAAGCAAGATTTAAAGACCCTTTTGGAGTGAAAACATGGCCAAAATTATCGGAATTGATTTAGGTACAACAAATTCATGTGTTGCCGTTATGGACGGTGACAAGCCTCGCGTTATTGAAAATGCTGAAGGCGCACGCACGACCCCATCAATCATCGCCTACACCGAAGATGGTGAAACGTTGGTTGGTCAGTCAGCGAAGCGTCAGGCAGTAACCAACCCTGAAAACACTTTGTATGCGATCAAGCGTTTGATTGGTCGTAAGTTTAAAGACAAAGTCGTACAAAAAGACACGGGTATGGTTCCGTACAAAATTATCGAAGCGGACAATGGTGACGCTTGGGTACAAGTTAACGACAAGAAAATGGCTCCGCCACAGGTTTCTGCCGAGATCTTGAAAAAGATGAAAAAGACTGCAGAAGACTTCCTTGGTGAAGAAGTGAAAGAAGCTGTTATTACGGTTCCTGCATACTTTAACGATTCACAGCGTCAGGCAACAAAAGATGCTGGTCGTATCGCCGGTCTTGATGTTAAGCGTATTATTAACGAGCCAACAGCAGCTGCGTTAGCTTACGGTATGGACAAAGAGCGTGGCGATCGCACTATCGCGGTATATGACCTTGGTGGTGGTACATTCGATATCTCTATCATCGAAATCGCGGAAGTTGATGGCGAGCACACCTTCGAAGTACTTTCTACTAACGGTGATACATTCCTTGGTGGTGAAGATTTCGATATGCGCGTTATTGAATACTTGGCGTCTGAATTTAAGAAAGAGTCAGGTATCGACCTTAAAGGCGACGCATTAGCGATGCAACGTTTGAAAGAAGCTGGTGAGAAAGCGAAGATTGAATTGTCTTCAAGCAGCCAGACTGAAGTTAACTTGCCTTACATCACTGCGGATTCTACAGGTCCTAAGCACCTTAACATCAAGCTCACTCGTGCCAAATTAGAAGCATTGGTTGAAGACTTGGTTGAGCGTACGCTTGAGCCAGTAAAGCAAGCACTGAAAGATGCAGGCGTTTCTAACTCAGAAATCGACGACGTTATCTTGGTTGGTGGTCAAACACGTATGCCTAAAGTTCAAGAAGCAGTATCAGGCTTCTTCGGCAAAGATGCGCGTAAAGACGTTAACCCTGATGAAGCGGTAGCAGTAGGTGCGGCGATTCAAGGTGCGGTACTAGGCGGCGACGTAAAAGACGTTCTTCTACTAGACGTAACGCCTTTAACGCTAGGTATCGAGACTATGGGTCAGGTGATGACTCCGCTGATTGATAAGAATACAACGATTCCAACTAAGGCATCGCAAACCTTCTCAACAGCTGAAGACAACCAGACTGCAGTAACGGTTCATGTCCTTCAGGGTGAGCGTAAGATGGCTGCGCAGAATAAATCACTGGGTCGTTTCGACTTAGCGGATATTCCACCAGCACCACGCGGTACGCCTCAGATTGAAGTAACGTTTGACATCGATGCTAACGGTATCATGCACGTTTCGGCGAAAGATAAAGCGACGGGCAAAGAGCAATCGATTCAGATTAAAGCCTCTTCAGGTTTGAGCGATGATGAAATCGACCAAATGATTAAAGATGCTGAGGCACACGCTGAAGAAGATAAGAAGTTCCAAGAGCTTGTCGAAGCGCGCAACCAAGCGGATGGCCTAGTTCACGCTTCGCGTAAGTCACTAGACGACGATATCATCACTTTCGAAGAAGGTGAGAAAGAAGCGATTGAAGCTGCGGCTAACGATCTTGAAGAAGCGATCAAAGGCGACGACTTAGAAGATATTAAAGCTAAGACTGAAGCCTTGAGCCAAGCATCTGCGAAGATGGCGGAGCGTATGTACGCTAACGCACAGCAGCAAGCTGAAGCTGGTCAACAGCCAGGCGGCGAGCAAGCATCTAACGACAGCAATGCTGGCGATGATGTGGTTGATGCTGAGTTTGAAGAAGTTAAAGACGACGACAAGTCTAAGTCGTAATTAAAACGGCTTTTTGACTCGATAGCTTTGTTGCTGAGTTTTCTGCGAGTGCTCATTTACCTGAGTAAACTCCGCTTCTCGAAAACTCAGCGCCTCGCTCTCAAGCCAAATTGCTCGTTTTAAGAGAATATCCCTTTAGTTTTTTACAAGGGACAGAAGTTAAGGTAAACGCAGGATTTGATTCCTGCGTTTGCGGTTAAAAAAGGTTTAAGAAAAAGTAGCTAATTATGTCGAAACGCGATTATTACGAAGTATTGGGTGTGTCGAAGGGCGCAGAGAAAGCTGAGTTAAAGAAAGCTTATCGTCGTTTGGCGATGAAGAATCACCCTGATCGTAATCCAGATGATAAAGAAGCTGAGCAGCGCTTTAAAGAAGCGAAAGAAGCTTATGAAGTCTTGAGCGATCCACAAAAGCGTCAAATGTACGATCAGTATGGTCATGCAGGCGTTGACCAAAGCATGGGCGGCGGAACCGGTGGCTTTGGCGGTGGTGAAGATTTCAATGATATCTTCGGCGATATCTTCGGTGACATATTTGGTGGCGGTGGTCGTCGTGGCGGCGGAGGCGGTAGACGCCAAGCTCGTGGCAACGATCTACAGTACAACTTAGAAATAAGCTTAGAAGAAGCAGTTAAAGGCATTGAGAAGGAAATTAAAGTTCCGACTTACGTTAACTGTGACACCTGTGATGGCGATGGTGCCAAGCCTGGTTCTGGTACTACAACCTGTACAACTTGTGCCGGTCAAGGTGCGGTTCGTATGAGCCAAGGGTTCTTCTCAGTTCAACAAACCTGCCCAGATTGTCAGGGCACAGGCCAAATGATTAAAGACCCTTGTGGGGATTGTCATGGTCAAGGCCGAGTGCACAAGACCAAAGAATTGAAAGTTACGATTCCAGCAGGCATCGACGATGGTATGCGTGTGCGCTTAACGGGTGAAGGCGAAGCGGGCGGTCCTGGCGCTATTGCTGGCGACTTGTACGTTCAGGTGTATGTCAAAGAGCATCCGATCTTTAAGCGTGACGGCGTGAATCTTTACTGTGAAGTACCATTAAGCTTTGTGACTGCAGCACTAGGCGGCAAGTTAGATGTGCCTACTTTAGAAGGTAAGGTGGCATTAACCATTCCGGCTGAAACTCAGACTGGACGCTTATTCCGCTTAAAAGGTAAAGGTGTTAAAGGCGTTCGTAGTAGCATGGTTGGTGATTTGTTATGCCGTGTTATTCTCGAAACCCCAGTTAAGCTTAATAAAAAGCAGAAAGAACTGTTGGAAGAGTTTCAACAAACTGTGAATGACTCAGATGGTAAAAACAGTCCTAAGCAGAAAAACTGGTTTGACGGTGTTAAGAAGTTCTGGGACGCCATGACCAGCTAAAACTAAATAGCGATAAGAAGCCCGCCTCGTGCGGGCTTTTTTGTGTTTAGTGAGAAAAAGATTTATGCTCGTACGCTGAGAGAAAAGCTCGGAATATTAATAGATGAAAAGATTATTTGCACAAGTCAGAATCGGTCTTTATGGTTTATGTGCGTTGCTTCTAGTCGCATGTGGCGGTGAAGAGACGCTGAAGCCACTAGCCAGCGATGCGGTGATCGTCGCGTTTGGTGATAGTCTGACTGATGGTGTAGGCGCGTCGAAGGGAAAAGCTTATCCTGATGTGCTAGCGAGCCTGACTTCAAGAGAGGTTATCAATGCTGGGGTTTCAGGGGAAGTGACGGCAGAAGGTTTGCAGAGATTACCACTTATTTTAGAGACGCATAACCCAGCTTTAGTGATTTTGATGGAAGGTGGGAACGACATCTTACGCAACCTGAATCATGCTCAGGCTAAGTCAAACTTGGCGCAGATGATTCAAATGATTCGTTTGAGTGGTGCGCAGGTGGTGTTGCTAGGAATTCCTGAGAAAAATCTATTCTCAGATTCCGCAGACTTTTATGATCAGCTGGCGGAAGAATATCAAGTGGTATACGACGGTGAAACCATGTCGGAGTTATTGAAAACGCGATCGTTGAAATCCGACTCGATTCATCTTAATAATGCTGGATATCAAGAACTGGCACAACGAATTTACACGCTACTGCAAGAGCAGGGTGCATTATAAGTACTAAAGACAATTAACTATGAATAACACAAACATCGTTATTAATGCCGCTACCGGGCGAATGGGTAAAGAGTTACTGCAAGCGGCGGTTGCGGACAAAGACGTTATTTTAGCGGGAGCTATTGCAAGATCAGGCCATCCGATGGTGGCGAATGATGTCGCTTATTTAATCGGCTCAGAGCCACAAGGAGTTGTTATTACCGATGACCTCTCTAGCCAATTAAATTCTGAGACCGTATTGATTGATTTCAGTTTGCCAGATTATTCGATCGACAGCTTAGAGCGAGCAGTCGAAGCTAGTACGCCAGTGGTGATCGGTACTACTGGTTACTCAGAAGAACAGTTGAAGTATATAGAGCAAGCGGCACAGTCGATCCCTATCGTGTTTGCGGCAAATTACTCGGTGGGCGTGAATAGTTTAATTGGCTTGGTTAAACAGGCCGCTGAATTACTTGGTGACAAAGCCGATATCGAAGTATTTGAAGCACACCACAAACATAAAAAAGACGCGCCATCCGGGACTGCTTTAGCACTAGGCGAAGCGGTTGCTGAGGTGAAAGGACAAAACCTGAATAATATTGCTGAGTGGGCTCGTCATGGAGACTCACCGCGACAAGAAGGAGCGATTGGTTTCTCGGTGATGCGAGCTGGCGATATTGTAGGAACTCACGATGTGGTTTTCGCATTAAATGGTGAGATGGTGACCTTGAGGCACGAAGCCCAATCTCGACAATGCTTTGCCAGTGGTGCTGTGGTTGCAGCTAGGTGGTTAGGAGGGAAGCCCGCGGGTTTATACAACATGCAAGATGTGCTGGGGCTCTAAATACGAGCGTACACGGTAAAGCATCTTTGCATTAGAGCTAAGACATTAGCTATAAAGCTTGTGCGAAATATCTCAAAACTAAGTAATTAAAATCGAGATCTTAGCGCCGAGATCGTTAGTTTTAAGCAGGTGAATATAGTTAACTATATGTTATATAAGGAAATAGTTAGTCAATTCATTTCCGTATTGGTGATTTCCCCTATTGTTCTATTCTCGTAACGGAGTAAAGTTATAAATGTGCAAAGGACGCATATAAGGAAGACTAGCCGAGGGACTTGGTGAGACAAGGAAGTAGCAGGGAGCACCCCAAAAAGGCATGAGGCCACTCGAAAATGGGCGGGATTACCGCCCTTTTTCTTTTCTACTCTAAATTAAAATTTAACATCTCATCATTTAGAGGCTTTTTAAGCCCAGATCGTGTAATTGTTGTTGAAGACTCATGGACATAAAATGAGTGTTCCCTTACAATATAGGGAATTTGCCAAATTTTTGTCTTTTTGTGAAAAATGTGCGGAGTCATTATTAATGAATCCGATTTTTTTGCGCCTAAAAAACGGAGGTTTCTTTGCCAACACAAGAGTCTCAGCAGCTACTTTCAAGTCTGCAGCCCGCCATTTTAGTTCTCGAAGACGGTAGCGTGTTCCATGGTTCATCAATTGGTTTTGATGGACAAGCTATCGGAGAGGTGGTTTTTAACACAGCCATGACTGGCTACCAAGAGATATTAACCGACCCATCTTACGCCAAGCAGATAGTCACGCTAACGTACCCACACATTGGTAACACTGGAATCAACAGCGAAGATGTTGAGTCTGACCAAGTATGGGCCGAAGGTTTGATTATTCGTGATTTACCATTGCTACACAGCAACTGGCGCAGCGAAGAGTCATTAAGTGATTATTTAAAACGCACAAAGAAAGTCGCGATTGCAGATATCGATACACGCCGCCTAACTCGAATTTTGAGAGATAAAGGTGCTCAGAGTGGCTGCATTATTGCAGGTGACATTGATGAAGCGAAAGCGCTTGAGCTTGCTAAAGATTTTCCTGGTCTGAAAGGCATGGACCTAGCGAAAGAAGTCTGCACGCAAGAACAGTACGCTTGGAATCAAACCAGCTGGGATCTCGTTGATGGTTATGGCGAGCTTCAAGAGTCTAAGTTTAAAGTTGTGGCTTACGACTATGGTGTGAAGAAAAACATCCTACGCATGTTAGCGGACCGCGGCTGTGACTTAACGGTTGTGCCTGCGCAGACTCCAGCGAAAGACGTCTTAGCGATGAATCCGGATGGCATTTTCTTATCCAACGGCCCTGGCGACCCAGAGCCATGTGATTACGCGATTAAGGCGATTCAAGATATTCTAGAAACCGATATTCCAGTTTTTGGTATTTGTCTGGGGCACCAGCTGTTAGCCCTAGCGAGTGGCGCGAAAAGTATCAAAATGAAATTCGGTCATCATGGTGCAAACCATCCTGTGAAAACATTAGAAAGTGACCGCGTTATGATTACCAGTCAAAACCATGGTTTTGCGGTAGACGAAGCAACATTGCCTGATAATCTGACGGCAACACATCGTTCTTTGTTTGACGATTCTCTACAAGGTATTCATCGTACCGATAAGCCTGCGTTTAGCTTCCAGGGCCACCCTGAAGCAAGCCCAGGTCCAAACGATGCATCGCCATTGTTCGATCATTTCATTGAGTTAATGGAACAAGCAAAAGCCTAGGAGAGAAAAAAGAATATGCCAAAACGTACTGATATAAAAAGCATCTTAATTTTAGGCGCTGGCCCAATTATCATCGGTCAGGCGTGTGAGTTCGATTACTCAGGTGCACAAGCGTGTAAAGCGCTACGAGAAGAGGGTTACCGAGTTATTTTGGTCAACTCGAACCCAGCAACGATTATGACTGACCCCAATATGGCTGATGCGACTTATATCGAGCCAATCGAGTGGGAAGTTGTTTCTAAAATTATCGAGAAAGAAAAGCCTGACGCGATTCTTCCTACTATGGGTGGCCAGACAGCACTGAACTGTGCGCTCGATTTGGCGTCTCGTGGTGTGTTGGAAATTCATGGCGTTGAGATGATTGGTGCAAACCGTGAAGCGATTGATAAAGCGGAAGATCGTGAGCTATTCGCTAAATCGATGGCTAAAATTGGTCTAGACCAACCACGCCAAGATATTGCGCGTAGCTTAGAAGATGCCTGGAAAGTACAAAAAGAAGTAGGCTTCCCATGTATTATCCGTCCGTCGTTCACCATGGGTGGTACGGGTGGTGGTATCGCCTACAACAAAGAAGAGTTCGAAGAACTGTGTTATCGCGGTTTAGACTTGTCGCCGACCAATGAGTTATTGATTGATGAATCATTGATTGGCTGGAAAGAGTATGAGATGGAGGTTGTTCGCGATAAGAACGATAACTGTATCATTATCTGCTCGATCGAAAACTTTGACCCGATGGGTGTGCATACGGGTGACTCGATTACGGTCGCTCCAGCCCAGACGTTGACGGATAAAGAGTACCAGCGCATGCGTGACGCATCGCTTGCAGTATTGCGCGAAATTGGTGTCGAGACGGGTGGTTCAAACGTTCAGTTCGCGATTAATCCTGACAATGGCCGTATGACGATCATTGAGATGAACCCGCGTGTATCACGTTCATCAGCGCTAGCATCGAAAGCGACAGGTTTCCCTATTGCAAAAGTTGCTGCGAAACTAGCTGTCGGTTATACACTGGACGAGCTGCAGAACGAAATCACTGGCGGTAAAACTCCGGCGTCGTTCGAGCCAAGCATTGATTATGTAGTTACTAAGATTCCACGTTTTAACTTCGAGAAATTCCCGAATACTGACGCTACGCTAACTACACAGATGAAATCTGTGGGTGAGGTGATGGCGATTGGCCGTACTTTCCAAGAGTCGGTGCAGAAAGCATTGCGCGGATTGGAAGTTGGTTCATCGGGTTTTGAACCAAAGCTTGAAGAAGATAACGAAGAGTGGGTTGATACCTTACGTCAAAACTTACGAGTACCTGGTACTGATCGTATTTGGTATCTCGGTGATGCATTCCGTAAAGGTTGGTCGATTGATGATGTCTTTGACTTAACCGGTATTGATCGTTGGTTCTTAGTCCAAATCGAAGAAATTATTAAGATTGAAGAAATGTTGAATGGCAAGTCGTTGTCAGACTTGGATCAGCATTTGTTACGCCAGGTGAAGCGTAAAGGTTTCTCTGATGAGCGTTTGGCAGAGATTTTTGCTTGTCGTGAAAAAGAGATTCGTAAGTTGCGTAAGCAGCTAGGTGTTATGCCAGTGTACAAGCGTGTTGATACGTGTGCCGCTGAATTTGCGACTAGCACCGCCTATATGTATTCGACGTACGAAGAAGAATGTGAAGCGGACCCATCGGATCGCGAAAAGATCATGATTCTTGGTGGTGGACCTAACCGAATTGGTCAAGGTATCGAGTTCGATTACTGTTGTGTGCATGCTGCTTTTGCAATGCGTGATGATGGTTATGAAACTATCATGATCAACTGTAACCCAGAAACAGTTTCTACTGACTTCGATACTTCAGACCGCTTGTATTTTGAGCCACTGACGTTGGAAGATGTTCTGGCTGTGGTGGATGTCGAAAAACCAAAAGGCGTGATTGTTCATTACGGTGGTCAGACGCCGCTTAAGTTGGCTCGTGAGTTAGAAGCAGCGGGCGTACCAATTATTGGTACTTCTCCTGACGCAATTGACCGTGCTGAAGACCGTGAGCGTTTCCAGCGTGCGATTGACCGTCTTGGTTTGTTGCAGCCGCCTAACCGCACTGCGCGTAACCTAGAAGAAGGCGTACGTCTGGCTGAAGAAATTGGTTATCCGCTTGTGGTGCGTCCTTCTTACGTACTGGGTGGTCGCGCGATGGAAATTGTATATAACGAAGATGAGTTACGACGTTATATGAACGACGCGGTAAGCGTGTCGAATGAATCACCTGTATTACTGGACCGATTCCTTGATGATGCCATTGAGGTGGATGTTGATGCTATCTTTGATGGCGAGCAAATCTTGATTGGCGGTGTCATGGAGCATATTGAGCAAGCCGGTGTTCACTCTGGTGACTCAGCCTGTTCGATACCTCCGTTTAGTCTTAGCAAAGAAGTGCAAGACGAAATGCGTCATCAGATGTTGAAGATGGCTAAAGAGCTTCAAGTTCGTGGCTTAATGAATACTCAGTTCGCGATTCAAGGTGATAAAATCTTTATTCTTGAGGTGAACCCACGTGCTTCGCGTACGGTTCCATTCGTCTCTAAGGCTACTGGTACGCCGCTTGCAAAAGTTGCGGCATCGGTTATGGCGGGCAAGACGTTAGAAGAAATTGGCTATACGCAAGAAGTAATCCCGACTTACTACTCGGTCAAAGAGCCAGTATTCCCGTTCAACAAGTTCCCGGGGTCTGATCCAATCCTTGGGCCTGAGATGAAGTCGACGGGTGAAGCAATGGGCGTTGGTAAAACCTTCGGTGACGCTTTCTACAAAGCGAAACTGGGTGGTGCTAGCGGTCAAACAGTTCCACTAGCTGGACGTGCGATTATTAGTGTTCGTGAAGCAGATCGTGCTGGTTTAGTCGATGTTGCTAAGAAGTTGGTTGATCAAGGCTTCGAATTGATGGCGACTAGCGGAACTGCGCGTGCTATCCGTGAAGCTGGAATTCCTTGTCAGCGTATTAATAAAATGTTTGAAGGTCGCCCTCACATTGTGGACTACATCAAGAATGGTGAGGTAGACTATATTATTAATACGACGGAAGGTAAGCAGGCGATTGCCGACTCTTTCTTAATACGTCGTAGTGCTTTACAACATAAGGTTCCTTACACCACAACATTAGCTGGTGCAGTGGCTTCTTGCGCCGCTATGAAGGAGCATACTCGCAGTACGATTAATTCTGTTCAGGAATTACATAAACAGGTAAAAGCAGTATGAATAGAGTTCCTATGACTGCAGCAGGAGCAGAACAGCTGCAGGAAGAGTTGAATGATCTGAAAAAAGTGCAGCGTCCAAAAGTGGTCGCAGCAATTGCTGAAGCGCGTGAACATGGTGACTTGAAAGAAAACGCTGAGTATCATGCCGCACGCGAACAGCAGGGTTTTATTGAAGGCAGGATTCAAGAAATTGAAGCAAAGCTTTCTAACTCGCAGATCGTTGATATCAGCAAAATCACTAATACTGGAAAGATAATCTTCGGCTCGACCGTGGTTTTAATTAACCTTGAAGACGGTAAAGACACTGAAGTTCGTTACCAGATTGTTGGCGATGATGAAGCTGATATTAAGCAAAACAAACTCTCGATTAACTCACCAATTGCTCGTGGTTTAATCGGAAAAGAAGAAGGCGATATTGCGGATATTCAAACTCC
>Ga0208203_1000624_pt1 | contig 15606 bp, 24 predicted proteins | sample DeeseametaMP2914_FD_184167 | JGI IMG/M metagenome (GOLD analysis project Ga0208203, IMG submission 184167) | Marine microbial communities from the Deep Atlantic Ocean - MP2914 (SPAdes) | ecosystem: Environmental > Aquatic > Marine > Oceanic | place: West of Santa Cruz de la Palma, Atlantic Ocean...
CACCTGACCCCATGCCGAACTCAGTAGTGAAACGAAACAGCGCCGATGATAGTGTAGCAGCTGCTATGTGAAAGTAGGTCATCGCCAGGCTCCAAATTAGAGAAAGCCCGATTCGAAAGAGTCGGGCTTTTTTGCGTTTGAGAGCTGTTAGCTTTCATGATCCAAGTTAAGAAAACTAAATAATAAAAATCGCGAAAAATACGGGATAGGCTGGGATGACTTGGGATTTAGTGGGATAACATTTTAAACAGTCTTTTAAATATTGAAAGTTTGGAGGGGCGGGCAATATTGCTAATGCCCACCCAAGAAAATCTAAATTGCAGCCTTATTGAAGTTTTGTATTACCTTATACTTTATATGTTCGTTTGTTGCTTCGATGATCTCAATTCTGGCACCTTTGTAGCCAATCACTTTTGAAGAGTCTAGATCGTATTCCACATCGTTATTAAATGCAGGTCTTGCGTGGCTATTTGAAAACTCACGATAGCCGATGTTCACTTTACTACCAACCTTACCGCTATAAATTAATGTCTGCTGAAAAGAGTCATGCGTCAAGATAGGCTTTTTACGTCTCTCAAAGTTTGCATTATCTGTACATGAAGCAGCGTTAAATGCAGTTATCACACAAAGTTCTTGTGTGCCTTTATAAGCCATTACTGCTCTCCAAGGATCTGCGATAGCCGCTTTATCTACCATACCACCTTCATTGTCATTACTCGGCATGTAGGTTTCAGTGTCTTTATCTTCTCCCTTCTTAATGTAATAGCCAGCATGTAGGTCATACGCCCAACTAACTTCTACTTTATAAGGTAAATATATAGCATCATGTTCTGAGTATTTCCCCTGTCTGAGCATGACATCGCCGACATACGCAATGTTTACACTGTCAATTGCAGGCTCACTAATTTGAGTCGACACTGGGATATAGTTGTAATCTGGGGAGGCGCATCCACTAAGAACAGCTGCACATGCAATGGCTAAAGTTGGTTTCCAATTTGATTTTGACAAAAACATATATAGTTCCATTTATTGTAGTTAATGTAGTTGTACATATTGTACAGCTGCAGTTAGTTTAAGATATTTAAAGTAAATTATCACTTGAATACAAAAACAACAGGGAAAATTCAGGTTAATTTTTGCCATAAAAAAGCCCCTTGCGGGGCTAATTGGTTGGTTAGAACAGTTCAGGTTGTATGCGTTTTGATTCAGCGGCATGTATGGCCCGAACAATTTGATAGATGCGTTGTTCAGAATATCCATATTTCTTAGCAAGCTCTGTGTGATTATTACCGCGAAAGTCTTGGTAAATTTGGTTGTGCTTAAGTATGGCATCAAGCCCAACACCTTTAGGGATATAAACACTCATACCACCACACTGGTGGCGAAAGTCATCAACTATTAACGTAGCCAATTTTGTGGCTTGTTCTTCATCGACTTTATTCTCTAAAAGCTTACGTTCTATCGAGTCAAGGAGTACTAATAGAGTTTCAGCTGTTTGCGCTTTACCACTCATAATATGGTCCTAAGTCTAGTTCGATTCTCGCTGTAACTTATCTATTTCAGCAGCAATCAAAGCACCTGCTTTGGTTAGTTCTCTAATTCGAGAGCAATGATCATCATCATTCCCTAACTTCAAATAAGACATTTCCCAAGGCCAGTGTCGTAATGGCTTATTTACTTCTGCTCGCTCTCTAAACTCAGACCTTAATTTAGGTGAACTTGTAGCTGCAGTTGCATAAGTAATCGCTGCCATTGTTAATACGCCTTTTTTATATTTGTCATCACGAACGGAAGTATATCCTTTGTGATGTATCTGTTTTTTTCTCTCTTCTAAAATTAGTTCTGCACCTGATTTCATTATTAACTCCTATATTTTGCTATATTCTCTTGCCACTTGCGGGTTGACTCTTCTAACGTTTCTGGTCGTTCGGTTCTTACTTCGATTGACTTGTTAGCAGATACAACGGTTTGCTTAGGGTGGCTTTGAATAAACTTTTGTTGCTCAGTCTCAAGCACCTTTTTAAGGTAGGCATGATCATCACCCATACGTCGATAGCCATTGCGTTGCCAATGATCACGAATACTCGTAACGGTAATGTTTAATGACTGGGTGAATACTGCTAAATCAAACTCTTTGGTTAGCTCAATAACATCTTTGCTAATTTTTAATTGTCTAGCGCTCGATAGGTCTGACTTCTCAGGCGTGAACAATTGAACATAATTAGCAAGCGCAGCACTTGCTTGACCTGGTAATGCTGTATAAATGCAAAGCAGCTCGTCAGATGCTTTATTAATAGCTACTGCAGATATATCTAATAGACCACGACAATGCGGGCATTTAGCGAGCTTTTGCATTACTAACTCCCTTTATGTCATCTGAAGACTTACCAAAGCGACGAATAAACTCGTTGCAGTCTTCATAAGCTTGTAGCAATTCTAAATAGCGAACACGTTGCATGTGTATAGGCATATTTAAACGGCTAGCTTGTAACTTGGTTTGAATAGCAAACATTTCGCTAGGTTCATCAAGCTCATCTGTTTTTAGCTCTTTGTAGTAGCGTAAAACAGCGGGGATCTTAACCATCATTGCTTGTTTCATTAAGCGTAAGTGGTAGCGTTTAAGGCGCTCAATTAACTGGTTGGCTATGGGTACCATCCAATCTAGTCGCTCAATCTCTTTGCCATCATTTAAGCTTTTTGATTGCTTAGCAGCCCACTTTTCAAGAGCAATATAACTACCGTTCTCGATTAACTTATGGGCTTTCATTACTGTCCAAACTTGACCTAGCTTTTTAAGTAATGGCTCTTTATCAAGTAATGCCTGGTCTACTTTACGGCGAACAGGTTTTTGCTTTTTAAAGCCGAGCTTTTCCATGCCTTTGATTACTTTATCTAACTGCTTTTTATCCATTTGCGTGGTGCTGTCACAACCAGCCCAAGCTTTTAAGTTGGCGCGATAAACATCGTCTTCCATATTCAGATCACGCTTAGCAATTTGGATTAATTGAATTAACTTTTTCATTGGTCCTCCAAAGCCGCCCGAAGGCGGCTAATCGTTAAGCAGATTGGTTAATGGGTTGATGCACTGCTAAGGTTTCCTCTTTAATAAACTCAACCTTTGATCCTGCATTATTGATTTTGGCTTTGTTAAAGCTATTCAAAGCCTTCTTGTATGATGACGATGTGACCATAGGGTAACCATTCACACGCACTCTAAATGTTTCAGTACTCATGCTGGTTGCTCCGTTTCAGTTAGGTGCTCAATAGGCACATGAACAGGTTTAATAAAGAACTGTTCTTTTTGGTTAAATGTGATGCCTGGAATATCTTTAATTTTTTCACGGTGCTTGATAAGACCAGGCTTATTAACGGATGTTTTAACGCTGAGTAGATCTGATAGCTTAAGTTGTTCTTGTAGCTTTTTAAGAGCGTCAATCACATCTTGCCCGTTCTTCACTGTTACTGATAACGGTGGTGTGCGAGTGCCAATTTCGCCTACATCAAATACACGCGACTTTTTACCTGCAGGTACTATGTCTTGCTGGTTTGCGGTAAAGAAAATTTGTGCTGATTTACTCAGTACTTTAATTTCGTTGTTGATCGCCGTTGTTTTATCTTTTAAAGACGCTTTGGCATCTTCAATAGTTTGGTTCGTGTGAGCTGTGGCAATTTCTAGTTCGGTTTGCAATTGGCCAATCCGAAAAATTGTTTGCTCGAGTTCTTCTGAGCTGCTTACAGACAGCATATCGTCTGACTTTACGCGGCGGTTTGGTTGTTTAGCCATGGCTTTCATCCTTCATATTATGGATTTGGTTTTCAAGTTTGTGGGTCGCATCTTGCAATTGCGCTAAGGTATTAAGCGCATCTTGCTTACGTCCCGATAAAATCTCGCCATTAACCAGCTCAGTAAGTTGTGCAATGGTATAAATTGTTGGCGCGGTAGAATGGGTAAAACGTTGAGTGCTTATTTGGGCTGTTGCACTATTCATGGTTACTTCCTCAAGCTGCTTTTTCTTGAAGCCAGGCACGCGCATCTTTTATAACTTGTTGTGCGTCATCGCCTGTGAATGGCAAACCAATATCACCAATAACAGCTTGTGCTTTTGGTGTTAGGTTCTCGATAGTTATGCGGGTAGTCACTTCAAACTGAAGCAAGTACTTTGCACGTTCTTTATCTGTTTCTAACTGGCTTAGTAGTGCTTTGTTAAGCTCAGTAATTGATAAATAGGCCATCACTAAACCCTCACGTATTCTTCAGCTAACTCAGCCGTAATACGCTCTTCACCTACATCAGCGGCTTCGTTCATTAGGTTTTTCATTAGCGTGTTAACGTTGAGTGGATAACTCATATCAACCATTTCATCCGGTCGGCCTGTTGTGCGGCCAAATTTGCGAATACCACGCAGTGCTTGTTGCATCTTTTCGATAGCGGCAGGCTCTATCACTTTTTCTGGTACCAGATTGGCGGCTTTGAGTTTGTGATCGATGTACTCTTTTAACTCGGTACCAAGTGGCGGCACTTGTAGCTTATTTACACGGTATGCAAATTCGCGCACGTTCATTGAGTTAAGTACTTTGTCGAGTTCGGTTTGGCCGATGATGCAAATGCCAATTAACTTAGTGAAACCTTCGCTTAGCTCCCACAGCACTTTTAATTGCTTAATGGTTTCTTCATCTAAGCGGTGGCCTTCATCAATAAGTAAAATGTGACGGTTGCCAGCGTTGCAGCTGCGCGTTAGTTCTTCACGAATAATTGCATCACGGTCTTCGCTACTACGTGGCAACTTAGAAATGTTCAGCTCACGACAAATAGCCTCACTTATGGTGTTTGACGCTATTTGTTTTTTATCGATACGGGCAGGACGAATAACACGAATGTTTGGATGCTTTGCGCGTATCTCTTCAATGGTAAAGTTCATCATCACTGTTTTACCACTGCCGCACTCACCGACAATCGCCATTAAGGTACCAACTTTTGCACAGTTGATAATTGACTCAATTACATAACGTTGCTGTGTGCCTAAGTAAACGTGATCAATGCTGTAAATCTCGTTATCCCATGGGTCACTAAGAACCTTAAAATGTTGTCTTGCTCGTGGTGTAAGCATTTTTGCCTCCGGTGTTTCAAATACAATGTGCCCGTTAATTGAATCTTCATGACCAATGATCAGGCGTCTGGTTTTATTGCTATGCTTCCACTGGCTGCCAGTGGTTACTGCATTGCTGTGTGGATCATCCAAATAGATTTGGTAAACGTTGCTTTCGGTTACTAAGCCATTCTCAATTGCATAGCGCTCAAGGCCGCGTTTAACTGCTTCGCGGGTTTTTTCGCGTTTAGGAAATTCAGACTTAGTCACAATTTTGTTCAGCGTTGCTTCGCTGGTTTTTACATCTGCATGTAGGTCTAACCACTGCACTAACTGCTTGTAAGTGATATTACGGTTCGCCATCATGCGGCCTAGTTTTATCTTCCAGGTCTTTTGGCTGATCTTCTTTTTGTGCTCATTAGGTTCGTTCATGCGGACTATTAACCTCTTCTAATGGCATATAACCTTCTTCAGGATATTCAGTGCAGTGAACAGTCAAGCCTTGGTAGACCTCACCGTTTTCTAGTTGCACCTGTTTATCTACTGTGAGGGTGTGTTCAGTTGCTAAGAAGTCCGCTTCAGCAGTACTAGTAAATGCACCAGTTCCAATAAAGATCGGTTTTTGCACACGGATTCCTGCAAAATTACAAATCGATATGATTTGCTTGGTTGATAGGGTTAATTCTTTCATTAGGCCACCTTCCTGTATTGGTTTGGATAAGTGGCGAGTACGCGCTCAAAAAACTCGTCGCGTTCTTTTTCGTCATTGAAAATGTACTGGCCTTTTTCGTCGGCAAGTTCAGTCCAGCGCTTTGCATCAATAAGCTTTACATGCACCATGTACACTGTGCGTGTACGGCCAGATACAACGTTAAACGGTGCGCGCTCTGCTTTGCGTAGTTGATGTTTTTTACTGCATCCCATGGTGGTTCTCCTAACGGGTAAAATTAACCACGTTTAAGTGGTTTGGTTTGTCTAAGGTTGCTAGCTCGTCAAGTAAGCTAGGTAATTGGCTTGCCTCGATACTGCGATCAGCAAGGTATGTTTTTTCTTCGGGGGTAATTGGTGTGCCGCGCTTGGCCACAATGGCTTTGCGTAAAGCAACACCGCTTAATCGGTTAGTTGGTTGCTGCAGGCCTGTATCAACTTGCTCACCACGAACACGCATAAAGTCTGGTGTTTGCAGTTCGTTTAAATGGCTATGCGCATCGAGTGCGCCACCAAAAGGCACCGCTTTTTTGCCGCGTTTGGCTTTTGCTATTTGCTCATCGCTCATGCCAGGGTAAGCATCACGCTCAGCTTGTTTACGAGCAGTATCAATGGCGGTGTCTTTAGGCGCTTTCATTTGTTCGCCAATCACAGCCCCAGTAATATCAAAGCCCGCATCATCAACTTCTATTGGTGCAACAGTGTGTATTTGCTGCTCGCCTTGATACTTGCAGTACACTAAAATTTCGCCACGCTCAGAGAGTGCCATAGGCAGCACAAGTACTTTTAGGCCTTTGTAAATACCAACCAAACCATCAAGCGCATATTTTTTGCTGCGTTTAACAGTAGGGTGTACAAAGGTGATCGATAAGTCGGGTTTAACCGTGCGGGTTTCTTCTTTATGAGTAAGCAACCAACGACAAATGTCTTCGCTTGGTAGGTCACGTACTTTGCCGTGTGCCATACGTTTCATCCAAAACTCATAGCGACCTTTACCGTGGCGGCTGTGTTTTGCTGAATAGTTAGGTATTTGGTCGGCGTTGTATGCGTTTTGCCATGCAATAACACGTTCGTTCAGTTCTGCTACGCTGTTTACAGGCTCAAACATCAAACGTGATTCAAATAGCTTCTCAACTAAGTTGTTCGCGTTTTCTACTTGGCCTTTCGCGCGAGCGCGGCCCACTTCATGATCAATTACATCAACACTTAGTGCATCAAGTGCGCGAATAACAGCCCCAGCGGTGTTTGCTGAGCCTTTATCCATTACTAAAATGTCGGGTAAACCACGCATTGGGCACTTTTCATCATTGTGTAAGCCCCAGCACCACAGCAAAAAGTCATATAGGTTTGCCATGGTTTCACCCGCGCTTTCGTAATAACGAACACGCACTGCACCAGAGTAATGATCGGTAAGAACATAGCGCCATACGCGTAGGTTCTTTATCTTTTCAAGGTTCTCTGGCTTGTTTTTATAAAACTCATCATCGCTCATAAAGCGCTGAACACGGCCTTTTTTGCCACCAGGTGGGTAGTAAATTAAGCATAAGCTAGGATCTACTTGATGTACGTGGTTTGGATAAAGGCTACGTAACTGCACATGTGCTGTGCTTTGATTAAGCATTCTTGCTGTGGCGTTTTGCTCACGTAATAACTTACGCACTGTGCTTGCGCTTTTAAACTCACAGCCATTGGCCGCTAAAATGCTCATAGCATTTGGCGTTTCAACGATTTGCTTGCCATTTTTACGACTGCCTACAGCCAGCATGGCTTTTAGTTTCTCGAGGCTTTCAGGGTCTTGGCTGCTTTGGCCTTTGTCAGCTCGCGCTTTACGGCCACTGCTGTAACCGAGTTTTGCTAACTCACGGTAGAAGGCATCTTTACTTAGCCCTAGGCGCTCTTTAGCTTCAGCTAAAATATTGCCTTTTTCGCCGTGCTTTGCGTTTTCGATTCGCTGTTTAAAACCAAGTAAAATATCGTCAGCCATGATGCTTACTCCTCGTTACTCATGGCGCTGTCGTTTAGCTCTTGCAATACATCAAGGCTTGGGCGCATTTTTGGTAGGTAGCCCTCAAGAATGCTTGATGTTTCAAGCCAAGCTTGCGCAAAGTCTTCTGCTAAGGTCTTAAAGCTATGCAGTAAACCAGCAGCAAGGTGCTCAACAACTTGTGGCGACAAATCGTCGTTATCTAAAAAGTGATCACGTAAGGCCATTAAACGGCTAAGTGATTCAACAGCATTGCTTTCATACTTAGTGGCTTCAAATAGCAGGTGTTTAGTTTGGTCTTTCCAGGCATCGGCTTTGAACTTGGTGCTTTCAAGTTCTGTTTGATAGTCCATGGCTTTCATTTGGTACTCGTCGCGCATACGAATAGCCACTTGGCGCTGTGAGTCTAACTCTTTGGTTTTTAGCTTCTCGGCATCTAACTCTTTTTTGTGCTGCGCTTTTAGGTCATCGATTAAGTCTTTTACCGCCTCTTTATCACCGGTTTCTACCGCCTCAGATTCGATAACTAGCGCTTGTTCATCTGATGGCAGTTGGCGTAGAGCTTTTAAATCGCGATAGCCTAAACGCATAGCTTGTGCTTGCTCAAAGAACGCCTCACCAAATTGAGAAAGGTTTAATAGGCGTTCATCAACACTCTTGCGACTCATCCCTAAGATCTTTTCGCAACATTGATCCCAAGTGGAAACGGTTTCCAGTTTTCCCGATTCGCCTTTATAAGTTAAGCCCTTGTAATTCTTAGAGTCTTTAACTTGTTGTAAGATCTTTAATTCGGAAACCGTTACCAGTTTTCCAATAAAGTTGAATGCTTGAATTTGTCCAAGTTGCATTAACGCATCTTGCTTTGAGGCAAGTACTTGTGTTGTTTCAACTGTGATTTGTTGTTCTTGGGGTGATAATTCGGTTGTCATACGATTGCTCCGTAATTTTTACGATCTTGTTCAAGTTGCATAGCACGCTGATTAATCGCTAGTTGTGCGCTGTTGGCGATGGTGATAAGGGCAGGCCCCAAACGTACTTTGTTTTGGTCCCATGGGCAGTGCTCAGCAAAACCTGCATGGATCAGATTTTTAATAACTGACGTTGCTTGTGGTTGGCTGATACCCATACGCTTGGCTAGTTCGCCAGGGCGCATACCATCTGCTTCATGACCACTTAACGCCTTAATAGCGTTTAAACCACGTTGCATGGTGGTTGATAGGTATTGTTCGCTCATGCTGGCACCTGCTGAGTTTGATAAAACTCTTTTAGCTCTCTTACACAGCTTGGACAGGCGCTATCTATGTCGATATGGCTGGTTTTAACTTGTCGCCAACCCATATAGTTAGCCGCTGCTATAAAGGATTTGTTAGGTATGGTGCCGTGCTCAGTGCGCTTACAGCAGTTGCACTGCAAAGTGAACGTTGACACCTTTATATCAAGCTGCTCAGTGGTAATAGGCTGAGTTAGTAAATTCATGATCTGTATTCCTTTTGGGCTATGGCCTTTAGCTGCTCCATCGTCATCAAAAACACCGTTTTAGTGCTTTGCGGGCGAAATTTAGGCGGTTTTTGGTCTTTGATAGGGGCAGTTTTCATGGCATTTACTCTGTGTTAGTTAACCGCTGAAGGGTGATCAGCTTTGGCTTGGGTTAGGAGGTTTTTGGCTTTGCTTTGCAGTTCTTCGGCTTCGAGTTGGTAACGGGCTGCTTGTTCTAGCATTTGCCCGCGTTCATCAAATACACGATGCAAAATTGGTTTTAATAATTCATTGGCAATACTGACATTGCCCACAGCCCAGCAGAATGCTGAAAGGTATTCCATAGGCATTGACTGCTCTGAACTGGGCGCTAACCACTTATTTAATTTACCCGCATTAATGACAGCATCACCTGCGAGGGCATCGTTCATACGATCAGCGATGCGTGGGCGTGAATAGCCAGAATCTTGAATGGCCTTGTTTAGTGCTGCTAAATACAAGTACCGTACATCACAATTTGGTGCTTCTTCTGCGTTTAATATGCTGTTTGAGTTCATGGTTTGTTTTCCTCTGTGTTTTGAAAATAAAGAAATTTTTAGGGTTAAAATTACCTAAACCTTTCCCTGTTCTTTTTTAACTGGCGACCGATAATGAGTTGTGTGCAGGAGGGATGGGCTGTCCCTTGCGTAACGCGGTAATAATTTGAGAGGTCCTTTTAGAGCGATCTTTAGGGCCTCTTTTATTCGGAGTGAAGTAGGCTTCTACATCACCAAATACTTCTTCAAGGGGGTGGCTTAAGCAATGGCTTATAGCCTGTGCAATTGGCTTTGATTGGCTTTTGCGTTGGCTAACCATAGAAACAAGTGAAACACTGACCTTTTTGGCCTTCGCAATATCAGCAAACTTTATATCCTTCTGATCTAAAAGTTGCTTTATCTCTTCGTGGGGAATGGCTTTCTTAATCATAAAAAGTTAACCTTAAAATGTTTAGTGAATTAAATTTGAGTTCTTGCGCTTCGCTTTTTAATGTAAGTGAATTAAATTTAATTCGTCAAGCTAAATTTTAAAATTAAATATATTAAATTTAATCTATTGACTAGGTATTATGATTTCAGATAAAGTTAACCGTGTTGAATTTGATGCGATTATTTCTAGGTTGCATAAAAAATTAGGCACCGAAGGAAGTGATCGGCAACTGTCCATTAAGATTGGCTTGTCGCCTTCTGGTATCAGTGCGAGTCGTCGCTCTGGTAATTTGCCTTTTAACCATATTGTTGAGACGTATGTTCAATATGGTTACTCGGTAGATGAGTTAATTTATGGAAAGAGCGCAGACTCAACAAAACAAAAAGCCGCAGCTCCCACAAGTGATGATGCTTTGCGAGCATTAGATATGGTCGAAAAGATATTAGAACGGGAGTTGTATAGTAGAAATTTGCCAGCGGATAGATTATTAACAGTGGCCAACAAGTTACGCCCAGTGTTAATAAAGGCCTGCTTTGAAAATGATTTTTGCGAACCACTTGTTGAAACTATGGCAAAGGGGGCGCTAACGTTGGCATAAATGGAGTTTTACCCAATGTTAAAAAGTATTGTACTTTCAGCCCTAACATTAGCCGCTTTTACCTTTACGAGTGCGACTCAGGCTTTGGAGCCTTTGCCTGATAGAGCGCGTGTTTCATCTATGCAAGCTCAGCTACTGTTGCCAGACAGCAGTAGCTTAAGTGTAGATATGAACTTTGATTGTGGCTCAGCGTTTGAGTCAACAGGGATGATTATTACAAACGAGCGTGGCGCTCAGCTTTTAGCTGCTGCATACACGCACATGTACGGACAGGAAGCCGGTGAATTTGTGATGCAACAGTGGTACACAAAAAAACACCCTGATGACCCGCGTAAACCGACCTTTCTTATTGTTAAACCCAACCAAAATATTAATTGGGAAAAACCAGCAACGGCTAAAACAAGCCTGTTACAAGCGCGAACACTTGATGCTCAAAGTGTGAGTAGTGACGATGCAACCCCTGATTACCAGGCAACGGTTGAGTCGTTCTGTGGTACGCGCAACCACGTACAATATTAATAATTAGGCTCTTATAATAATAAATGGCGCGGCTTAAGCTGCGCCGACCAAGGAGAGGGGCATTGATTATGTCTGTTAAAGCACGTTTATACGGTGGATTACTTTTCATTGTGCTTTGCCTATTTTCAACAGGGGCAAGTGCGCATAGTACACCTAATAACATGACTGAAGTGGTACAGGGCAAGAATGGCTTTATGTATTTTGCTAGCCACGAAGGTTTGTATAAATATGATGGTTATCACTTTGCATTAATTGAGGCGCTGCCAGCACAGTGGGTATATGCGCTTACAACGAATGCAGATAAAAGCATGTTATATGCTGCGAGTAATGGTCATATTTATGCTTACGATGTTTTAACAGGCAATGTTAAGCAATTTGCCGAAGTAACCAGTAAAGATATGGCCGTAAATGGCCAGCATGTGTACGCCGCTACCTCGAAAGGGGTTGAGGTGTTAAGCAAAAAAAGCGCTGGGAACCTGCAAGCGCTGGTTGGGCAAACTGTGTTAAAAGTGCTATCGCACGATGGTCAAGTATACGCACTAACCAACACAGGGCTTTGGCATTTGAATTTAAAGCATCAGCGTCAGCTGATAAAAATGCCCATACATTCAGGGTTAATTGCCGCTGTTGGCGATAGATTATATATAGCCCACGAACAAACCCTTTATAGTTACGACCTCATCACAGAACAAGTTCATAAAACCTCACTTAACACCACACCTAGCGCTATGACCATCTATAAAAATAGTTACTTAGCGATGGCTATGGCAGGTGAAGTTCGTTTGTATTCAACGCTCGATAAACAATTTGTATCGGGTGTTTTGAATAAAAGTAAGCTGTTTTTTAATAGTGTTTATGCGGACTCACAATCAAACCTTTGGGCTGTAGCTGATAATGAATACGAGATTATTTCTCAAGATTTGAATCAGTTTAACCTGCCACTGGTGAGTCGATACAACGTGCTAGGTAAAGATAATCAGAGTTTATTAATGGGCACCGATTCGGGTGTTTATCGCTTTGTGCAGCGCCAGTTCGTGGCAATGGACGCGTTAAATAACGCGCTTAGCCAAGTACAAAGCAGTGAAATTACCAGTATTGCCAGTGATAAAGTAACGCTTGTTGGCACTACAAATGGTTTATATGTGTGGCAAAACGAGCAGTTAAGCCAGTTGGCGAATGGTTATATTTTAGGTATTGAAAAAATTGCCGGCTGTTGGCTTGTGTCTACCAGTGGCAAAGGCGTGATAGTGATTGATGATAACTTGGCCATTGAAAAAGTGCTGAATGTTGACAGCGGCCTTGCTGCTAATGAAGTACTGGCAACCAATAAGTTTGAGCACTTGCTGTATATAAGTACTAGCAAAGGTTTGAGTGTGTACAACGTTAAAACGGGTAATATGAGCCACAGCCTTACAACTCAAGCAGGCAAAGTAAGTAAAGTGACGATGCTTGATAATAGCGTTTATGTAGCAGCTTATGGTGGTGGCCTGTATAAGCAAACCAATAACGGGTTTAAATTGTTAGTAAGCCCTCGGTTCATTACTGATTTAGCGGTGTTCAATGGCAGCTTGTACATTGCAACTACAAACGGTTTATTTACGCTGGTGGATGAAACGGTTGTAGCCATTCCTCATACTGAAAAACAATACTTTGGCGCTAATAGTTTAATGGCTTATAACGGCGCGATGTATGCGGTGTCGAACAATGGGTTATTAGGTTTGAGCAATACGAACTTGCAAAACGATAAGCCTGTTTTGGTGTCGTCAATGAGTGTGAATGATGCCAGCTTAAATGCATTAAATGATGTACAACAAGCTAGCCAAATGACGTTGCACTTTAGTAATTTTGACTATGCACTTACTCAATATTACGACTATCAATATAGCCATAATGGCGGTGCCTGGATAAATCTAAACGAGCCAGTAGTTCACTTTAGCCAGTTAAACGAAGGTGAACATAGCTTAGTTGTAAGAGCTACGTTAGATGGTAGCCACTTTGTTAAAAGCGCCCCCATAGTTTGGAATGTTCACGGCTCTTTTTATAAAAGCGATGCCTTTGCGTGGGTGTGCGCTGTGTTAGTGGTTTTATTGTTTGTTGCAGTATTTTTTGTGTTTTTGCAACGCCATAAGCAAATGCGTGAAGTATTTAGACGTATGCGTGATACCAAGCAACAAACTGCATTAAGCCAGGGCTTTAGAAAATTGGTGTCGGGTTCGCATTTATGCCAAGGCAATGACTTACAGTTAAGCGATGGCCTGCTGCAGCTGGACGAAGCGAAAGATATTTTATTACCTGTTGTGTACAGCCATGGTGCACTGGGCAATACCTCGCTTGAAGATGGCCTTAAGATGCTCTCGGCCAATACATCACTGCAATATAGCCAAACAGAGGTTGAGTTTAATTTAGCGCTTGGAAGCAAAGCTTTACCTGAGAAGCTAAGCCAGGACATTTACGCGTTTATTAATCATGCTTTTATTAATGCGTTGCAACATGCTGAGGCGCGTTACATTGAAGTGAGTGGTAAGCGAAGCAAAGATGACTTTGTGATCACTATACAAGACGATGGTAAAGGAATTGCCTTTTTAGATAAGTTTATGCGCTTTGGTACCGGCCTTGAGTCGATGCACGATATTGCCCGTTCGTTAGGGGGGAAACTACGCATTAACCGAGGTATTAAAAATGGTACCGTGGTGCAGTTGAAGTTTAGAGCACAGTGTAAGGATTCTAAAAACAGTAGAAAACTTGAGGGTGCTGCATCATGACCCCTGAGTTTTCTGAGCACATTACCCTTGTTATATTTTTTGTTGGTATTGCTTTGTGCTTGCCGTATATATTTCACGTTGGGTATCACCTGGTGCGGTATTTGTGGGTGATTATCGGTATTCGATACAGTGCTAAAGAGCGGCAATTCCGTAAAACCATGGCTCGACTTAATCGAGAGCGTAAAGCACTCAAAAAGCAAAACTGTTCAAGTAAGCATGTTGATCAACAAATACAGGAATTAATAATTGACTATTGCCGTGATACTGATGAGTTAGTTGAGCAGTTGCTTAAGCAATAACATTATCATTAAACATTTCCTCCCCATTCATTTTTACTAAAACCCTTTAATTTAGCCCCTCAGTAAATAGCGCCACACTGGCGCTATGAAAACACAAAACTTTGCCGACCTTACCCCGAATTACAGCCGTGCATTTTTATTTTGCATGGACTGGATATATGAGGCAGAAGGAGGCGACTCTGATCATAGCGCCGACAAAGGTGGGCGAACGCGGTATGGCATAAGCCAAGCTGCTTACCCGAATGTTGATATAGCTAATTTGACATGGCCTCAAGCCATGCGCATTTACCATCGTGATTTTTGGCGCGGTAGCCGTGCTAAAGAACTGGCTGAGTATGGTTTATATGAATTAGCTATGTTGCATTTAGATTCAGCTATTAACCATGGCGTGCCACTGGCCAATATGCTTTTGCAGCAAGTATTGCGAGTAAAGGTTGATGGCATATTAGGTTCACGCACCTTCGCTGCAGCCATTAACGCAAATCAAACTAACCTAATGGTTGACTACTTTGCACGCCGCGCCAGCAAATACAGCCGTATTGTAGTTAATGATCCTAGCCAAATTGCGTTTTTATTTGGCTGGCATCGTCGCTTATTTAAGCTTGAAAACCGCATCGAGCGCGTTATTCGTGAACTTAAAATGAGTGAGGCAGCATGAAAAGTTATCCTCACTACGTTAAGCGTGGTCGCGAAGCGCGCATTAGCACTTACCAAAATGGTACCAACCCAGACCCACAGAGCATTTGCCCTGTGGGCGACACCACTTTAGTTAATGCATTTTTAAAAGGCTGGCACTCAATTAGCGGTGTTCGCCTTGAAGCCGAAGCCCGCATTGCAAATACAGCAAAAACAAATAGGAGTAACCCCCGTGGATGATATGAACCAAATAGTTAAATGGTACCCATGGGTGCAAGGAGCTGTGCTGGTTTTTTTCTTTGTAGGTGCGTATGTGCTTAAGAAATCATTTGCTAGCAAGGATGATGTGACGGCACAAGACAAGCGATTGCAAACGGTAGAGCAAACGTATGTGAAGAATGAAGATTTTGCTGAAGTTAAAGCGGCTGTTCAACGCATCGAAGTTGAGGTGAAAGACTTACCTCAAAATGTTAGTGCGTTAAGTAAAGAAGTCGCCAAGCTACAGGGTGAAAATAACCATTTACATGATCTTTTAAAACGCATTGAGCATCCGCTTAATTTGATTGTTGAA
>Ga0208203_1000629_pt1 | contig 15503 bp, 12 predicted proteins | sample DeeseametaMP2914_FD_184167 | JGI IMG/M metagenome (GOLD analysis project Ga0208203, IMG submission 184167) | Marine microbial communities from the Deep Atlantic Ocean - MP2914 (SPAdes) | ecosystem: Environmental > Aquatic > Marine > Oceanic | place: West of Santa Cruz de la Palma, Atlantic Ocean...
CTCTTCGCGCACATCTTTCATGTCTGTTCCCATTGCCCGTCAGAATGTGCGGCCAGTATAGCGCCCCCATCGTGAAGGGAACGAACCGGGATCAATTTCCATGCTGGACACCTCAGAAGAAAATCGCCGCCGGCACACTCTCGACCCTCACCAGCCGGTATGGGTGTTTGGCTACGGGTCACTGATCTACAAGGCGGATTTCCCTTTTCTGGAGCGCCGCCCCGCCACCATCCAGGGCTGGGCACGCCGGTTCTGGCAGGGCTCACATGACCACCGAGGCACTCCGGAGCTTCCCGGCCGGGTCGTGACCCTGATCGAGAGCCCCGGCACCGCCTGCGTGGGCATGGCCTACCGCATCACCCCGGACGTGTTCGGGCATCTGGATCATCGGGAGAAAAATGGCTACCTGCGCTTCCAGACGACCATGACCTTTGCAGATAACCAGCAGGCCGAAGGGCTGGTGTATATCGCTACGGCAGATAACGGTGCCTTCCTTGGGGAATCCGATGAGAAGGCCATTGCCGAGCATATTGCCCGCAGCCACGGCCCCAGTGGCAGCAACCGTGATTACCTGCTGCAGCTGGCAGACGCACTGCGGCAACTGGAGGCCAGCGATGAGCATGTCTTTGCCATCGAGAAATACCTGCGGGAGGCAAACCAATGACTCGGTGTGAATGCCGCTCCGGTCGTGACTATGCCGACTGCTGCCAGCCACTCCATCAGGGGCAAGCAGCCAGCCATCCGGAAGCGCTCATGCGTTCGCGATTCTGCGCCTTTGCCCGGGGAAACACCGATTACCTGAGCCGCAGCTGGCATGCCGACACTCGCCCCGCCAACCTGTCGCTGGATAGCGACGAACACTGGGTCAATCTTGATATCCTGGACAGCGATGAAGACGGCGACAACGGCAGCGTCCACTTTCGCGCCACCTGCCGGATCGGGCAGACATTCAGTGTACTGGAAGAAACTTCACGCTTTGTTCGCGAAGGCGGGCACTGGTTTTATCTGGCGGGCAGTCCTTCTGTCACCCCCCTGAAGCCAGGCCGCAATGACCCCTGCCCCTGTGGCAGCGGGAAAAAATTCAAGAAATGCTGTGACTAGCACCCGCACGAGCTCGCCTCCATTTCAATAAAAATGGAGCGCACCGTCCTCCACCGGTTCTTCCAGCAGCATGTGCCGGTCACGGGCATAGTGGTTCATGACTTTCCAGGGATGGTGTCGCCCCTGACGCGGCAGCTTGTGGCTGGAACGCTTCACATATCCCGACGCAAGCGCATCCATGATAGAGGTGTCATCCCGTTTCAGGGTGTCATCGGCGTTTGGCACCGCCACCCCGTGCCCCTCCAGCTCCATATGATTCAACAAGCGGCAAACATAGGCCGAGGCGATATCTGCCTTCAGGGTCCAGGAGGCATTGGTATACCCGAATATCCAGGCCATATTCGGCATGCCTTCCAGCAACACGCCCTTGTAGGTCAGCCGCTCACTGACGTTAGCCGGGGCTCCGTCAAGACTCAACGTCATCCCTCCCAGCACCTGTAAATTCAGACCGGTAGCCGTGACGATGATATCGGCCTCCAGCTGCCGCCCGGACTGCAACTGGATGCCCGTTTCGGTAAAGGTCTCAATCTGGTCCGTGACCACCGACGCCTTGCCTTCTCTCAAGGCGTCGAACAGGTCACCATCCGGCACCGCGCACAGGCGCTCATCCCAGGGCATATAGCGGGGGGAAAAATGCGCCATGTCGACCTGCCCCTTGAGTTGCCGTTTCACATTTCCCAGCAACACACGTCGCACCGGGTTGGGGTAGCGTTTTGCTGCCCGGTACAGCAATCGTTGCAGTTTGATATTGCGCCAGCGGGCCAGCCCGAAGACCCAATCGGGTGGCAGAAACTTTTCCAGCCACTCAGACAGCTTGTCCTGCGAAGGCAGTGAAAAAATATACGACGGAGAGCGCTGCAACATGGTCACGTGAGCCGCCTCACCAGCCATGGCAGGCACCAACGTCACCGCGGTGGCACCACTGCCAATCACCACCACTTTCTTGCCAGCATAGTCCAGCCCCTCAGGCCACTGCTGGGGGTGAATGCATTGCCCGGCAAAACGTTCCTGACCCGGGAAATCCGGCAAATAGCCTTTGTCATAGTTGTAATAGCCAGTACAACCAATCAGAAAACGGGCCGTCACCGTCTCGTCTTCGCCGTTATCTTCATTCACCATCGACACCGTCCAGCATTGCTGCTCCGCGGACCAGTCGGCGTTGAGGGTTTTGCGGCCAAAACGAATGTGCGGGGTGATCTCAAAAGCATCAGCGGTGTCACTAATATAGTCGCGAATGGAAGCGCCATCGGCCAACACCTTGAATGCATTCCAGGGGCGAAAGCCGTAGCCAAAACTGAACATATCGGAATCGGATCGAATACCCGGATAACGAAACAGGTCCCAGGTACCGCCCACCGCTTTGCGCCGCTCAATGAGCATGAAGGTTTTTTGCGGGCATTCGCGCTGCAAGTGACAGGCCGCACCGATACCGGAAAGACCAGCGCCAATGATAAGAACATCCACATCCGGTTTCTTCTGGTTAGCCATACCGCTCTCCCGACCGTTTTCTGGAATGTCCTCCTATAGCAACGCAACCGGTTCGCTGCGGCAACTGATTTTTGTAACCGCACGCCAATCGCGACACTATCCAGGCAAAATCAGCCTTTTTGGCACAATCACCACATACATTCACAGCAACAATGGTTAGGCTGAGCCTCATTGTATTCATTCGCCAAGGGAGTTCTCATGAGTGATTCAAGCTATGACGTGATTGTCTTCGGTGCCACCAGCTTTGTGGGCCAGATTCTTTGCCAGTACCTGACCGATACCTATGGTGTGGATGGCGAGCTCAAGTGGGCCGCGGCAGGACGCTCTGAAACCAAATTGCAGCAGGTCAAAGAAGCTCTCGGCAGCAAGGCGGACAAACTTGCACTGATCACCGCCGACGCCAATGACGATGCCAGCCTGGAAGCATTGTGTGCGAACACCGCCGTGGTGATTTCCACGGTAGGACCCTACGCACTGTACGGCGAACCCATGATTCGTGCCTGCACGAGCACGGGCACGGATTACTGCGATCTCACCGGCGAAGCGCAATGGATCGCCGACATGCTGGAAAAATACGAAGCCGCCGCCAAAGCCAGCGGAGCCCGCATTGTGCATTGCTGTGGTTTCGACTCCATCCCTTCTGACATGGGCGTCTTTTTCCTGCAGCAACAGGCGAAAAAGCAATTCAACGCACCGGCGACGCGCGTCGGCATGCGCGTGAAGGTAGCCAAAGGCGGCGTATCGGGTGGCACCGTGGCCAGCATGATGAACATTGCCGAAGAAGCCGCTGGCGACCCGGAGCTGCGCCGCAAGCTGGCTAACCCTTACCTGCTATGCCCGGCGGACCATGGCCTGACGGCCCGCCAGCACAGTATTGCCATGCCCGAATACGACGACGACTTTCGCGCCTGGGTGGCACCGTTTGTCATGGATGCCATCAACAGTCGTATCGTGCATCGCTCCAATGCCCTCAACGGCTATAGCCCCGCCATGACCTATAACGAGGGCATGCTTACCGGCGATGGTATCGGCGGGCGGCTAAAAGCCCTGGGCATCGGCGTCGGAACCGGTCTGTTCTTCGGTGCTGCCGCGCTGGCACCCACCCGCTGGGCGCTGAACAAGTTTGTGGTGCCTCAGCCCGGGGAAGGTCCCAGCCCGGAAGCCCAGAAAGCCGGTTTTTATGATATTCGTCTGGCCGGACACACGGATCAGGGCGACACCCTTACCGTCAAGGTCACTGGCGATGCGGATCCGGGTTACGGCTCCACTGCCAAGTTGTTGGGACAAGCCGGCGCCTGTCTGGCCAAGGACATCCCGGACGATGCCCCCGGCGGCTTCTGGACGACCGCCAGCCTGCTCGGCGAAGCCCTGCTCAAACGACTGCAGAACAAGGCAGGCATGACGTTCGAGGTAGTCTGAAGGGACGCCTGACGCCTGACGTAAAAAGGCCCGCCCGATAAACCGGGCGGGCCTTTTACGTCGGTACAAACCTCGCACCAAGCAGTTGTTTTTTGATTATCGAAATTCGGTACTCGAAACTCGCTTCTGGAATCCTTACCTCGCCCGGGCTCGGATCGCTGCAGGCGGGCTCCTACGGAGATTTCTGCAAAGGCCTGGTTGAATTTACGTCAGGTATCCAGCCTCAGGCGTCCAGCCTCCCTATTGCTTCTTCATCATCTGATAACGCGCAGAGGTCTCCCAGATTTCATTGGAATCCGGCAGGAAATAGAACTTGGAAATATGGTGCTGGTCCTTGATCTTCATGGCCAGGATGTAGGCGCCGACGAACTCCGGCTTACCGGGGCTGGATTTGATCCGCATGAAATCACCGCCATCCTTGGTGCGCACCAGCCCCCAATCCGCTTTCACCGTGCGACCACCGGCCCAGTTGACCGTGACCGTGCCATCCTTGCCGAAGTGGTAAGTGCTGCCATCCTGTGAAAAGCCACCCCCCTTGCCTTCAAAGTTGTCATAGCCACCGAACACAGCAGCCGGCACCCCGTTAACCGTTACCTTGTGGCCAGAGTAATTGAAGTCCTCAGCCACTGCCGGCAGGGACATCCCCAATCCAACCATCAGCATGACAAACCAGCGCATCACTATCCCCTCTTGGTTATCCGTGCAGGCGGAACGATCTCCGCAATGGGTTAACGGTAACGATCCGTGGCAAGGCGCACATCCCCCATATGGGGGATGTCAGGCAAAGGCAGAGGCACATTCACCACAGAGTTCACATAGGTCACAGAAAACCCCTTCTGTCATCAGTGAACTCTGTGTCCTCTGTGTTAAAAACGGTTTTATCTCCTGACTAGGAGTCGCACCGCCGCACAGGGGAAATACGGTTTTGCCTTTCCTCATAGCTCAAGGCTCGCAGCTCACAGCTACTTTTGCTACTGCAGTTGGAAATCCTTTACCGGCAACGGCTCCGGTGCCGTGTCTCCCAACGCTTCGGCCACCGAGATTTCGTGGATCCGGCACAGCGCATCCAGCGGTAAATCATTCGGGTCCCGGCCAAACGGGGTTTCAAGATGTTCTGACAATCGGTCGATGCCGAAGAAGGTATACGCGACCACTGCCACCATCACCGGCGTCGCCCATCCCAACGCCCCGACCAGAACAAACGGCAACAGGTAGCAATAGACATAGGCAGTGCGGTGCACCAGCAGGGTGTAGGCAAACGGCAGAGGAGTAGAGGCAATGCGCTCGCAGGCCGCCTGGATGCCACTGATCGCAGTCAGTCTCTCATCCAGCACCTTGAACGCCACACTGTCGAGCTCACCGCTCTGGTGTTGCACTGCCAGCCCCTCACCGGCCAGTGCCAGAATGGCATCGGCCCGGTTCTGCTTGCCGGCCAGTGTCTCGCTGTCCTGCTCCGACAACCAGCGCGCCACCTCTGCCGTGCCATCTTCTTCCCGCAGCTGGCCTTTCAGCGCATGGGCATGGGCAAGCATCTGCTGCAATAACCGCCGTCGTGGCGCCTCTGCCAGCAACGCCCGACTGGCCCGGGCCAGACTGCGAATCTCGTAGACCATCTGCCCCCACTGTTTGCGCGCTTCCCACCAACGGTCATAGGAAGCGTTGTTGCGAAAGCCCAGCAAGATGGACAGCACAATCCCGAGCAATGTCACCGGCATGATCGTCAGACTGCCCAGCTCCACCACATGCCAGCGACTGAGCGCAGTCCATACCACCGAGAACAACGCCACACAGACAATGTGCGGCAGGATTTCCGGCACCACAGATCCGCGCAGGGTAAACAGCAGGGCAATAGCATTGGGGCGATCACGAACAATCATGGGGCGGGTCCGTCAGCAATAAAAAAGGCGAGCAGCGAACCCATGATACGGGATTCGCTCGCGGCTCGCCTTTTGCGGTCAGCGCTGCCAGCGCCGTGATCTATGTCTTGGGCACGGCCGGGGCCGGCGCCCCCGCCAGGGCACGATAGACATCCACCATGGCCTTGACCTGATCGGTGCGGCTGCGCACCTCTGCGTCACGGATTTCGGTCAGCTCCTGCTCCGCATCGAGCACTTCAAAGTAGCCAATAAAGCCCCGCTCGTAGCGGGTGCGGGCCAGTGCGGCGGCCTGCCGGGCATCCTCTGACGCCGAGGCAAGACGCGAAACCCGTGTCTGCAGTTGCTGATAACGGACCAACCGGTTTTCTGTTTCTTCCAGTGCCGCCAGCACGGCTTGCTGATAGGACGCCAGCGCGGCCTGGCCTTCGGCATCCCGTGCATCAATACGCGCCCGCACCTTGCCGTAATCCAGAAAGGTCCAGTCCACCCCCAGTGCCACTCGGCGCGACTCCGATGCTCCCTGAAACAGGTCACCCGGCTCGGCAGCCACCGAGCCCAACAACCCGCTCAGCGTGAAGCGCGGATACAGGTCAGCGGTGGCGATACCAATGCGTGCCGTTGCCGCCGCCAGGCGACGTTCGGCAGCGATGATGTCCGGCCGCCGGCGCAGCACATCACCGGGGCTGTCCACCGGAATCACCGGGACACTGCCGGGCAACGGCTTGAGCGGCACCAAACGCTCCAGCAAGGCCGCCGGGGGCTGCCCGGTCAGAACGGCAAGACGATGCATGTCCGCGCGCAGCGCCGCCTCCAGCTCCGGGAGGGCGGCTCGTGTGCGCGCCAGCTGGGCCCGCGCCCGAACCTTGTCGAATTCCGTCGCCCGACCAGCATCGGCCCGGGCCGTGACAATGGCCAGCGTCTCTTCCTGCAACGTCACGTTCTGGTTGGCCACCTGTAAACGCTGCTGCAAGCCACGCATGTTGAAATAGGTGTTGGCCACCTGTCCTGCCAGAACCACCTGTAGCGCCGCCAGATCCGCACCGGTGGCCTGCAGTTCTGCCGCCTGCGATTCACTGGCCCGACGCAAGCGCCCAAACAGGTCCAGCTCCCAGCTGGCATTCAGCCCTGCCTGGTAGCGCTCCACCCGCTCTGGGCCACCCAGCTGCTCCACCGCTGACAGGTGCTGCTCTGCCCCCGCTGCCGACGCCGTCAGTGACGGCCACTGCTCACGGCGGGCACCGTACAGCAACGCCGCAGAGCGCTCGTATCGTGCCAGTGCCACCTGCAAATCCAGGTTGTCGGCCAGGGTCAGGTCGAGCAGCTCTGACAGTAGCGGGTCATCAAACCCCTGCCAGAATTGCTGCTCGACGTCCGCGAAGGCCCCGCCATCGTGGGGCGCCTGAAAATGGGCCGGCGCCGGCGTCTCCGGCACCTGGTAGTCCGGGCCCACCGCGCAACCTGACAACAGCAGGAACGCCGCAAGCATTGATAATCTAGTCATGTTGCTTTCCTTCATCATGTCTCAGTGATTGCCGTCAGACAGGGCAGGCGTGGTGTCAGGGTCATGGGCTACCGGCGGCTTGCTGCCAGCGAGCTTGCGCAACACCACATAGAAAACCGGTGTCAGGAACAGACCGAACAGGGTCACCCCCAGCATGCCGAAGAACAGCGCGATACCCAGCGCCTGACGCACTTCAGACCCGGCACCACTGCCCAGCACCAGCGGCAGCACCGCGGCAGTGAACGTGATGGAAGTCATGATGATCGGCCGTAAACGCAGGCGGCAGGCTTCCAGCGCGGCATCCACCACACTTTTGCCTTCCATCTCCAGTTCGCGGGCGAACTCCACAATCAGGATGGCGTTCTTGCAAGCCAATGCGATCAACACCACCAGGCCCACCTGGACGAAAATATTGTTGTCGCCACCGAAGAACCACACCCCCATCAACGCAGACAGCATGCACATCGGTACGATCAGGATCACCGCCAGTGGCAACGTCCAGCTTTCGTAAAGAGCCGCCAGCACCAGAAACACCAGCAGGATCGAAAGCGGGAAGACCAGCAAGGCGGCATTGCCCTGGGTGGCCTGCTGGTAACTCAGGTCGGTCCACTCAAAACTCATCCCCGCAGGCAGAACCTGCTCGGCAATGCCATTGAGAACCGCCATGGCCTGAGCCGATGACAGCAACCGCGGGTCTGCTTCGCCAGCCAGGTCAGCAGCCGGGTAACCGTTGTAGCGCAACACCGGATCCGGTCCGAAATCTTCGCTGATAGTGACCATGGAACCGATCGGCACCATCTCGCCGTTCACATTGCGGGTCTTGAGGTTGGCGATATCCTCGACGCTGTCACGGAACGGCGCATCGGCCTGGGCCACGACCTGCCAGGTACGGCCAAAGCGGTTGAAGTCGTTCACGTAGCTGGACCCGAGATAGGTCTGCAAGGTATCGAACAACTCCGTCAACGGCACTCCCTGGGCCTTGGCTTTGAGACGATCCACCTCGGCATTCAGCTGCGGCACATTGGCCTGGTAACTGGTAATCGGGAACCCCATGCCCGGGGTCTGGGATACCGCCCCCTGGAAGGCATTAACCGCATCCTGTAGCGCGCCATAGCCCAGGTTGCCGCGGTCCTCGATAAACATCTGGTACCCGGATCCGTTACCCAGGCCCAGAATCGGTGGCGGCATGAAGGAAAACGCAAACCCTTCTTTCAACGCGCCCACTTTCTGGTTGATCTCTGCATTGATCTGTTCCGCAGTGCGGCTGCGTTCTGAAAAAGGCGCCAGCGGAAAGAACACCAAACCGGTATTGGAGGTGTTGGTGAACTGCAGGGCATTCAGCCCGGGAAACGCCACCGCATGGGCGACGCCCTCGGTGTCCAGACCGATATCCACCACCTGTTGCAGCAGTTGATCAGTTCGTTCCAGCGATGCCCCTTCCGGTAATTTCACCCCGGCAATCAGATACAGTTTGTCCTGAATGGGAATAAAGCCAGGCGGAACAGCCTTGAACATCAAACCGGTGCTGGCCAGCAGCAAGGCATAAATCACAAACACCACGCCGCGATGATGCAACGAGCGCGAAACACCGCTCTCGTAGCGCTGTGAACTGGCGTTGAAGAACCGGTTGAAGGGCCGGAAGATCCAGCCAAACAAGCTATCAATAATGCGCGTCAGTCGGTCCTTGGGCGCGTCATGAGGCTTGAGCAACATGGCCGCCAGCGCCGGTGACAGGGTCAGGGAATTAATGGTGGAAATCACCGTGGAGATGGCAATGGTCACCGCAAACTGCCGGTAGAATTGCCCGGTCACCCCATCCAGAAACGCCATCGGCACAAAGACCGCACACAGCACCAAACCAATGGCCACAATGGGCCCGGACACTTCTTTCATGGCCTGGTGCGCAGCGGCCAGGGGCGCCAGGCCCTCTTCGATATTACGCTCCACGTTCTCCACGACCACGATGGCGTCATCCACCACGATGCCAATGGCAAGCACCAGTCCGAACAGGGTCAGGGTATTGATCGAGTACCCCAGCAAATAAAGCGCAGCGAAAGTACCGACCACCGACACAGGTACCGCCAGCAATGGAATGATCGAGGCACGCCAGGTCTGTAAAAACAGGGTGACCACCAGCACTACCAGCAACACGGCTTCCAGCAGGGTCTGGATAACCGACTTGATGGAATCACTGACGAAAATCGTGGTGTCATACACCGTTTCGTACTTCACCCCCTCAGGAAAGCGGGTGGCGATTTCGTCCATGGCGGCAATCACCTGCTCACGGATCTCCAGCGCATTGGCTCCGGGGGACTGGAAAATACCAATGGCCACGGCATCCATGCTGTCCAGTTGCGAGCGCAGCGTGTAGTCCCCTGCCCCCAGTTCCAGCCGGGCCACATCCGACAGCCGCACGATTTCGCCCGAGGCACCGCTCTTGATCACGATATCGGAAAATTCTTCCGGCGTGCTTAACCGCCCCTGCGCGTTGATCAGGGTCAGGAAGTCACTGCCGGGCATGGGTTCCGCGCCCAGCTGACCGGCGGACACCTGCACATTCTGTTCGCGCATGGCGCCGACCACATCGCTAGCGGTCAGCCCCCGTGCGGCAACCTTGTCGGGGTCCAGCCAGGCACGCATGGCGTAATCGCCACCCCCGAAAATCTGCGCTTCGCCCACGCCGCGAATCCGGGCCAGCACATCACGCACATGCAAGCGCGCATAGTTGCGAAGATAAAGCGTATCGTAACGGCCATCCGGCGAGGTCAGATGCACCACCATCAGGAAGGTGGGCGACTGTTTCTGCGTGGTAACGCCTTGCCGGCGAACATCTTCCGGCAACCGGGCCAGGGCCTGGCTGACCCGGTTCTGCACCCGCACGGTGGCATCATCGGCATCAATATCCGGACGGAATGTCACCGTCATCTGCAGCACCCCGTCGGAGCCCGCTACCGACTTCAGGTACATCATGCCTTCCACCCCGGTGATCGCTTCTTCCAGGGGCGTTGCCACGGTTTCCGCAATGACCTTGGGGTTGGCGCCCGGATACACCGTACGCACCACCACGGAAGGAGGTACTACTTCCGGGTACTCGCTAATGGGCAGACTGGGGATCGAGATGGCCCCTACCGCAAAAATGATGATCGACAACACCGCGGCAAAAATCGGCCTGTCGACAAAGAATCGTGAAAAATTCATGGCAATACGCCTCCTGCCGGCCAGGCGCAAGCCTGCCGGATTATGTCGTTCCCGGAGTTATTGCGTCAGGCCGGCAAGGGCCAGCCTGATCGCCAATGTGGATGAGAAGTTATGGGGTCGCGTGTCTCAGGGTTGTGCTGCGGCGATAGCACTGGCCTGGCCAGCCGGGGCGGCAGGTTCACACATCGCTACCTGTCTGGGCTGTACCGGCATACCATCACCAAACACTTTCTGGAGACCGTTGACGATCACCTGGTCACCCTGCTGCAAACCACGACGAATCACCTGCAGATCATCGACCTGCCGTCCGGTTTCGACCTGCCGCCTCGCCACGGTATTGTCGCTGACCACCACGTAGACGAAACGACGGTTCTGGTCAGTCAACACCGCCTTGCGATTCACCATCACGGCCTGATCCAGCTTTGCCACAGGCATTTCAACACGGGCGAACTGGCCGGGCTTAAAAATGCCATCCGGATTGGCCAGCTCCGCGCGGAACTGCAAGGTCCCGGTGCTGCGATCCAGACGGTTGTCGATAAAATCCAGCGTGCCCCGATGGGGATAGCCACTTTCCCCTGCCAGCCCGATGCGTACCGTCGGCGACGGAGCCAACGCCAGCACCGGCTGACTTTCCAGGGCAGATTGTTCGTCGGCCTCGAAATACACGTGCAAGGGGTCCACCGATACCACCGTGGTCAGCAGTGTCTGGTCCGCGTTGGCCAGGTTGCCGCGAGTGACCATGGCGCGGCCTGCCCGGCCACTCACCGGCGCCGTCACACGGGTGTACTGAAGATCCAGCTCGGCGGTATCCAGCGCCGCCTGCGCCGCATTGACCAACGCCTTGGCACTCAGCAACGCGGTGCTGCGTTGGTCATACTCTTCCTGGGAAATGGCCCGGCTTTCCAGCAAGGTGCTGGCTCGTACGGCCTCACTACGCGCCTGGGTCAAACGGCTGCGTGCCTGCTCCAGCTGCGCACGAGCGGCTTGCACCCGTGCCTGGTAAGGGCGGGGATCAATCTGGAAAAGCAGATCGCCCTCCTCGACCAGCGACCCTTCCTCGAAGGCAACCTTGTCAATATACCCACTGACCCGGGGCCGTAACTCCACCGTTTCCGGTGACACCACCCGCCCGGTAAAGGACTCCCACAGGGTCACCGGTTCTGCTATCACGTTTGCCACATCAACCTCCGGTGCCGGCATTGGCTGTTGCCCGGCTTCACTTCGGGCATCACAACCCGCCAGAAAAATCACCGCCATCAGTGCCGCGAAAACACCCCAGTACAACCCGGCCCCAGTGGCCGTTTCTCCACTTATCGTTTCCATTTCCGTGACTCCCGCTATCACTCTTTGTGAGTCCAACCGGACTGCCCATTTCGACAATCCCGATCGCCCACGTACAAAGCAGACCAATCTGCTATGACTGCGCACTCTATTTCCTCAAGCTAACTTGAGGTCAACATTGTTTTTGCCTGTTGCTGTGACGGGCAAAAACATGGAACGCATGTCGAAGAGGCGAAGAATGGCTGCGCAGGCTGCGGCAAGAATTTCCAACCGCCCGTCATGCAACCCTGGAGCGAAAGCGTAGGCCTGGGAGCAGGAATCCGGGTAGCGGGTTCCTGTTCTATGATTGCCCATTTCTGTTTTGGCAAAGGATCAGCGCCTCATCAGGGGACCAATTTCGTCCCGAGTTACGCCACGGTGACGGTAGAGTTTCAGGTAAGTGACCACGGCCGGCGCCGTCTTTCTTAGACGGAAAACCGTTAAAAAACCGGGAAAATCCCGCTAAAAATGGGGAATACAGACACAAGAAAGGAAATCCACGTGCGAAATCGAGACACAGGCGCCAGGCACAATCGACTGCCCATTCCTGCGGTCAGATAAAGTCCGCTTGCCAGTTTCTGCGCAGTCATTGCCTATTTCTGCAGAAAATGTCTGAATGGGGACACAGCCCGACCTAGCCAGCCCTATACTGGCTGCCACAGGAGGCCACCATGACATCACACACCCCTGAATTACCCAGAAACCTCAGCGCCACGCCTCAGCAGCAACTGACCCAGGTAGTCGAACGATGGGCACGTGAGCCCGGCATGCACGAGACCCCGATTGAAGGTGTCTCCCTGTACCGTTCAGATGGCCTCACCAGCTGCAATTCCACGGTGTACGATCCCTCGCTGATTTTTATTCTCCAGGGCACCAAGACCGTTACGCTGGGCGACCGGGAAATTGTCTACGGCCCCATGAGCTATTTAGCCAACTCGGTGCATCTGCCGGTGCTGGGCCAGATTGTGGATGCCTGTGAAGCCCGTCCCTATCTGGCCGCCAAAATCAGCATTGATCCCCAGGAAGTCACCGATCTGGTGCTGGAGCTCGGTGACCGGGTGGCACAGATGGATCCCGATGCCAGCTGCTCCGAAATGGGCTGCAGCCTGTGCATGACACAGATGGACCCGGCCATGCAGGGCGCCCTGTACCGCCTGCTCGGATTACTGGATTCACCTGAAGACGTTCCGGTACTGGCACCACTGGCTCGGCGGGAAATCATTTACCGTTCCCTGATCGGCGAACTGGGACCACGGATGCGCAAGTTTGTTGCTGCCGATTCCCAGGCCAATCGCATTTCCCGGGTTATTTCGACCCTCAAGGATCGCTACGCTGAACCCCTGCGGGTCAAGGAACTGGCCGACTCTGCCAACATGAGCGAGTCCAGCCTGTTTCACAGTTTCAAACAGGTTACCCGCATGTCACCGCTGCAGTTCCAGAAGAAACTGCGCCTTCATGAAGCCCGTCGCCTGATGCTGACGGAAGGGCTGGAAGCGGCCACCGCCAGCTACCGGGTGGGCTATGAAAGCCCCTCCCATTTCAGCCGTGAGTACAGCCGCATGTTCGGCGCCCCGCCCAAAGCAGACGTTTCGAAATTACGCGGCGAACAGATCAGCGCCTGATCTGACCCATGGCAAACGCAAGAGGCCGCCTCCATCCCTGGACGCGGCCTCTTTTTTATCGGTCCGAATCTGGCTCGGCTTGTGCCCGAACCGCAATACTCAGCTCTTGAGCCGATAACCGGTTTTGAAGATCCACCACACCAGGCCAAGACAAATGGCCAGGAACAACCCGGTCATCCCCAGACTGACGGCGATATGGACATCAGCAGTCCCAAAAAAGCTGTAGCGGAAACCGCTGATCAGGTACACCACGGGATTGAAAAGCGTCACCGTTTGCCAGAATGGCGGCAGCATATCGATGGAATAAAAACTCCCACCGAGGAAGGTAAGCGGGGTAATGATCATCAATGGGATGATTTGCAGTTTTTCAAACGTATCAGCCCATACCCCAATGATAAAACCGAACAGGCTGAAGGTGATCGCAGTCAACAACAAAAAGCTGATCATCAGCACCGGATACTGCACTTCATAATCCACAAACAACCGGGCAGTGATCAGAATCAGGATACCCAGGATAGTGGACTTGGTCGCCGCGGCGCCCACATAGCCAATAACAATTTCCACGTAGGAAACCGGTGCCGAAAGCACTTCATAAATGGTACCCGAGAAGGTAGGCATATAAATGCCGAATGACGCATTGGAAATGCTCTGTGTCATCAGGGACAGCATGATCAACCCGGGAATGATGAACGCACCGTAGCTGACACCATCAATCTCGACCATGCGCGAACCAATGGCAGAGCCGAACACCACGAAGTAGAGCGACGTGGAAATCACTGGCGAGGCAATACTCTGCATCAAGGTTCGCCAGGTACGCGCCATTTCAAACGTATAAATCGCCTTGATGGAGTAAAAATTCACTTTCATTGGGCGCTCCCCGATTGTGCTGACGCGGTGCTGTTCACCAGATCCACAAAGATATCTTCCAGTGAGCTCTGCCGGGAATGCAGGTCCTTGAACTCGATGCCTTCATCACTGAGCTTGCGCAGCAGCTCGGCAATCCCGGTGCTCTCCTGATTGGCATCGTAGGTGTACACCATGGCATAGCCGTCATCGCTGAGCTCAAGGGATTCGTAATTCAGCGAGCCCGGCAAAGCGGACAGAGGCTCGGCCAACTGCACCGTCAATTGTTTTCGGCCCAGCTTTTCCATCAGGCGCGCCTTGTCATCCACCAGAATGATTTGCCCCCGGTTGATAATCCCGACCCGGTCCGCCATTTCTTCGGCTTCCTCAATGTAGTGGGTCGTCAGGATAATCGTCACGCCCTGCTCGCGGAGCTGGCGTACCATCTCCCACATTTCACGGCGCAACTCCACATCCACACCGGCGGTAGGCTCGTCCAGAAACAGGATTTTCGGCTCGTGGGACAACGCCTTGGCAATCATCACACGACGCTTCATGCCGCCGGACAGGGTGATGATCTTGTTGTCCTTCTTGTCCCACAACGACAAGGATTTAAGAACTTTCTCGATGTGCGCATCGTTGCGCGGTTTGCCGAACAGACCGCGACTGAAACTCACCGTGGCCCACACCGTTTCAAACGCATCGGTGGACAACTCCTGTGGCACCAGGCCAATGGCACTGCGCGCCGCCCGGTAGTCCTTGACGATATCGTGGCCATCGGCAAGCACCGTGCCTTCAGACGGATTCACAATGCCGCAGATAATACTGATCAGGGTAGTCTTGCCTGCCCCGTTGGGGCCCAGCAGAGCAAAGATTTCACCGGCCTGGATATCCAGATCCACATTCTTCAGGGCCTGAAACCCGGAACCATAAACCTTGTTGAGGCCTTGAACGGAAATAACAGCTGTCATGGCTTTTCTCCTCGGGCGCACATTATGTCATGGATCCGAGGGAACCTCTGAATAACGTCTTACATGCTCAGTCTTTCAGGCTGGTTCGCCCCCTCTATGGGCCAAAAGGTAAAGAGGGGCGCGCTTTTGAAGGTGTATGTCCATCCATCGGCTCTTCACCTTC
>Ga0208203_1000632_pt1 | contig 15480 bp, 15 predicted proteins | sample DeeseametaMP2914_FD_184167 | JGI IMG/M metagenome (GOLD analysis project Ga0208203, IMG submission 184167) | Marine microbial communities from the Deep Atlantic Ocean - MP2914 (SPAdes) | ecosystem: Environmental > Aquatic > Marine > Oceanic | place: West of Santa Cruz de la Palma, Atlantic Ocean...
TCCATCTGAGAGCTTTTTAATAGAGAGACCTATAACGCTTTCACCATTCACACGTGCGAGTGATTCGATGTCTTTATAGGAGTCCTCTATAGTCGCAATGTCCTTGAGCTTAAACATTTTCCCTTCATGGGAAACAATTTCTATGTTTTTAATCTCTTTTACAGATTGAAATTCTCCAATAAATCGTACTGAAATTTTTGAGTTCTGGCGGTCGATTGACCCTCCAGGTACATTTAGGTTTTTCCTTTTGATACTGTTGATAACATCTTCGATAGATAGAAAATTCTTAATAAGAAGATTGTTATCGAGATTGACGTTGATTTGCCTTTCACGTCCACCATAGATGTCAACCGATGCTACCCCCTCAATCGAGCTTAATTTAGTCGAAAGTTTTTTGTCAGCATATTCCCATAGCTGAGTTTCATTCATGCTTGTGCTCGAAAGAGTGAGCTCCGCGATAGGTTGGATAAGAGGGTCAAACTTTTCAATAATAGGAGCATCTGCATCGGCCGGAAAGTCGTTTAGAATGGCCTCAACTTTGTCTTTAACTTCGATCGATTTAACATTGATATCGGCTTCGATGTTAAACTCTACAAGAGTTGATCCTACTGAGTCTTTGGACGTAGATTTGATACTTTTGATTTCAGAAATTTCAGAAACAACATCTTCAATTTTCTTAGTGATTTGAGTTTCTATTTCTTCAGGTGATGCGCCAGGGTAAATTGTCGTTATATTGACAAGAGGGTAGTCAATCTTTGGATTGTCTTCAATAACGAGGTTGGACATTGATACAAGTCCCATAACCATGAAAAAGAGGATCATAATTATAGTCATTGATGGTCTGGTTATAAATGTCTTAAGCATATTATTTCTCCAGCTTATTGTACGATAAGTACTTTTTCATTTTGATTAAGGTCGCGTTGGTCGCTAATGATTACCTTTTCGTCTTTGCCTATCCCATTAAGGATGGAGACATCTTTACTATTCGATATCCCAATTTTTACGGGCTTTATGGCAACTCGATTATTCTTGTCTACAGTGTAAACCTCTGGTGTTTTTTTGCGAAAAGAGACCGCATCACGAGGAAGTATTATCGTTCTTTTAATAGTTTTGTTCGGAACCTTGACGACAGTGAGCTTTTCCGCCATTTCTAAGGGAATATTCTCAAGTTTAATCGTTATTGGAAGTAGTCCTGTTAAGGGGTTTAGTCGTGTTGCTAGATTTGTGATTTTGCCAATATAATTTTTCCCCTTATATTCGACTTCGGCTTTTGTTCCTTGCTTGAGGCTTCGTGCTATTTCTCGAGCAACCTCTGTTCTTAGATAGCCGTTACTATCTAAAAAACCTGATATGAGGTGATAACTATTTAAGGTACCTACCTTAACATCAATAACGTTAACTGGCGTGCCATTCTCTTTTCGCTCTTGATTCAAGGTTAGAGGAACGATTTTCTTTTCTTCAATGAGCAATTGATCTTTATATAAAAGAGAGCCAGCGTATATGGCAATTATGACGATCACTGCGATGAGGTGTTTCATAGTTAGCTCTCCTTAGTGGACTTAGCCTTTAAGGCTTCAAGTTGTGTATTAATGAGTTGAAGTTCTAGAAAGTTGCTTGCAAGGTTTATTTTGTTTTGAGTGAGCAGAAGTTCACGATCATTGAGCTCCGTCTGTGTAACCGTCCCTGATCGGAAAGCCCTAAGAGCAACGTTGTAAGAACTTTTTGCGACAGAGATTGCTTTCTGATTGGTTGCAATTTGCTTTAGTAATATTTCGTATTTTTGCTGAAGATTAGAGATTTGGGATTCGAGATCTCTTTTTCCATGAGTGAGTGTAAGTTCTGTGATTCTTCTTTTCGTTTCAGCTATAGACTGTTGAAACGATTTCTTTCCTCCTGTTGGCAAGTCAAACGTTAAAAGTAAACCTGCATTTACATTGTCTTGAGTTAAGAAGTTGTTTTCGTCAAACTCACCATAATATCCAACACGGCCATAACTTAATGAAAAACTGAGAGTAGGATAGTAATTTTTTTTCTCTATAGACTCTAAGTTCTTACTCATTTCGAGTTGGTTCTGGAGCAAGTTAATGTGTGCTAATGAATCTAGGTCTAGATGAGATGGGATAGCGCTAGGAGCATTATGAATGTCTCCCATAACACTAATCTCCTCATTTGGACTTAAACCCAGAAAGCTTTTTAATTGTAGTTTCATGGATTGGAGATTCTTTTCAGCTTCAAGGACGACAGGCTCGCGACTTGTGATGTCAGCAGACATCTTAAGGTTTTGATTTTGGCTAATCCTACCGAATGATACACGACCAGTTAGAGCTTTCTTATTCTTGAGAGCATTTTGATAGGAGTCTTTCGCAATATCGATATATTCTTTATAAAACAATATATAGAAGTATAGAGTCTTGGCTGCCTCGACGATTTGTGCGTCAGTAAGATCTTTTTGGTTTTGAGCAAGATCAAGACTACTCTGTGCCAACTTGATGCCTCCTGTGAGTCGACCAAAAGTGAATACGGGTTGAGTTAACCCAATAACAGCTTCTCGGGACCAGTTATTGAAAATGGGTGGCGATCCTGCAGGGAGAGGAAAAAGAGAGGGGGCCTGGCGAGATCTTTTTAGGGCTCCCTGAATTTGAATTGTTGGAAAAAGTTCAGATTGGGCAGATTTAACTGATAGCTGAGCTTCCTTAACTTGAAGTTGAGCAATCTTAGCCTTTTCATTTCTTTCTAACGCAAGCTGATCGATATTTTCTAGAGAAACAATTAGTTTTGCTTGTGTGTTGGCTGAGCAAAAAAGTAATAAGGTTAGAATTAAAGTAGCTTTCATAATTAGTCCTCATTTCTATGGCTTAGGGTATAGAAAAGATTGATGAGATATTTATTAATGATTTCTTTTTCTCTTGGAGGCATTTCTTTAAGATCCTTTGTCATGGCATCTATAAAATGCGGTAGCGTGTCATTGATCTTCTTCTCTCCCTTCTTGGTAATCGTGAGGATATTAGAGCGAAAGTCTTTTGGGTCGGGCTTTTTCTTAATAAAGCCCTTTTCCTCCATTCTTCTGGTTACACCAGTAATATTGGCTTTACTCACTCGCAGAACAGTAGCGAGTTCAGAAGAAGTACAAAATCCTTTTTCATTTATCCGATTAAGGACCTCGAGTTGTATGACTGAAAGTTCAGATTGAATTTTGTGAGAGAGAAGCTTATGAAGTTCCTTTTGCATACTGTAGAGGCCAGCAACAATTGAAAATTCGATGTCGGGGAGGCCTAAATTATTTTCGATCACTTCTGGCCACGTTTTAAACTCTTCACTCATGAGGAAGTCCTTAATGAATATTGGTTAACATGTTAACTAGTGTTGCTCATGATATAGTATTTTAAATTTGAGTCAATTGATTTTTCTCTCATTCGTTTGTTTAAAATTTCTGTATAACCTTTTCTTATACTTTCGCTATGTTGTTCGATTGGTATAAAGTAGGGAGAACGATGAAGAAAACGAGCTCTCTAGCCCTTGCACCCTTATTTGTGTTCTTATGCCTTTTTATAGGTGTTGGAAGCTACTACTCTTATTTAGGAGTGGAATATGCTTTTTACAAATTGCCTGCTCCTGTGGCCATTTTACCTGCGATTATTTTAGCTTTTGTTCTAAATGGTGTTTTAAACAAGGCGAAAGTAAATCAAACGCTTGAAAGTTTTATGAAAGGTGTTGGACATCCTGACATCATTGCGATGTGCTTAATTTATTTGCTGGCCGGAGCCTTTGCGGCTGTCGCTAAAGCGAGCGGGGGAGTAGATGCCACCTTAAACCTGGGGCTCTCCGTTATCCCTTCAAGTTTAATATTACCAGGACTGTTTCTCATTACTGCGTTTATCGCCACGGCGATGGGGACATCCATGGGAACCATTGCTGCGATTTCACCTATCGCTTTCGGACTAGGCGAGACGATGAATCTGCCTCTTGTGGCAGGAGTTGTCTTAAGTGGGGCAATGTTTGGGGACAATCTTTCGATTATCTCAGATACGACAATCGCTGCGACGAGATCGCAAGGCTGTCAGATGAAAGATAAATTTACCGAAAATATAAAAATCGCACTTCCTGCAGCGCTTATTACACTCGTTGTATTCTTTTTTTTAGGACAATTAAAAGAGCTTCCGCCGGTACAATCAATAGAATGGCTCAAGGTTTTACCCTATCTTAGTATTTTAATTTTAGCAGTTCTTGGTGTGAACGTTTTTGTTGTTCTGAGTTTTGGAATTCTCTTTGCTGGTATTGTGGGGATGAGTACCTTGAGTGCCTATGGACTCAGTGAATTTGCAAGCGACATTTATAGTGGTTTTGGAAATATGCAAGAGATCTTTCTTCTTTCGATGCTCATTGGTGGATTGAGTGAGCTTATGAGAAGGCAGGGAGGACTCGATTTTCTTACAGAGCTTGTTAATCGACTAATGAGTGCCGTGAACTCGCATCCTTCTCAGAAGAGCAAACGTTCAGCAGAGATCGGCATTGGTATACTAGTTTCTATTATTAATATTTGTACCGCCAATAACACCGTCGCTATTATTGTTTCAGGGAGTGTGGCGAAAAAGCTGGCTCAAGAAAATCAGATATCTGCAAAACGTTCAGCAAGTCTACTTGATATTTTCTCTTGCGTCTTTCAAGGTGTTCTTCCTTATGGTGCTCAAATCCTTCTGGTAGGGTCAGCATTCAAGCTTGCGCCTTTTGAAATAATCTCTCATTCCTACTATTGTTTTATCTTGGCCATAGTTACTATCGCCTCGATAATTTCAGGTACTTAGCCCCCTGTAAAGAAGCCCATGTGAGCGCCTAATCTTTTTGTTTTGAAGTACGATTGGACTTAGCTCACTCAGTAACGTGAAAACCACATGAAAGTAATCAGTAGGAAGGAGTTCATCAACTCTCTTTTGAACCCATTTGAATCACCACCAGTCTTGGGATTACCACCAGGAAATAAAAGGAATTTTTTGCAGTCATCCGTTTCCTGCCAATACTTTCTCAATTGCCATAAAAAGACTTCAGCGGTCTATACCATTCTTCGAATCTCTCACATGGATCAGCATCCTTTCACTATCAATGTCTTGATAGCGAAGCCTTGAAAGTTCACTCTTTCATCAAATGGAGTTTGTAATCCTGCGCATGAGCCATTTTTAGTCTCATAGGGGGAGCTTTTGTGTAAGTGATAAAGTTACTTACTGCTCGCAAATATGCACTTTGTGTGTGATCAGCAAACTCTCTAAACAAAGGCCTAGATTTAGCGAGTCAATTGGCTCGCTTAATGAATCCAAGGTTTCTGGCAGGGGAGTCTTTAATAGTATTTCTTCTTTTATTGTAGGATTCAGTAGTTTTGACGGAAGAGTGACCAACGTCTTTTGAGACTTTTAAAAGTTCTGCTCCCCCCTGAAGGCTTGAGCCGATATAGGTCGCTCTAGCGGAGTGAGGAGAGACACTTTTCGTTATCCCAGCCAACTTACAGTATTTCTTAAAAATGTAGTCAATCGAACTTGGAACAAGCGGACGTGTTACGTTACTTGGTTCTTTTGGATTTATGCTTGGTTGAAAAATCCAGTCATTATTATCAATCTCTCGCCCTTGAATCTTCATGAATTGGATATAATCATAAATCGCCTTGTGACATTCAGGTATCAAAAATTTAAGAAGTATTTTTCCACCCTTGGCCTTAATTCTTAAAGTCATTTCACCATTAATTTCTTGAAGGTCACTAAGTTTAATTTCAATAAGCTCTGACTTTCTAATTCCTGTCGTAAAGAAGGTAATAAGAATGGCTCGATGTAGGGGAGAAGCGGCCTTTGAGATCACATCAAAAAGCTGAACCACTTCATCATCTGTAAGATCATTCGTCTCTTTTGAGACATTTTGCTTAGGTCTTCTTACACCATCAGCAGGATTAAAGTCTAAAAATCCTTTTTCCATTAAGAATTGAAAATAACTTGAAATGGAACTCATTCTTCTGTTGATTGTTTTAGGAGTGTAGGTTGAGTTTCCCAAATACTCTTTGTAAGCTACTAAATGTAGCCTTGAGCAACTTTTTAAATTATCAAGTCCCAAGACAATTTGAAAAAAGTCTATGAAACTTAAGATATCTCTCTTGTAGGCCTTGCGAGTATGAACCGATTCAAAATTATTTAAAAATTCAAACTCAAGCTCTTTCGAGCTACCTTGTGAAGTTGGTGCTAGCTCTGTTATTGCCAATAGGGTAGTCATTTTAAAATCTCTCTTTTATTGATGATAATTTCTTATCGGCGAGATTTAAAAATTTATTAATTAAAATGACTTAGAAGTTTTAGATAGGGGAGTTATAAGGGATAATTTCTATTATCCCTTATAAAATTTAAATAAAATTTAAAGCAATTTCCTATTCATTTTTAGGCTTAAAATGCCGATTATTTATATATGACATTCCTTATACTTAAAGATGGCAATCCCCATAATCTCCTAAGGGAAAGATATATTTTCCTATGTCTTTTATTTTTATTTTCCATTAATTCTTTTTCTCAAGAAGCGTTTCTATTTGACTCAACAGAGGCTGGTAACAGCTCATTGGCATTTACGAACTGCTCGGAAGAACCTGTTGAATTAGACACTTACAAACTTTTTGAGATCGCTAAAAACAACCCGAATGTGAATCAAGCATTTTTTAGGAAGACTGGTCTTTCCGTACAGGAGGTTCTCGCCGCTTATCACCCAAAACGAAACATTACAAAAGGTGATATCGAATCACTTATCGCAGTCAAGCTAGCCTCTGGATTTCAAGGAAAGATTCAAGAAACAATTGCAAACAAGTATAGCTGTCTATCCGACCCTACTCTGGCCTTGCCTCAGTCGGATTCGCCAATCAACACGAGCCTTTTAAATTTAACAAATATAAACCAAGAGGAAAGAGATCGTTGTACCTTTTGCACCGATATTTCGATTGGAGATGACGATCCTAACGTAAGAGACCGCTACCGCGATATAAGAAATGTAGGAAGAAGAAGAGATCGTACAGACTGGTCTACAATAGGCAAAATCCCTGAGAATTACATGACAACTTTAGTTCCTAGTACAAATTTGAACTATAACCATCCTGAATTTGGAAATGAAATTAAGCATCTTCACGATAAATTAAGAAATGAGTCCGAAATTCACAAAAGAGATCCGATCAGGGCTCAGGCTCGATACGCTGCTGCAAACTTGCTAGCAGGGGCAAATTCTTATGTTGGTCAACCAGACGTAGCTCGTGAGTTTTTAAGGATGGCTGAAGAAATGGCGAACTTTTCGATTGGTCAGGGAAATGCGTGTAATGTCCAGGATATCTTTAGGTCTGTTGCAGGATATGATCCTTTCACTGGAGAAGCTCTAGATGAAGACCAGGTTGCAACAGCAAGCCTAGTATTCCTTCAGCAGCTTTTACAGCGTTACGGACCTCGTCTTGCTAGGACTTCTTTGGCTCAATGGATATCACGAACAGTTACTAAATATGGTAATAGAGCCTATAGACTTGCACAGCGTGGTATAGACAAAGCTGTAAAATTAGCTGACAAATTGAAGTTCTGGAATCGTGGCCGTGTAGACTTACCTCTCAATCATATAATGAGAGGAGAATTTACTAATGGAGGCAAGCTAAGGAAGGGCCTCCACTCTTTGTCCCAAATGCAAAAATACTTGAGAAATAATCCTGATATAGCGAGAAGAACCGTTATTACTAGAAATAATTTCAATGGAGTAGTTCATCATAAGCTTCCTAAAGACGCCTATTATCGAGGAGTCGGCTTTGCTAACGGTAAAACAACATTTCCTTCAAGTTGGGATGCCACAAAAATAACAGATGCTGTCAATAAATTACTTAAGCTAGAAAATATTAATGTACCCGATGTAGTGAGAACCGTTGAACGCACAAGAGTAATTGATGGTGTCCGTATGAGAGTTGTTGTGGCAAATGGACGCATAGTAACCACTTTTCCAGAATGGCCTCAGTAGGATATATCTTATGAATGATTTTAATTTAAAAACAATTAATACATTTTGTAATTTTTTAAATTCAGATGTTGGTGAAGATGCCATGACTGGCATGTATGTTGAAATGAATCTCGTTATTAAAGACATTGGTGAAGAAGAGACCAAAGAATGTATTAAAGGACAGTTAAAAAGTCCTATTTCTTTAGAGAATGCATTTCATATAGTAGAGACCGGAATAAAGCTAAGTAGAGAAGAGATAAAAACTCTTGAAAAAGATGTTAACGATATTTATGATCAATTTCTTCTCAGTATTATATTACTCATTTGTGATTTTGAAGAAGGTAGAGAAGTTTCTTTTCAGGTCTTAAGAAGCGAGGAGGCAAAGGGAAACATAAGTCCCTACGATTATTGGTCGAGTCTTTATTTTCATGACGGTCAACTAGCAAAGGACTTCTCTTACGAAATGGTTCAAAAAATGTCCGACAAGGAAAAACAATACATGTCTAACGAGAAACTTCACTTCTCTGAATTAAAAAAAAATCTCACTGAATTTAGAGAAGCAGTTATCAAGGAAAGAGAGAAGTACAAATTGGGATAACCTTTAGTAGGTTCAAATAGACTATTCCCGTCCCGGAGGGACTTAGTTCAATGATAGTTATCGGGGGTAAAATATAAGAAAGATTGTTCTTTATTTCCCCTCTTTAAATTTGTTTAAGAATTTAAACATCTTCTAAACAGTAAGGTGAAGAATAAAGTGCTCCTTGGAGTGATGATGGATTTGAATGTCAATCCAACCAAAGGAGGAACGAATGGCACAGTCACAAAATCAAAAACCACAAGTTGTTGATTCAAGTCATCTTAATGAGATTGTCAGCACAGTATCTGATGTTTCAGAAAAGGCTATGGAGGAATCTCGTAAGGCCGTGGATAAATCAGTACAAGTGGCTAAGGACTACCCTGTTCACACTGCTATTGGTGCAGGAGTGGTCGGCTTCGTTGCAGGCGTTATCACAAATAAACTCCTCAAATAGGAAAGCCCCACATGAGAACCTCACTTAAAATCTTCATGATCAATTTTATTAAGGGACACCTTAAGCAAGGTGGATCAGAAGAGATGAAAGAGGTTGTCATTAAGAAAGCTCTAGAGGATTCAAAGCCTCTAGGGCTTTCTCTTATCTTAATTAATTGTTCAATTATTGTGGGGGCTGGCGCATTGGCAGCCCTTGCATTCGTGCTTCTTAGAAGTTTCTCACTCCCCTCTACCTTATCCCTACCTCTAGTGGCCATATTATTTTTGGCCCTATCTCTTTTCACACTACTTCGAAGTATTCACTTCATTCAAGAAAAGGTGAGATTCTACCAAAGTCTTTCGCAGACGAAGAAGTCCTTTAATTTTTCATTCTTAAGTCCTCTGCTCCTTGAATTAAAGGAGGAGCAGAGGAGAATGAAGAATCGCTATCAATAGAGAGGTATTCCTAAGCTCTCTCCTATTTTATTAAAATCCCTGCTTTTGTGACTCTTGATATCCTCTGAATAGAGGTATCGATTGAAGAGTCTTACTTTTTTAGATGTAATTTCGCCAAAGTAAATAAAGTGCTCATAAATGATTTCATGAGTGATGAGCATCCCTTTTTGGAAGGCGCTCAGCTTCTCATAAAGATCTTTATTCATAAAAACCTCTGTGTCCTTTGAGAGCATATTCTTTCTTTGATGAGCGACTTGTTTTATCTCACAATTCTTTCCCACCGAAACATGAAAGCTATCTTTTATGTCTCTAAACTCCTGCCCTTTTTTAAACTTAACTTTAAGGCGAAAGTTTTTAAGATCTCGGGTATATTTCTCGTGAAGGCGTGGCGCTATCTTTTCAAGTTTATTGATGGCCTTCAGGGCGACCTGATACTCATCTTCTATGTCGAACTCTTCGATTTTAAATTGATCTTCTTTGCGCTCATAGTAGTCGAGAATGGTATAGGTCTTGTTTTCATCACTTGCCGTGCAAATGACGACATCTCCTCCATTCCCTACTTCATTTCCTGCGGCAAAGGCTTCAAAACCAAAGAGTAAAAAAGTGAAGACTATTAGTTTTTTCATTTCTTACCTCGGCTTGTGTAGCGGGTTACGCCATCGATCTGAACTTTGTAATGAGCCGTTTTTCCGGAAAGGTATTCAACCTCAAATTCAAGAAACTCAATCTCTTTATTTTGGGGAACTTCAAACACGGCCCAACGAGAAATATAAAGCCCTGGTGGAACACTAAAGGGGCGGTAGATATGAGTCGGTGGAACAAGAGCAGACATTTCAAGGCTAGTGGCTTGATCTGCAATAGCATTAATATCCATTACTCCTGCGGTGAAAAGAGCGCCTCCTGCTAATCCTTTGGCAAGATCAAAGTTGCCTTTGCTGCTAGAGACGGCAGCTCCTGCGGCCATAATACCGGCCATGCTTCCCCAGAAGACTTGGCTGTTGTGGTTATCAATGGCGACCTTTCTTCTCACTCCTTCTGACCAATAGAAAAGGTCTGGTCCTACGATGAGGCGAGCACCCTCGATACCACCTATATTCGTGAAGCGGATCTTCTTAATACGTGTCCATCTCTCTGTCGATTTGTTCCCAAAAGTGATGTTAACGTAGACGAAAGGATTTGGACTAAAGTCTGAATTAACATCAGCATTGATGGGAGTGCCGCCTGGATGTTCGCCTTTTAGAACATCTGCATATTTTCCAGGATTATAGCTTGCACAGCTACCAAGCCAAATAAGTTGAACCATTAGTAAAAATTGAATTCCCTTTTTCATTTCTCTTCTCCTCTTGTTAAGGGAAACAATTGAACGGAAAATTGATAGACATTATCTTTTGTTCCGCTTTCCATTGTCTCTGATACAAGATCTTTTAGTTGTTTAATAAGTTTCTTTGCTTTCTTTATTTTCTTAGAGTTACCGGCAAAGGTAAGGCTTCGATATTCACGCTCTTCGACAGGAACCTGCTCAATTCTTAATTGGGCCATACCCAAGAGTCCTTGATGAAATTTTTGGATGGCAACAGAAGGAACTTCATCAGTGGTCGTAATAGGTGGACTGACTTGGCGAAAACTATTGTCGCCGTAAATTTCGATGATACCTAAACGCTCGAGTCTAGAGATTGCGCGATTTGCATCTTCTGCACTAATTCCAAGGCGTGAGCCGATCCAACGAGGATCTGCTTTAGCACCTTTGACTTCACTTAAGCTAAGAATGGCAAAATAGTGCCATTTGGCGATCATCTCAAAAATGTCTTCTTCAAGTTTTAGCTTTGGCTTCTCTACTTCAGGAAGTGAGAGCTCATTTGAACTTACGATACCAAGCTTATCTAAAATTTTTTCTTGGCCTTTACGACCGAGGTGCCTCTTTTCAGAGATAACTTGGCTCAATGTTGCTGGTGAAATATCGAGAAACTTAGCAAAAGCGCGAAGAGAATAGGATGGATTCAGCTCCTTTCTCTTCGCTAATTCACTTTGTAAAATTTCAGGCATTGAGGCCATGACTGCTCCTTGTTCTTAACTAAATTAATTGGTAAGGAATCTCTTGTCATGACCATTTTGAAACACTGTTTCAGTTTATGAAACATGGGAAAATTTTTACTTAAAAATGGCTGACTACTCTGGCCTATGGCCGACAAGATCTTGATAGGAGCTTGTAATTATTACAATTGCAGTGCATTATTTTTTCCTTAGCGTTATTGTTCCCCCATGAAAAAATTAATATCGACCCTCCTTATTAGCTCTACTCTCACTTGTTTGGCAGCAGATCCCGCGACCATTCTAGAAGAGATGTCTCTCACTGAAAAAATTGGCCAAATGTTACTGGTAGGTTTTCGGGGTCAGAGTGTAAGCAGCAGGCATGAAATCGTTCGTGACATTCAAAAGTATAAGATTGGAAGCGTGATTCTCTTTGAATACGATGCGCTTAAGAAGACCCGCGCACGCAATATTGGCTCCCCTTCTCAACTCAGAAAGCTTACTGCTGACTTACAAGCATATGCGCAGATTCCTTTATTCATTAGTATTGATGAAGAAGGTGGTCTCGTTTCACGCCTTAAAAGTCGTTATGGCTTTAAGACGTTTCCCTCTCAAGCTAAGGTTGCTTCTAAAGGTGACCTTTCTTATACCTACGATAATGCTTTAGGGCTTTCCTCACAGCTTTCAGAGCATGGGGTGAATATGAACTTCGCCCCTGTTGTTGATGTTAATGTAAACCCTAAAAATCCAATTATTGGTAAACTTGGGCGAAGCTTTTCTCAGGATGCCGAGAGAGTAACTGATCATGCTCGTGAAGTTATTCATGCTCATCGAGATAATCAGGTTGCTACAGCACTCAAGCATTTTCCTGGTCATGGCTCTTCAACTAAAGATAGTCACCTCTCCCTTGTCGACGTTACAAAAACATGGAGTCAAAAAGAACTCATTCCTTTTACGACGCTAAGTCGCGAAGACAATGTTGATATGATCATGACTGCCCATGTTTTCAATCGTCGTCTTGATCGTCAGTATCCTGCGACACTATCTTCAAAGATTATTGGAAGTCTTTTAAGGGAGAAAATAGGCTTCAATGGCGTAGTGATCAGTGATGACATGAATATGAAGGCGATCGCAAATCACTACTCTCTAGATACTGCGGTTGAGCTTGCGATTAAAGCTGGTGTTGATATTCTACTCTTTGGTAATAATATCGATTACGACAAAAATATCGCTAAGAAAGTTCATAAAATTGTTAAGGGACTCATTCGACAAGGAAAGCTCTCTGAGGAGAGGCTTGATCAATCGGTAATGCGTATTCTTAAGTTGAAAGAAAAGCGTAGCCTACTTTAAGAGGGTCGCCTCTTTGATAAGCAACAAAGGGCGTGAGGGTGACTTGGTGTTTGCTACGATTGAAGAGCTGCTGTTGGAAGAATTCTAAGTGATTGAAACTTAAACCGTTCCTCATATTATTCTCAAAAAAGTTAAGGGACTGCAAAAATAGTTTGACGACTCAAACTAATATACATAGAATAAAACTCAATCATCTCTGGTTCTTTAAGTAGTATTGTGCCACCTAAAGGAGCCTCTTACCTCGGGAGGCTCCTTTTTTCAAAACCCTAGATTCTGTTTGACTAATCAAACTTTAACGCGTTAAACAAGACCTACCGAAAGTCAGGAGCAAAACTTGTTTTACCAGTTCATTATGAACTCCCTTTCAATGCCTTTAAACCCCTCTCAGAGGATTTTTTGGCCCTTTCTTATCAGTAGCGCGCTGGTCGCATTATTATTAGGTTATAAAGAAAGATGGCGCGAGCTTCTTCATCCCAGTTCCCTCATGGACTTTAAGATCATGGGTCTTAACCTTGTTCTTAAGGCCTTTGTTTTTCCCCTCATTCTCTTTTCAAGTTTTAGCGTCTCTGTCGGTGCTTTAAGAGTGATCAGGAGGTGGGTTGATATCACTCCAGCAGCCGATGCCAGCCCTTGGGTACAAAGCTTAACAGCGACTCTCATTGCTTTTATTCTCAATGACTTCCTCCGTTTTCTTCATCACTACTTAATGCACAGAACGCCCTTATTAAGATTACTACACCGTACTCATCATAGTGCTCTTGTTCTCACTCCTTTTACTCTCTTTCGTGCCCACCCCCTTGAGTCTTTGATTGCTGGGGCCCGAAATATCATTTCTCTTGGTCTAACCTTTGCTCTTTATTCTTTTCTCTTTGGAAAGGTCATTAATATTTATGACTTTCTTGGAGTTAATATTTTTGGATTCTTATTTAATGCAACTTTAAGCAATCTTCGCCATAGCCCCGTACCTATTAGCTTTGGCCTTTTAGAATATATCTTTATCTCGCCGCGTATGCATCAGATCCATCACTCAAGTGATCCTCGTCATTGGAATAAGAACTACGGGGTCGCGCTCTCTCTTTGGGATCAATTGGTGGGAAGCTTTTATCGGCCAACTCAAAGAGAAGCACAGTCTCTCTCCTTTGGTCTCCATCAAGAACAAACAAGTGAAACCTATAAAGAGGCGACAACCTGGACAGGAACTCTTGTGCCTCAACTTAAAAATAAAAAGGATGAAATCTATGAAGATCTTAGCTCTTATTCTCTTCAGTAGCTCAGTATTCGCTGCGAGTGACCTTGTAAAGGAATTCACTCGTCGTCGTAAAACAGTTCACACGGCTCAAACGCGTGAGGTTTTTATTGTGCTTCGTGGTTTTGATAAAAGACCAGAAGATATTAGAGAACTCGAAATGCTTAATGACCGCGGGAAATTTGCGGTGAAATTTAACAATGACGATGTTTGTTTTGGAGATACGGAGACGGTCTCGATTGAATGCTACAATGCCATTGGTTTTCGTACTCTCTTCGCTGCTGGTGACACTGACTAGGTTGAGTGAAGGGTTTTTTTAATGCTTATATAGATTAGAAGATTGGTATCAATAACCCCATTGGCGGTGAAAGCGATAGTCGAGAAGTCCCCTTTTGAGAAAGCTAATGAGGTCTTTCTTCTCCTCTTCTGTGAGGTTGATTCCCCTGCGCACTTCACCGATTGATATGAGGTTTACGCGCAGTTTATTTCGTCTTGCATCCCGATCGATAACGAAATTTTGTGCAGGGTACATACTAAGGTCAGCACCCGTTAAGTCATAATTTTCTATGGAAAGGCTCGGGTCATTGTAGTGGTCGATCACATCTTCAAGAGTGCGCAGAGATCCGTTATGCATGTAGGGAGAGGTAAGAGCAACATTGCGAAGGGCAGGTGTTCTAAATTTAAAGAGATCGCTTTTCACACCTGTAACTTCAAATCGGCCTTGATCATAGGGCTCAGGGTAGCCCTCCGGAGTGAGTTGAGGGGTTGCCACTGTTTTAAACTCAAAATTAGAAAGGTGGCGGCCGTTGTGGCATTTGATGCATTTTCCTCGACCGGCAAAAACAATGAGTCCACGCTTTTCACTGGGCTTAAGCGCACTCGAGTCTCCCTTGAGGTAGCGGTCGTAGGGAGTGTCAACAAGAGTAAAGCTATCTTTAAGGAAGCTCCCCAACGCTTCACCAACATGTCCAATGTTGAAGTTCGTTTCACCAGGGTAGGCTTTCTTAAATTGCGCCATATAGCGATCAGAACGAGGATTATTTTTTAAGAGTCGCTTAAGAACTTCCTGCCAGGCCCCAAGATTTCCTTTGGCGTCAGCAATAGGGTTACCCGAGGTGCCTCTCATTTCAAGGTGGTTGGCAATTGGAAAAATCGTCTGGGCTGCGAGGGCACTTGTCATGACTTTTGTGATGTCTTCTCTTTTGGGATTATCTCCGTTAAGAGCTGGCTCAGGAGTCGTAAAAACTTTTGATTCTTTGTCGTAATGAACTCGTCCATCCCAAAACATAAAGGGTATATCATCGTAGCCGAGGTTAAAGACAGGAGGGCTATTCCTCTTGGTAATATTTGGTGTGATATCTGGGTTCGTCTGGGCCTCAACTCCTAGGGAGAAGGCGATTCCGTCTGTTGT
>Ga0208203_1000633_pt1 | contig 15477 bp, 12 predicted proteins | sample DeeseametaMP2914_FD_184167 | JGI IMG/M metagenome (GOLD analysis project Ga0208203, IMG submission 184167) | Marine microbial communities from the Deep Atlantic Ocean - MP2914 (SPAdes) | ecosystem: Environmental > Aquatic > Marine > Oceanic | place: West of Santa Cruz de la Palma, Atlantic Ocean...
GTGGCGGGGATATAAAGCTTTATGGCGTTCTCGGTATATATCTTGGTCCCTCTGGAATCATGTACAATTTAACTTTTAGCTGTTTTTTAGGTGCTTTTGTCGGCGGTATATTAATACTCTTAAAAGTTATGGATCGGAGAACAAGAATACCCTTTGGTCCCTTTATAGTAGTTGTGGCATTTGCTCAGGTATTCTTTCCTTCCCAATTTGACTCATTTACTCAATCTCTATTTAGTATTCATTAGCTATACTAATTTCTTGAAATTACAACAACTCGCTAGTTATAATTGACATTGACGCTTTGCTGTTTTTTGAGGACTCAATTTGGCCATTGATTATAAGAAAGAATTTAAAAAACTTTTTAAGACCATTGCCTTTGGAAGCAAGGGAATTGTTGGTCTTGATATAGGTCTAAGTAGTGTCAAAATAGCCACAGTAGAAAGTAAAGGTGGGGGATCTTTTGCCCTCACGGGTTTCACAAAAGTAAACCTCCCAGAAGGCGCCATAATTGAAGATGAGATTCAAAAGCCTGAAGAGATCAGCGAAGCAATAAGACAAGCAGCAGAAGAATTAAAGTTAGACGGTTTAAACTGTTGCCTTGGAATCTCTGGCCCAAACACTGTTGCAAGAAAACTACAACTTGCGGGTGGTAGTGCTGATGAGATTGAAGATCAAGTTCTTTGGGAAGCAGAACAGTACCTTCCCTTCGATATTGAAGAGTCCACAGTAGATTATCACTTGATTGGTGAAAATGAGGGTGGTGGTGTAGATGTTATTGTTGCTGCGGCAAAGAATGATGTTATCACTAACTTTAAAGAACTTGTTGAAAATGCAGGTGGTTCAGTGAAAATAGCCGACTTAGGTATATTGGCCGTAACAAATGTTTTTGAACTTGTTATGGGTGATAAGCTTGATAATCCAGAGGAGGGCTATCTTCTCTTGGATATTGGGGCTCAAAAGACGTTCTTCGTCATTTATAAAGATGGAATGATTGTCTTTACCAAAGAAGTAAATGTTGGTGGGGTAATGATTACCGAAGAAATCCAAAGGCAAATGGGAGTGAATTACCATGAAGCCGAGGATCTCAAGTTAACAGGAGATGAAAATGGGAATCTTCCTGAAGAAATTTTAGAAATTATCGACGATGTCGTAGAAACATTTTTCTCCGAAATTAAAAAAGCAATCGACTTTTATATTAGCTCTACCTCTGATGAGTCACTTTCCTATTGTGTTGTGACAGGGGGAAGTTCCTTAATACCCGGACTATTAGAGGGGCTTGAAGCTCTTCTTGGTGTTGATGTAAGTGTTCTTAATCCTTTTGACGTTATAAGTTACAAAGAAAAAGACTTTACTGAAGAAGAAATAAATCAAATCGCTTATCAGGGTGTACAGGTGTTAGGCCTAGCGATGAGGCAAACGTAAATGATTGAGATTAATCTCCTCGAAAAGAAAAAAGCATTTAAAGCGCCGGTAATTCTTGGTGTTGATACTGCTAAATTGCCATGGAGAATGATCGTCGTCGCTTCTCTTTTGGCTAAATTTCCGGTGGATTATTATAAAGAATATACCGTAGAGATTGAAAACGCTAAACAGCAAGAAGTTAAAGAACTTAATAAGAAACTAAGTAAACTTAGAAGTGAACTCAGGAAGAATAAAGGAATTAAGGAACAACTTGAAGCTTTTAATCAGCAGATTGAGAGACTTAAAGAACGTTCAAATCAGGTTGATAAAATTATCAAGCTGAAAACAAACCCGAAACATCTCCTTGAGAAAATGGCTCGTTCTGCTCCTGAGGATCTGTGGTTCAATGAACTAAAAATTGATGACTCAGATAAATTAAGTGTTAAGGGGGGAGCAGAGAGTTACACGAGTATTGGTGAGTTTCTACTGAGTATGAATGATAGTCCTATTTTTGGTGGGAGTTTACAGCTTAAAGACTCTAAGACAGAAGAGGAAACTCAAGATGGTATTAGTTTTAGAGAAGAAAGCTTTCTTATCGAAGGTGATATAAAGCTTTACGACCCATTCTAGGAGATAGGAGACCATGGAAGGATTTTTTCAAAAAGTTTGGCTTTTCATTCTCCTTTACGGAGGATGGGAGGCTTATCAGGTCTATATCTTTCATGAAGAAAAGTTAGAAACAATTGAAGGCGCTAAACCAAGAATTCAAACTCAAATTAGAAAAGCAAATAAAGAGCGTAAGCAAATAAGAACCTACTTAAGAGATATTGAAGAGGCAAAAAAGAATATTGAACTCGTTGCTCAAGAAGTAGAGAGATTACAAAAAAAGTTACCTGAGACAATTCAGGATGCAGAAAACCTCTCTATCATTAAGAAGATTGCGACCGATCTTAACATTAAGAAAATTTTCCTTTCACCAGAAACAGAGGAGAATAAAGGTTTCTACTTCATAAAGCGCTATGCTTTTAGTGGGGAGGGGACCTATCTTCAGTTTCTTGTCTTCTTTGAAAAAATTGCACAGAGTGAGCGCCTTCTTAATATAAGTGAAGTTGAGTTGGTGAGATCTGATGAGCCGAGAAGGGGGCGTTTTCAGTTAATTAATGCTAAAGTAATTGTAGAGTCCTATCGTTACAATCCAGATCATAAAGAGGATAGGGGAATACAAAATATTGAGAAGAACTTTGCTGGTAATGCTAAGAAGCCAGAAAAGAAAAAGAATAATAAGAAAAAAGGTAAGAAAAATAAGTGAAGATCTTATTCCTAATTCTTACATTTACGTTTTTCCCAACTTACGGGCAGGCTAATAAGAAAAAGGTTGCTCCGGGTGTTAAGGGCTTGTTGGATAATCAAACATCCATTAAAAATCCTTTTGAATTAAGAGACCCATTTAAGAAAAAGCCTAGAAAGCTTGGGAGAAGAAAGAGAAACTACGGTAATTACTTAAATAATAATAAGTACTCCAATATTCCAACTATCGATGGTTATAAAGTCAGAGAGATTAGAATTGTTGGGGTCTTGCTTGGCAAAAATAGAAGAGCAATTGCTAAAATAGTTGATCCAAAAAGTGGGGCATCTAGCCCAGATTCCTATATTATCAAAGAAGGTATGAAGATTGGCGAAAACGACGCTGAGGTTAAGGCTATTGTTCCTGGTGGGGTCGTTTTAGTTGAGAAAATTAGGAATGTTTACGATCAAGATGAATATATCGAAACCGTCATACCTGTGACATCAGAAGGCAACTAATATTCAATATTTGCCTAGTAAAGTATTCTGAAAGTGGTATAATTTACCTAACGAAGTCCTTTTACTTATGGAAGAGTAATTATGAAAAAAGGAATTTTTCTCGCGATATGGTTTATCCATAATGCTTTATTTTCTAATGTTTTAGCCCAAGATGAACTCATCGCAGAAAAGGTTGAAGCACCAAAGTTGGAATTAGCTGAAGTTCAAGGAATCAACTTTAAACAGGTTGGCGAAATTTCAGAGCTAGAAGTTGTTCTCGATAATAATAAGACCCCGGCAAAGAAATTTGCGGTTGTAGAAGATAAGCAAATCATTATTGATATTCGAAATGCTAAAGCAACTGAAAGAGTAAGAAGGGCGTTTGATACATCAGAATTCTCTGGAAGTGTTGTCTTTGTATCTGCTTATCCCAAACCCGGTGCACCCTCTGATTTGAGAATAGCCGTTCAACTTAGAGACAATGTTCGTTCTATTTTAAAAAGAAAGGCAAATCGTATCGTTCTCGAGGTTGAAAACAGATTTGGTGTTTTTGATCAGCGTGACATGAGTGAAGCAAAGTCATTTGAAGAGAAAGTGACTGAAAAAGATATAAATGTTGGAAAGTTAAACGTACCAAAGTCCGATAGTGTTGAGGACATTTTAGAAAACTTAACTTTATCTGGTCGGAAAAAGTACATTGGTTCCAAGTTTTCATTGAATGTTAGAGATGTACCGGTATCAGAGATTTTAAAGATGATCGCTGAAGCTTCTGGCTTTAACATCATCATGACTGACGAGATCAAGACCCTTCCCCCCTTGAGCTTGAATCTTACAAATATCCCTTGGGATCAAGCCCTTGATACGATTCTTGGCCTTAATAATCTTGTTGCCAAGAAGAATGGTGTCATTTTAATGATTCAAACACTGGATGCCGCGACTAAAGAAAAAGAGAAAGAAGTCGCTGCAAAATCATTAACTCTAAAGCAAGAACCCCTTGTTACAAAAGTTTTTCCTATTAGTTATTCATCGACTACAGACTTGATGAAGATTATTGCAGAGTATCTAACTGAAGGAAGGGGGAAAGCTTCAGAAGATATCAGAACGAACTCTTTAATAGTAAAAGATACCCCGGATGTTATTGAGAAGATCAGAAAAATTATAGAGACCCTTGATACTCAAACGCCACAGGTTCTAATTGAATCGAGAATTGTTGAAGTTAGTGAATCCTATTCTAAATCATTAGGTCTCCAAAATGGTTTTGGTCTTAGCTATGACCCCATTGGCGAGCAGGCGAGTACTGCAGCAGGTGTTGGTGCAGTAGGGTCTGGGTCTACAAATTCCGGTCCAGGTTTCTCTTTCAATACTGCTGGTGGGATTATTGATGGCACTAACAATGGTATTATGCAATTGTCGGTCAGTCAGTTTGGAAGAGTGTTTGATCTTAATTTTAGGTTGCAACTCTTAGAATCGGAGTCAAAAGGTAAAATTATTTCTTCACCTAAAGTTGTGACTCAAAACAAGCAACCAGCAAAACTTACGTCGAAAAGAACAGAAGCCTACCTCGTTGTTAATGGTGCCGGTGACACTGCAACTACAGGTGCGGAAACAGCAGAAGCACAGCTTTCTTTGACGGTAACACCTCAAATTACAAATGAGGGCTCTATAAGCTTACAGGTAGAAGTTATTAAAGAGGACTTTGCGGATAGAGTGAGTGAGCAGCTTCCACCGAACAAGACATCTAATGAAGTCTCTACGAATGTTCTTGTTGATAACGGTTCCACTATTGTCATTGGTGGTGTTTATGAATATATCAAGAGAGAAACTATATCAGGGATTCCTTACCTAAAGGACATTCCTATTCTAGGTTGGTTATTTAGAAATCAATACAATCCCTCCACCAGGAAAAGGGAAATTATTATCTTCATAACTCCAAGAATTATTAATCAAGAAGAAGCTGGTCTTGTTGAGCGGAGTTAGGGTTGATCGAGAGTAATGTCACTCCATTGATTGCAAAGTATGAGGGTCAGTTAGAAAGAGATCCTAGGAGCCGTGTTTTTGCTCCTCTTGCTGAGGCCTATCGAAAAGTTGGTCTTATTGAAAATGCCTTTAAAGTTCTTCAGAAGGGCATTCGTTACAACCCAGATTATCTTCTTGGCTATTTAACACTTGCTCAGTGTTATATCGACAAAGGTGAGTATCCTTTAAGTTACAGCACATTAAGACCATTGGCACCTTTGCATCGAGATAATATTAGATTGCAAAACCTCTTTGCCGTAAGTGCTGAAAAAACAGGTAATAAGTCTGAAGCTCTTGATACATTTAAGTACCTCCTCTTCCTTCAGCCGAAAGATGACAAGGTAGCCTATCATGTTCAGCGTCTTGAAAAAGAGCTAGGTGAGTCTGCTCTTTATGAGGAAAAAGCTGAAGAAGAGATTCAATTTGATATTGATGCCTTAAAACCTAGTCCTGAATTAGATCGCGCTTTAGATGATTGGGTCCAAGTTGACTTAAATCAGGAGCAAGAGGAAGATTTTGAGGAGTGGTCAACTGAGGTAAAGAAGATTGACGAGGAGCCTGTAAAGGTTGAAATTGTTGAAAAACCTTTAGAAGTAGAAGAAGTCGAAGCGACACCAGTTATAACTCACACTCTCGTTGATCTCTATTTACAACAGGGTCACAAGGAGAAGGCATTAGAACTTCTTGAAAAGATAGCTGAGATACAGCCAGAAAATAAAGACACCCAAAAAAGGCTAGAGGAACTAAAGAAAGTGGTGGTTTCTCCTAATGAGGAAGAGGGGCGCTCCATATTAATGGCCGCTATTGATCTAGCGCAGAAAACACCTCGTGAAGAAGAGGTCAGTGAGCCTCAAGACTCAGTCGAAAGTATAACAATTACAACGCCTTTGGAGGATTTTCTCACCGAGTTAAAATCTCGCTCAAAACCCCTCTAGCGAATCTTCTTTCTTCCTCTTATATGCCTTTGTGTTCCTTTACAGATTCACTTTTTACCTGATAGCGTCATCAACTCATATTTGAAGTGCAGTGGTAAACCATGAAAGTTTTAGTACTTGGTGGTCCTAACTTAAATCTTTTGGGAAAAAGAGAACCTGAAGTTTACGGTAGCGACAGCCTTGCTGACATTGAAAGTTTTATCGAAGAGTCTTTTAAAGATAAAGGCTTCTCAATGCAGTGGCATCAATCCAACAGTGAAAGTGATCTCATTGATCTCATTCATGAAGCTGAAGAAAAGGGTTTTCAAGCAATCGTCATTAACCCTGCAGGACTTACTCACACAAGTGTCTCTCTTCACGATGCTTTAAAGGCCTTTCCAGGTAAGAAGGTTGAGGTCCATCTTTCAAATACATATAAAAGAGAAGAATTTAGAAAAGTAAAAATAACATCAGGAGCAAGTGACGGTGTCATAGAAGGTTTTGGTAAAAATAGCTATGCCTTGGCCTTTACTTACTTGCTGCAACTGTCGTAGGAGAGCAGTCTAATGGAATTTCAAACAACTGATCTTAAGAAAGGATTGAAAGTAGAGGTAGATGGAAAGCCTTACAACATCATCAAATCTGATTTCACTAATCCAGGAAAAGGTTCTGCTTTTGTAAAAGTTAAGCTTAAGAATCTTGAGGATGGCTCTGTTCTTGAAAGAACCTACAAGTCCGGTGTTTCTACAGGTGTGGTCAAGCCAGACTTAGAAGAGAAAGAAGTTGAATATATGTATGAAGATCCAGATGGGTTTAACTTTATGGATCAAGGAAACTACGAAACAATTCATGTGCTAGCAGATCAAGTTGGTGACATGAAATACTATCTACAGGAAGGTATTCGTCTTAATGTGCTTTACTATAAAGGCAACCCCATTTCGATTGAACCACCAACATTTGTAAATCTAAAAGTAGAAGAAACTGACCCCGGCCTCAAGGGTGATACTGCTTCGGGTGGAACAAAGAAAGCAATTATGGAAACAGGATTGCAGATCAACGTTCCTCTCTTTATTAAGCAAGGTGAAGTTTTAAAAGTTGATACGAGAACTGGCGAATATGTCGAGAGGGTTAATTCCTAAACTGGAGAATGGTTATGAAACTCGATAAAGTAAAAGAATTTGTAGATTATGCGAAAGAAGCAGGCGTGATTGAGTTAAAGTATGAAAACGGCGATGAAAAAATCTCTGTTAAACTCTCAGACCCTAACCCTGTCGTTGTTCAAAGTGCCCCCGCTATGGCCATGCCAGCACAGGCACCTATGGGAGCAACTAAAACTGAAGCAACTTCAGCGAGTCAGTCTGGCTTAGTTGAAATTACCTCACCTTTTGTTGGAACTTTTTATAGATCAAGCTCTCCTGAGTCTGACCCCTATGTAAAACCAGGTGATAGAGTTTCTAAGGGTCAAGCACTTTGCATCGTTGAAGCGATGAAAATCATGAATGAGATTGAAAGTGAAGCCGACGGTGAAATCGTTGAAATCTGTGTAGAGAATGAAACTTATGTTGAGTTTGGACAGGTTCTCTTTAGAGTTAAACCTTAAGGGTTTGTTATGAAATTTCGAAAAATCCTCATTGCCAATAGAGGAGAGATTGCGATTCGTATTCTACGAACATGTCGAGAAATGGGTCTTCAAACGGTCTGCGTTCACTCGACTGCTGATGAGCATTCTCTTCATGTTAAACTTGCTGATGAATCTGTCTGTATTGGACCTGCAAAGTCGACCCTAAGCTACCTTAACATTCCAGCGATTCTTTCCGCTGCAGAGATTACGGGGGCAGACGCTATTCACCCTGGTTTTGGTTTCTTGAGTGAAAATAGAGAGTTCGCGAATCTTTGTGAGAAGTGGAAGGTATCCTTTATTGGACCCAACACAGAGTGCATTGAAAAAATGGGCGACAAGATTCTCTCCAAGGAAATTGCAGAGAAAGCAGGCCTTCCAGTTTTAAAACCAATTCGCGTGAATGAGTTAAGTGATAAAGAAATTTTAAGCCAAGTCCATGAAATGGGTTTTCCCGTTTTAATAAAAGCTTCCGCTGGTGGCGGTGGCCGTGGAATGAAAATGATTGATAAGGAAGAAGATGTTCTTCCCAATATCTCTCGGTTAAAGGCTGAAGCAAAAGCTGGTTTTGGTGACGATACTCTCTTCATCGAAAAATATATTACAAACCCTCGCCATGTTGAGGTTCAGATTTTAGCCGATCAGCATGGAAATGTGGTTCATTTAGGAGAACGTGACTGCACAGTCCAAAGACGTTTTCAAAAAGTCGTCGAAGAAAGTCCATGTCCAGTTCTTACTGCTGAAAAACGTGAGGAAATTTGTCAGTCTGCCGTAGACCTCGCGAAATATGTTGGCTACGACTCTGTAGGTACAGTTGAATATCTTTATGATCAGGATGAAGAAAAGTTCTACTTCATGGAGATGAACACTCGTATTCAGGTTGAGCACCCCGTAACTGAGCAGCGAACTGGGGTTGACCTTATTGGTCAACAAATCCTTTCAGCTCAGGGTAATGTACTGGATCTCAAACAAGAAGAGATTGAGTTTTCTGGTCACTCAATTGAATGTCGTATAAATGCTGAGAATCCTTATACTGGTACACCTTCTCCTGGTGAAATTCTCCACTATCATAGGCCAGCAGGTTTTGGCGTTCGTGTGGATGACTTTATTTATTCTGGATATAAAGTGTCGCCTTTCTATGATTCGATGATTGCTAAAGTCATTGTTCATGGAAGAGACCGACTAACATGCTTGGATAGAATGATTCGTGCCCTCGAGGAAACAGTAATTGAGGGAATTCAGACAAATAAAGATCTTCACCTCGATATTTTGAGAGACGAGGACTTTAGAGGAAATAATTACTCAACCAACTTCTTAACTCATAAAATGCAGTAAAATTAAATAGTTATACTGTTAACTTAGGTCCAAGGATGGTCCTCATTGAGTGAATTGAATCGCGCCAGAGAAGAGCTCAGGTCCAGTAATTTTTTAAAGGCACTTGAGCTTTTCAAAAACCTTCTTATGAATGAGAGCTTAGAAATCGAAGAGATTTCAGAGTGCTGTCATTCAATTGAAAAACTTTTTACGTATCTTAAACGACGAATATCTTTTGAGTTTCTAGAACTACTTTCTAAAAATTGGCAAAAATGTGGAGAGTTTGAAAAGGCAGCTGAATGCTTTGAACAAGCTTACCAAGAAACAAAAGACTTAGATTATTTAAAAGAAGTTTTTAACTGCTCCATTCAGATGGGCTTACTAGAAGAATCAAAAAAAGTTTCAGATGTTTATATTAGAGAATCTTTAAGGCGCGGTTATGCTCCACGCGTTCATTCCTTTTTAGAAGAAAACAAAGACATTATAAAAGAGGAGGACCTTAGACTGTGGAAATTAAAGTCTCTTCTTGCAATGGGGGACATTAAGACACTCGAAACATTGATTAATGCAGGGGAGGCAAGCGATTGGCCACTTGATGTTTTGGAATCATTTCTACAGGAGGCATCGTTTAATACAAGGTATTGGCATTCGTCGCAGATCATTCTCAACTTTCTCATTACAAAAGTTAATAGTGAACGAGAGCTTCTTGTCGGTAAGAAGCAGGTGGTTAAATTACTCATAGACTCCTGGTTAACTCTTGAGAAAAACTTTGACCTTATCAATATGACTTTGAATATAGCTAAGGAAAGAGAACTCAATATTCTAGGCCACGAGTTAAGCAAAATCCTTGGTAAGTATGAGGATATGGATTTCTTTGCGGCGAAAGAAACGAAAGAAACTCTGGACTTAAGATCGCTCGACCTTGGTTTGGATCTTCTCTTGGGAGAAGAAAAGGATAATCAGTTAGAGCGGAATATTAAATTTCTTATGCGTTCAGGACTCCGTGCTGAGGCCATGAAGTTACTTAATGACCTAAAGAAAACAAATCCAGAAAGTCCTCTCCTCGATTTACTTAAAAGAGAAGTGGGAGAAGATGAGGCTGAATCTAATATCCAAAATCTTTTGCGGGAAATTGGAAAGCATACGACACATCTTGGAGGTGAAGAAGAACTTCAATCTGGTTATCAAAATATGGAGCGCTACTATGAGCAATCCTATGTTGAGGAGCACTATGAGGATATGGTTATCGGTTTGAAGCTGCTAAATCTTCCTAAGGTTGCTCTCGGTGTTCTTAACAGAGTGACTCTAGAGAATAAAGAGTATCTCGAAAGAATAAATATAAATTACTTAAAAGCAGAACTTCTCTTTAGTTTAGGAGAATTTCACAGAACAAGAGATCTCATTGACGACACTTTAGGTGAAAATCCATTAACAGAAAATGAAAAGATTAGTTTCATCTACTTGAGGGCAGAGTGCTACTATGCTCTTTCTGATTTTACCAACGCTTTGATTGATTATAAGTTTGTCTTGAAAGGTCGGAAGAATTATCGCTTAAGCAAGGAGAGGGTTAAAGAACTTGAAAAAAACTAATCGAGTTTTTCTATTTGTTCTTGGCCTATTGTTTGGGCTACTTTTTCTTGTATGGCAATCCATACAAACGGAGAAGTTTGGCTCTATTTTAAGTTCCAGACTATCTTCTTACGTCAGTAAAAAATATGAGGCTAAGGTTTCTTTTGAGAAGGTGGAGTTTAGCTTTTTTCCTGTGTCAACAGAGCTCGTTAATTTTGAACTTGAGTATCAAGACTACTTTCTGAGCTCTGGAAAAGTGGGGTTAACATTTGGCTGGCGAGACATATTCTCAAAAGAATTCTCCATAGGCTCAGTTTTCATAAAAGATGCTCTGATTTACTTGCCTGAAACTAAGAAGAATCAAAATGAAAAAACAGACTTTGCATGGAGTGACGGCTTCAAACTCTATAAAGAACAAATCAGAAAACAACTTCCTTTCAATTTAAGAGGAGTTGAACTTGTTAATACGATTGTAAATGTCGGCGATGAGCGTGTAGAAGCAATTTCGGCAAAGCTCTCATTATTTCCCAATATTTTAACGATTGATATGTCGATAGGCTTTGATGAGGATTTTATAGCACAATACTTACCTACAAATTTAAAGAAAGTAGAGTTCAATGGGTTTTCTGGTCAGCTTCAAATCACATCTAATTATGTAAGGCTTAAAGAAGCTCGAATTCTCTCAGAAAATAGCTATCTTCAACTCTCTGGAAAGGTGTTTTATAACGAGTCTTTTCAAGGGTTAACCGTTGATTCATTTCTTGATCTCAATAAGTTTAAGAAGTTAATTCCAGACGATATCAATCCAAAAATTTTACCTTCAGGTGCCATGCGTGTAAGTGGCGTGATTGATGGAAGTATTAAAAACCCAAAGGCAGATATCCAATTAAAGGGAACTCGCTTAAATAGTGAAGTCTATCGTTTTAGTACTCTTCAAAGTGATTTGTTCTATGAGGAGGGAAGGCTAATCCTAAAAGACGCTCTGGGGTTTACTTCCGGAGGTACCCTCAAACTGACTGAAAAGGTTGAAATCTTTAATACAGAGATAAAGGACTTCACCTATCCTGACTTTTTTATTGATGCTAATAAAATTTTTACCAATAATCTTCTCTTCTTTCTCCCCAAACTTGATCCTGTAAAGTCATTCATCTCTGGCCCAGTTAAATTGACTATTAAAAAAGATAGAATCTTACTAAAAACATTTGAAGGTTTTAGACTAAATAACTTTTCACTCGTTAATGAAAACTCCGGCAAAGATATATTGAAGAACGATGAATATTTTTTATCGCCTGGAAGTATTCTCAATGTATCTTTTAACGGAGATGTTAATGTCGATGCAGGCATTGGCTTTAAGAATAGCTTGCTACAAGTTACTGGCGGCATTAAGGGAGATCAAGTTAATGTTAAAGTTAACCCTAGCCAAGCCGATCTCTTCGCCTTTGGCCCTATATCAGGTGTTGTCTTAAAGGGGACAGGAGGAGTTGTCGGTACGATCATGGGAGCGATGAATGACCCTCAGTTTAATTTTACCTTAACGCCTAGAGATGCCGAACTCTTAGACATAAAGCTAGGCTCAATAAAAACCAATCTTAGTTATGGTCTAAAGTCCTCACGGCTATCGTTAAATAATCTCTCCGGCGTCTACAAGGGGATGGAATATTCAGGCCAGGGTGTTTTCAATTTTGATGAAGAAAAGCCTATGAACCTATCCTTTCGTATCTTTAAGGGATCATGGAATGATGCTAAAGAGTCCCTTTATCCAATTTTTAAGCCAATTATCCCTTATTTAAAAAATGCTCATTTTAATATGGAGTCTTCGGTCCTTGTGACTGGTGGGTTCGATGTTCATGAAATGAATGTTAAGGGCGATTTGTTAGCGACTAACTTTTTGTGGTTCTCTGAAGATATTGAGAAAATTAGCACAGATTTTACTCTTAACGATAGTTTACTTTCTTTTAATAATATTAGGGCTCAGAAGGTATCGGGAAACCTTTTTGGCAAAGGGCGCTACAATTTAAAAGATAAAGAATATTCATATGAAGGATCTTTAACTAGTCTGCGCCTAAAAGATGTTTTCTATTACCGTTTACTAAATTTGGGCTTAGATGGGGATGTTTTTGCAGAGTTTAATGGTTATGGAAACGATGACGACTTCAGTTCTCGTACCCATTTTCGTCTTATTAACAGTGTTGTCGATAGTACCCGCTTAAAAGATTCCATCCTTACTGTTTACAATAATAAAGATGACCTCTTTTTTAGTACCTCTGGTCTTGGTGGAGAGGTTAAGATGGAAGGATTTCTTAATTTAAATCAGAAGAAAAAGAAGTTGAGTAGTCTGACGATGAATGTTGACACTGACAACATCAGAAATTTAGCGGGAATTATCAGTAAACATAATATTAACAAGTCGAACTTAGAGGGAAGGATTCAAGCGGATATGGTCAGTGATTTTGACTTGGACGACTTAAGTCAGACTGACCTCAGAATAAAGATCGACACACTGTCGGCTTCTTTTCCTGGGGTAAGAATTGAAGAAAATCAAAGACCCTATCTTTTTGAAATCAAAAAAGGCGTTTTTGAAAATTGGGATCAAGAGATCAAAGGAAAAGGGTTCGAGCTAAAGACCAAAGCTGTCGGTAATTTAAAGAATCGCTTTGATCTCTCAAATAAATTTAAGTTCAACAGCTCCATTGTAGAGTTGATTACTGATTTTGTTGAAAAAAGTGATGGTGAAATCAGTGGAGTTCATAATGTTTTTGGCAATGCCGAAAACTTAGATCATTTTATGAACATAGAGGGGGATGGCATCTCGTTAAAGGCCAAGAATCTACCAGGCTTATTCTCTGATATTAAAGTAGGTGTTCATTTTGAAGATGATGTTGTTTTGATCGATAAATTAACGGGACGTTATGGAAACGGGAAGGTCAAAGGAAGTGGTAAGCTTCGTTTTACTTTTCCATTTCCCAAGCTAAATCTATCCATGAATGTTGAAAAAACGAGATTTCCTATTCTAAAGAAGAGTGGAGTAGTCGTCTCTGGTGATATGACCCTCAAGGGTGAGAAGCTTCCCTATCAACTCAAGGGGAACCTCGCAGTCATTCAAGGCGAGGTTATTGATAGTATGAATGATCTTGCTTCAAGTGCTGCGAGTAATGATAGTTATCAAAGATTTATCCCGGTAGGCTATTTAGAGGGGAATGTTAGTTTCATCAACACTGACATAAGCGTAACTTCGTTTTCTCCGGTGCAGATTAAGAATGGTATGATTGATATGGGGCTGGGGGGCAATATCAATGTCTTTGGAAGTATTCTCTCACCCAAGTTTAGTGGAAGATTAGAAATTGAAAATCCGGAGAATAAGTTTCTTTTTAAGGGGCACGAATTTCTCTTAAGTGAAGGTGAGATTAAGCTCTTAGATGGCGTCAGGAAAGAGCCTCCTGAACTTCGCTTTAATGGTGTCACAAGGATTAATGATTACGATATTTTTGTCTCTGTTGCAGGTCCCTCTGATAAAATGAATGTAGAGATGTCGAGTAATCCTCCTCTTGCCCAGGCCGATATTTTGTCACTTCTCACCTTGGGAGTAACCAGTGATGTTTCTAAGAACTTAGGAGATCGACAAAGGCAATCGGTTACAACATTAAGTATCGGGACATTATTGATAGATCAGCTTAGAATTAATCAATCTCTAAATGATAGCCTCGGTGTAAGGGTTAGTATTCAGCCTGAGTTTATTGAAGATGAGAATAATCTTCTTGAAGGAAGGGTGGAGGATCGAAATGGAGGGAGTCGTTTTCGGTCTCAAACGGTTTTAAAAGTTCAAAAGAGAATAAATAAAAAAATGAACCTCTCTCTCTCAAGTACTGTAGGAGGGAGTGTTGATCAAAGTCAGGAAATGAATTTGAATTATAAAATAAATAAATCGTGGTCGCTTGAAGGAGTGTATGAAGTTCGTTCAAATGATGAGCTTGAGCAGGAGTTACCAGATTCAAAAGGGGTGGATATTAAATACCAATGGTCATTTTAAGAATCTTAATACCATTTCTCATTCTAATGACTCCGTCCCTTCGGGCAGAGGTCGAATTACTGTGCTATCCTGAAGAGAAATGTGCGGTAATAAAAGAAAAATTTAATCCGGATCTCTCTGATCGCGAAGAGGTTGATTCTAACTTAGAAAAACTTGCTCTCGATAAAAGTATTAAATATTTGGAGGTACGAGAGCGTACAGAGGATAAGATGTTGTTGGTTGTGGAAGTTAAGCCTCTCATTGAGGAGGTTGTGCTTAGTGTACCAACAGAAGTTGATCCCGATCAGATTCTAAAAATATCTCAGATTCAAGAAGGTGTTCTTTATAATCAGGACGAAATCTATTCTGCCAAGGAACGTGTTGAGTCGTGGCTATTTGAGAGGGGTTTTCTTAAGCCCAAGCTGGAAATAGAAGAAAGCTTTAATGAAGAGGGTGATGTCATCTTGTCACTTAAAGTGAGTTTTTCTCAGAAGTTGGCCTTAAAAGAAGTTAAAGTCTTGGGGAAAACAAATCGCGTAATAGATGAGCTCCTTCGCCCTGTTTTTAAGTTAAAGCGCGATCCCTATAGTCGAGTCACTTTCAAACTAGCCATAGATATTATGTTGTCCGAATTGAAGAGCAATGGCTTTCTTCACGCAAAGATTGGCTTTAAAGATAAAATTCACCCCCCCAATGTCGCAGTCGAGTTAACAATTGATCCTGGTCAGCGATTCCAGTTTTCGTTTTATGGAAATAAAGTTCATGATCGTTCAAGCCTAATGCTGGCCCTGAATAATGCCTTCTCTGATGGTACGGCTTTGTTAAATACTGCAGACATATCAAGCTTTATAGAAAAG
>Ga0208203_1000644_pt1 | contig 15341 bp, 13 predicted proteins | sample DeeseametaMP2914_FD_184167 | JGI IMG/M metagenome (GOLD analysis project Ga0208203, IMG submission 184167) | Marine microbial communities from the Deep Atlantic Ocean - MP2914 (SPAdes) | ecosystem: Environmental > Aquatic > Marine > Oceanic | place: West of Santa Cruz de la Palma, Atlantic Ocean...
TGGCCGAGGCTGTTGCCCAGTTGCGTGCAATTCAACAGTTGAAGAAAAAGGGCCGGTAACGGCACTTTTTGCAAATCTTCAACACAGAAAGGGTAGCCGAGTGCTACCCTTTTTTGTTTTTGTCACATAAAAGACGTACAACAGCAAACCAAACGGGCCGGGAAGGTCTGGAACACGCCAGTGAAGCAATAAGGACGGGCTAATGAGTCTAGCGGTAGTCATTCTCGCAGCAGGTAAGGGCACACGGATGAAAAGTGCCTTGCCCAAGGTACTCCATCAGGTGGCGGGCAAAGCCATGGTTCAGCATGTGGTGGATGCCGCAGGGAGCCTGGCGGCCGATAACACCGTGGTGGTATACGGTCACGGTGGGGACCAGGTGCAGGCCACTGTCAGCGGCAATAACTTGCAATGGGCAGAGCAGGCCGAGCAATTGGGTACCGGCCATGCCGTGGCCCAGGCCATGCCGGCAGTGAATGAAGACATTGTGCTGGTGCTATACGGTGATGTGCCCCTGATCCGCCCGGAAACCCTCAAGGATTTCGTACAGTGCGTGGACGATAACACCCTGGCGCTAATGACGCTGACCCTGGATGACCCCAACGGTTATGGCCGCATCGTTCGAGATGGACAGAACAATGTCCAGCGAATCGTAGAACAGAAAGACGCCAGTGATGCTGAGCTGGGGATCCAGGAAATCAATACCGGGATTCTGGCCTGCACCCGACGCTTTTTGTCTGATTGCCTGCCCAAGCTGTCCAGCAACAATGCTCAGGGTGAATATTATCTGACCGACGTCATCGCCATGGCAGTACAGTCTGGGCTCGCAGTAGAAACCCTGCAGCCGCAATTTGCCTGGGAGGTTGATGGCGTCAATGATCGTGTTCAACTATCCCGTCTCGAGCGCATCTACCAATTGGCCCAAGCCGAATCGATGATGCGCGATGGTGTCACCTTGCGTGACCCGGCCCGCTTGGATATCCGAGGTTCCGTCCAGATTGCCAGCGACGTCATCATCGACGTCAACGTGGTACTGGAAGGGGATGTCACCATCGACGAAGGCGTCATTATTGGACCCAACTGTGTCATCCGTGACGCCAACATTGGCGCCGGCACGGTGATCGAGGCGAACAGCCTCATCGATGGTGCGGTGGTCGGAGACAACTGCACCATTGGCCCCTACGCACGCCTGCGTCCCGGAACCGAACTGGCGGACAAGGCGAAGATTGGTAACTTTGTAGAGACCAAGAAGTCGTATGTGGGCGAAGGCTCCAAAGTGAATCACCTGACCTACATCGGTGACAGCCAAATCGGCAAGGGCGTGAATGTTGGAGCCGGCACTATCACATGCAACTATGATGGTGTGAACAAGTTCCAGACGGTGATGAAAGATGGCGCCTTTATTGGATCCAATTCCTCGCTGGTGGCACCAGTCACTATCGGCGAAAATGCAACTGTCGGTGCCGGCAGTACGGTCACCAAGGACGTGGACGACAACGGGCTCGCTGTAGCCCGTGGTCAGCAACGTAACGTGGCCAATTGGAAGCGTCCCACGAAGAAAAGTTGACAGTTGATAGTGGACAGTTGACAGCGAAACCGTCGCTTGTCACTGATTCGTAGGGCGGAAATAAGCGTCAGCCCGTCTCCGTCATAACACCGCTATTCAGGAACAGAGTTAGGGAAAATTAAGCATGTGTGGAATCGTCGGTGCCATCGCCCAGCGTAATGTGGGCAACATTCTGATCACCGGTCTCAAGCGACTGGAGTATCGTGGTTATGACAGCGCCGGCGTTGCGCTGTTGAATGATGACGGCATCACACGGGTGCGTCGCCAGGGGAAAGTTGCCGGTCTGGATGCGGCAGTGACAGAGCAGGCCGCCAGTGGTTATGTCGGTATCGCCCACACCCGCTGGGCGACTCACGGTAAACCTTCTGAAGCCAATGCTCACCCGCACATGTCTGGCGACGATCTGGCCCTGGTCCACAACGGTATCATTGAGAACTTTCAGGAACTGAAAGACGAACTGGAAGCGGCCGGTTATACCTTCCAGTCACAGACCGACACCGAAGTGATTGTCCACCTGCTCGACCAGACCCTGCAAACCGGCGTGGACCTGTTCGCCGCCGTGCAGCAAGTGACAAAGAAGCTGGACGGTGCCTACGCACTGGGCGTGATTCACAAGGCGCAACCGGACAAGCTGGTCACCGTTCGCTCCGGCAGCCCGTTGGTGATTGGCCTGGGCATTGATGAAAACTACATCGCCTCCGACCAGCTGGCCCTGCTGCCTGTGACCAACCGTTTTATCTTCCTGGAGGAAGGGGACCAGGCCGAACTGACCACCGACGGCGTGCGCATCGTCGATGCCGACGGCAATCCGGTCACTCGCGAGCCCCACGAATTCGACGGCACCCACGAAGATGCCGAGAAAGGTGAATACCGCCACTACATGCAGAAGGAAATCTTCGAGCAGCCGGCGGCCATCCAGAAAACACTGGAAGATCGCATCGAGTCCCCCGCCGGCCTGATTGAGGCATTCGGTGAGAAAGCCCCGGCGATCTTCGACAAGGTGAAGACCGTACAGATCGTCGCCTGTGGTACCAGCTACCACGCTGGCATGGTGGCCCGTTACTGGCTGGAAGACATCGCCGGCATTCCCTGTCAGGTCGAAGTGGCCAGCGAGTTCCGTTACCGCAAGCATGTGGTACCGGAAGGCACCCTGTTCGTGACCATCTCCCAGAGCGGCGAAACTGCCGACACCCTGGCGGCCCTGCGTGACACCCAGTCTCCCAACTACGTGGGTCGTCTGGCCATCTGTAACGTGGACAGCTCCTCCCTGGTGCGCGAATCCGAGCTGGTATTCCTCACCAAGGCCGGCCCGGAAATCGGCGTGGCCTCCACCAAGGCCTTCACCACCCAGCTGGCCGGCCTGCTGATGCTGGTATTGGCCCTGGGTCGCCAGAAGGGCCTGGCCGACAGCGAAATCGAAAAAGTACTGGGCGAGCTGCGCCAGCTGCCCAACCTGATCGAACAGGCCGCCGCACTGGATAAGCCCATCGAAAAACTGTCCGAGCACTTCGTGGAAAAACATCACGCGCTGTTCCTGGGCCGTGGTGTGCAATTCCCTGTGGCACTGGAAGGTGCGCTCAAGCTCAAGGAAATTTCCTACATCCACGCAGAAGCCTACGCCGCCGGTGAGCTCAAGCATGGTCCGCTGGCACTGGTGGACAGTGAAATGCCGGTGGTGTCCGTGGCACCCAACGACGAACTGCTGGAAAAACTGAAATCCAACCTGCAGGAAGTACGCGCCCGTGGTGGTGAGCTGTATGTGTTCGCCGACAAGAACGCCCACGTGAAAGAAGGCGAAGGCATCCACGTCCTCAACATGCCCGCCGTGCCGGAAACCATCGCCCCCATCGTCTACACCGTGCCGCTGCAATTGCTCAGCTATCACGTTGCCGTGCTACGCGGCACCGATGTGGACCAGCCAAGGAATCTGGCCAAGTCGGTGACGGTGGAATAAGGCAGTTAACAGTTAACAGCGAAAGCCCGGCAATGCCGGGCTTTTTGTTGCACACCTCCCCCTGTAGGAGCGTCGCTCGCGGCGCGATAGCCGTGGCGCGGCTCTCTTTCGCGGTGGAACCACCGCTCCTGCAAAACCGTGTCGATCCCCAGGCAAACTTGTATACCACCTTGTATGGCACGGTTGCTGCATAAAGTTGGTGCATGGCAACCGGCAGGAAGAGGTCTGGCTCGTGACCGTACAGGAACCGGCACCGACACAACGGCGACATCCCAAGACACCAGCCCATGGCAAGGGGTGGAAGGCCCGGCTGCAGATGCAGCTGGAGTGCGCCATTACGGGGCAAGGCGCCAAGACTGTCATGACCGGACTGCACCATTATGGGCCGCTGCGCGTTCAGCGCCCCTTCTACCCGGAAGGCGGCACCGCCCACATCTACTTGCTGCATCCCCCCGGTGGGGTAGTCGGTGGCGATGGTCTGGAGATCGACATCACTGCCGGCACGCAGGCCCATGGCCTGTTCACCACCCCCGGTGCCACCAAGTTCTATCTCAGTGCCGGCGATTCCGCCCGCGTCAGCCAGGCCCTAACCGTGGCCCCCGGTGGCACCCTGGAATGGTTTCCCCAGGAAAACATCTTCTTCCCCGGCGCCAAGGTGCACATGGACACCACCATTGATCTGCATGGTGATGCCCGCTTCATGGGCTGGGAAATCTCCTGCCTGGGGCGGCCGGTGAACAGCGAGATCTTCGAGCAGGGCAATATCGATGCGCGCTTTCGCATTAATCGCGACGGCAGGCCGCTGCTGATCGAGCGCCTCAAGGTGGATCAGCCGCGCCACCTCAATGCGTCATCCGGGCTGCGTAACTTTCCCATGCAGGCTTTGTTTGTGGCCACTGGTTGCAACGAGGTCTTGCTGGAACAGGCCCGCGAGATCATTGCAGGCAACACCGGCGAGATGCCCTGTGGCCTCACCTTGATCGACGACATCCTGGTCATGCGTGTGCTCGGCACCCGCTGCGAAAAAATCCAGGCCCTGATGATTCCGGTCTGGCAGTTATTGCGCCAGGCCCTGCTGAACAAACCGGCGGCAATCCCGCGCATCTGGAATACCTGACGGTGAACGGAAAAGGCGAAAAGGCAAAATCATGGAACTGACACCCAGAGAAAAAGACAAGCTGCTGATCTTCACCGCCGCCCTGCTGGCGGAGCGGCGCATGGCCCGCGGTCTCAAGCTCAACTACCCCGAGTCGGTGGCTTTTATCACCGCCGCCATCATGGAAGGCGCCCGCGACGGCAAGACCGTGGCACAGCTGATGGGCGAAGGGCGCACCCTGCTCAAGCGCGATGACGTGATGGAAGGCGTGCCGGAAATGATTCACGAAGTGCAGGTGGAAGCCACCTTCCCGGACGGCACCAAGCTGGTCACCGTTCACGACCCGATTGTGTAAAGGAGTGCACCCATGATTCCCGGCGAAATGAAAGTGCAGGACGGCGACATCGAGATCAATCCCGGCCGTGAAACCGTCACCGTGGAAGTGGCCAACACCGGCGACCGTCCCATCCAGGTGGGCTCCCATTACCACTTCTATGAAGTGAACAACGCCCTGCAGTTTGATCGCGAAAAAACCAAAGGTTTCCGGCTCAACATCCCCGCCGGCACTGCGGTGCGCATCGAACCCGGCCAGAGCCGCACCGTGGAACTGGTGGCTTACGCCGGCGAAAGAAAAGTCTACGGCTTCCAGGGCAAGGTGATGGGCTCGCTATAAGGCTGGGGGTTTTCTGTGGGAGCTCTCTGTGCCCTTTAGGGTATGCGCAAGCGATTTACCACCATCGCCTGCAGGCAGTCTCCCACAGTCGAACCAGCAGAGACGGGAAATAATGTCTGAATGGGGTGGTTAAACCAGCCCATCAAAAAACAGGAGAACCACCGTGGCAACAATGTCCAGACAGGCCTACGCGGAAATGTTCGGCCCCACCACCGGCGACCGCCTGCGCCTCGCCGATACCGATCTGTGGATCCAGGTGGAAAAGGACTACACCGTCTACGGCGACGAAGTGAAATTCGGCGGCGGCAAGGTCATCCGCGATGGCATGGGCCAGTCTCAACATCCCTCTGCCAAAGTCATGGATCTGGTCATCACCAATGCCCTGATCATCGATCACTGGGGCATCGTCAAAGCGGACATCGGCATCAAGGCCGGACGCATCGCCGCCATCGGCAAGGCCGGTAACCCGGACGTGCAGCCCGACGTGGATATCATCGTCGGCCCCGGCACTGATGTGGTGGCGGGCGAGGGCAGCATCGTAACCGCCGGCGGCATCGATTCGCACATTCACTTTATCTGCCCGCAGCAGATCGACGAGGCGCTGGCCTCCGGCGTCACCACCATGATCGGCGGCGGCACCGGCCCCACCACGGGCACCAACGCCACCACCGTCACCCCCGGCCCCTGGAACATGGCGCGCATGCTGGAAGCGGCGGATTCGTTCCCCATGAACCTGGGCTTTCTCGGCAAGGGCAACGCCAGCCTGCCGGAATCCCTCACCGAACAGATCGCCGCCGGCGGCATCGGCCTGAAACTGCACGAAGACTGGGGCACCCCCCCCCAAGCCATCGACACCTGCCTCACCGTGGCCGACGACACCGACACCCAGGTGGCGATCCATACCGACACCCTGAACGAATCCGGCTTCGTGGAAGACACCATCGCCGCGTTCAAGGATCGCACCATCCACACCTATCACACCGAAGGGGCGGGCGGTGGCCACGCACCGGACATCATCCGTGCGGCGGGGCTGGCCAATGTGTTGCCATCCTCCACCAACCCCACCCGGCCCTACACCGTGAACACCGCCGATGAGCATCTGGACATGCTCATGGTCTGTCACCACCTGGACCCGAGCATCCCCGAAGACGTGGCCTTCGCCGAATCGCGCATCCGCCGCGAAACCATCGCCGCCGAAGACATCCTCCACGATCTCGGTGCCTTTTCCATGATCGCCTCGGATTCCCAGGCCATGGGCCGCGTCGGTGAAGTGGTCATGCGCACCTGGCAAACCGCCCACAAGATGAAGGTGCAGCGCGGCGCCCTCAAGGGCGATCCCGCCGAGCACGACAACTTCCGCGTCAAACGCTACGTGGCCAAGTACACCATCAACCCGGCCATCGCCCACGGCATGGCCCACGAAATCGGCTCGGTGGAAATGGGCAAGCTGGCGGATCTGGTGCTGTGGAGCCCGGCCTTCTTCGGCGTCAAACCCAACCTGATCATCAAGGGCGGCATGGTGGCCATGGCCAAGATGGGCGATCCCAACGCCTCCATCCCCACACCGCAGCCGGTGCATTACCGCCCCATGTTCGGCGCCTACGGCAAGGCCCGCCAGGCCACCACCATGACCTTCATCTCCCAGGCAGCCATGGCAGCCGGCATCCCCGAGCAACTGAAACTGGCCAACCGCATCGGCGTGGTGAAAGGCTGCCGCACCGTGAAAAAGAAAGACATGCTGCTCAACGACTGGCAGCCCAACCTGGAAGTGGACCCGCAAACCTATCAGGTGCGTGCCGATGGCGAACTGCTCACCTGTGAACCGGCGGACATCCTGCCCATGGCCCAGCGCTACTTCCTGTTCTGACAGCGCGCATTAAGACATTGAGACAACCATGATCGAACTGACAAAAATACTGAACGAGAGCGCCCTGGAAGGCCTGGATAACAGCACACTGAAAATCCTCAGCCTGCCCATCGACGCGCGAATCAAAAGTCGCCAGAAAGCCCTGCTGGAAAGCGGCGAACCGGTGGGCCTGTTTCTCGAGCGCGGCACCCTGCTGCGCGGCGGCGATGTGCTCACTAACGCCGACGGCATCCTGGTGAAAGTCATCGCCGCCGATGAAACCGTCTCCACCATCCAGTGCAACGATGCCCTGATGCTCGCCAAGGTGGCCTACCACCTGGGCAACCGCCACGTGCCCCTGCAAATCGAAACCGGCTTCGTGCGCTACCAGCACGACCACGTACTCGACGACATGGTGCGCCAACTCCCCGGTGCCGACAGCAGCGTCACCGTCAACGTAGAGCAGGCCCCGTTCGAACCGGAAGCCGGCGCCTACCAGCAGGGCGGGGGTCACCATGGGCATTCGCACGGGCACTCACACGGACATGGCCATAGCCATTCACACGATCACGACCACAGCCACGATCACTCACACGAACACAGCCATTGAGCTAACGCGATGCCCCGGGGCGTCGTCACGAAAGGAGCACACCATGAAACACCTCACTCGCAAGGCCAGCACCGCGGCCCTCACCCTGGCCACTGTCGCCCTGCCAGCCGCCGCCATCGCCCACACCGGCGAAGGCGCCCATGTACACGGCGGCCTCATGGCGGGCCTCACCCATCCCGTCACCGGCATGGATCACTTGCTCGCCCTGGTGTTGTTCGGCGCCTTGCTGGCCGGCACCACACTCAAGGAAAAACAACTGGGCTTTGCCGCTGCCGGCATTAGCCTGGCGGCCGGTTTCGCCGGCGGGATTGCCCTCGGTGGCCACGTGGCCATGGAAGCCTTGATCACCGGTTCGGCCCTGCTGTTCGCCGCGGCCTTGGCGTTCCCGGCCAGCGTACGTGGCAAAGCCGCCTGCGCGGTGGCGATCCTGCTGGGCGCCCATGGCTGGGCCCACGGGGTGGAAATGACCGGTAGCCTGGCCGGCTTTGGCGCCGGCTTCCTGGTCAGCTCCGTACTGCTGATGCTGGCGGGCCTGCCGCTGGGCCAACAGATCCAGAAAATCGCCCCGGCCCTGCGGGCCGTACTGGCCGCCGGCGCAGCCCTGGGCCTGATGCTGCTGGCGGGCTAAACGATGAGCCGCGCATCATGAGCAACAGCGCCTTCTTCCGATTGCAGCAACTGATCAGCCCGTCGCTGCCCATCGGTGCCTTCACCTATTCGCAAGGCATGGAATGGGCAGTGGAATGCGGCTGGATCAAGGATGCAGACGACGTCTACGTGTGGCTCGATGGCCTGCTGGAAAGCAGCGTCGGCGCGCTGGAGCTGCCAATACTGGCAAGGCTCTATCACGCCAGCCAACAGCAGGATCTCGATGCCTTCAGCCATTGGGCCGACACCCTGCTAGCCTGGCGGGAAACCCGCGAGCTGCGGGCGGAAGAATGCCAGCGCGGCCAGGCCCTCACCATGGTGCTGGACAAACTGCCGGATGCCGCAGGCTGGCCCGAGCTGCAAGAGACTCAATGGCGTGATGCCCTGGCCCAGACCCAACTGGCCGGCTTCGCCCTGGCCTGCGCCCACTGGCACGTGGATCTGGAACAGGCACTCAACGGCTACCTGTGGAGCTGGCTGGAAAACATGGTCATCGTCGCGGTGAAACTCATCCCCCTGGGCCAGAGCGATGGCCAGCGGGTGCTCTACCGCTTCAGCGACCAACTGGCGGCTATCACAAAACAGGCCATGGCCCTGGACGACGATGACATCGGCTCCTCGTCCCCCGCCATGGCTATCGCCAGCAGCCTCCACGAAACCCAATACTGCCGCCTGTTCCGGTCATGACACTGGCGCTGGCACCGGAATCGGCAAAGAACACTGTGGGAGATTGCTTGCACGCGAATAACCCCCCAACACCAGACAGGCAAGAACAACGGAGACAACCATGACAACCGAACATAAATCCCCCCTGCGCGTCGGCATTGGCGGCCCGGTCGGCTCCGGCAAAACCGCCCTGCTGGAAAAACTCTGCAAAGCCATGCGCGACGACTACCACATCGCCGTGGTCACCAACGACATCTACACCAAGGAAGACCAGCGCATCCTCACCGAAGCCGAAGCCCTGGAACCGGAACGCATCGTCGGCGTGGAAACCGGCGGCTGCCCCCACACCGCCATCCGCGAAGACGCCTCCATGAACCTGGCGGCAGTGGAAAACCTGGCCCGAAAATTCGGCAACCTGGACGTGGTGTTCGTGGAAAGCGGCGGCGACAACCTCAGCGCCACCTTCTCACCGGAATTGGCGGACCTGACCATCTACGTGATCGACGTGGCCTCCGGCGAGAAGATCCCCCGCAAGGGTGGGCCCGGTATCACCAAGTCGGATCTGCTAGTGATCAACAAGATCGATCTGGCCGATCTGGTGGGGGCGGATCTGGGGATCATGGAATCGGATACCAACCGCATGCGCGGGGAGAAGCCCTGGGCGTTTTCTAACCTCAGGAATGATGTGGAGGGGTTGGAGAAGATTATTGGGTTTATTGTGGAGGAGGGGATGTTGAGGAGTCATTCGGAGAAGGCGGCGGTTAGTTAACAGTTAATAGTTAACAATGAATAGTGAATAGTTGAGCCCGGCGTAGCCGGGCTTTTTTTTGGGTGGGTGATGGCGGAATGATTTCATTAGTGGGTTGGTAGACATGGTAGGTTGGGATTTGTAAGAGATGGCTTACAGCGAATGTAAAATTTTTGATATAGAGTAAATGTTGTTCGATGAGGGCGTGCTGATAAGCTTTGATAAAAGAACGTTACAACAAAACTAGAATTTAGAATGATTGAGAAACTCAATGGGAAAATACCATAATGATCAGCCCATTAACGGGGGGGCTGATGATCCTGATTTATTAAATAGGGCTAACTTTGCAAATCATCTTGCAGAAATTTTGTTGTTAAACCATGACGATGATTGCTTGACTGTTTCTTTAGAAGGGGGATGGGGATTCGGTAAAACATCTGTAATCAATCTAGTTAAAGGTGCCCTGAATGAAAAAGAAATTGCGCCAATAATTGTCGAATACAATCCATGGCTTGCAGGTAATCCTGAATCTTTAATTCAAGATTTTTTACTCCAGTTTTCCGCACAGTTAAATATCAGTGACAGATCTGAAGAAGCGTTAAAAGCATCTAAAGAACTTATTGCTTACTCAAGGTTATTTGGTGTTGCTAAATTCATACCAGGGGCAGAACCCTGGGCTTCAAGCATTGAAAAAGTCCTATCTGGATTTGGGAAAGCATCGAAAAAAATAGCAGAGCTAAAAAAACTAGACTTATTGGATAAGAAAAAGAAAGTTATCAAGGCAATTGAAAGTATAAAAAGCCCTATTGTGGTAGTGATTGACGATATTGACAGGTTGACGCCCTCTGAAACATTTCAAGTCCTTAGGCTAGTTAAGGCTGTGGCGGATTTTTCTGGTACCGCCTTTCTTCTGGCATTCGACCCGAAATATTTAGGCGAGGTTCTGGATAAGAATGATATTGTTAATGCTCCGGAATATATTAACAAAGTCATTCAGCTAAGAGTGCCTCTTCCGGTAATTTCAGAAAAAGGGATTAATGATCTAGCGAAAACAGAGTTGGATAAACTAAGCGAAAAAAATCTAACCGATCACTTCGAAAGTGACCAAGAAAGACTAAGCTGGATTTATCATAATTATTTCAAGCATTTGATGAAAAACCCTAGAGAGCTAAAAAGATTTTTCAATCATTTAAGGTTTGTTTTAGAGCAGGTTCAAGGGCAGGTGTGCTTTGCCGACCTGTTTGCTTTGTCAATCATCGCCACAAAAGCAAACTATATGTATGAGCATATAAAGTTAAATCCAGAGGCGTATATTGGTAGAAGGTTATCAAATGATGGGTTGATGATGGATAAAGCTGAGGATGTTGTAAAATCATTTGATGAAGAACGAAATGTAATGCTCTCAAAATTTGGCGAGAGTGAACGAAAGCTTATTGGCGGACTTGTTGGCGATATATTCCCTTTGGTGGGCGCTGGGGTTTTTAATCCTTATCCGGTTTCAGATACAGATGCTGCTGGGCGAGTTGCTGCTTCGCAGAGACTGCATATAGCCTTTCATTATAGAACCCCTGCTGAATATATATCGGACCAAGAGATCCTTGAATTTATATCCGGGGCTACAGATAGGAAAGAGTTTGTTGATTTAGTACTTTCTAATAATTCCGATGAAAGATTTTTTGAAATGATGAGGAATTACTCCTCGGTTTGTAAAGAAAATAGTTTTGATATTCTCAGTAATATTTATGATGTATTTCTGGAGTCGAAACTACTTGTTTCGTCGCTGGAAAGCAACCATGGTTTTATGGCGAGAGAGCCTTACAGGGAAATGATTTGGCTCACAAACAAAGTAATATCAGAGAGTGATGATAAGTATAAATTGATAGAGAGCATAATCGAAAGAGAGGAAATCGCACCTATTGCTGGAGATGTTATAACTAAGGCCCGTGATCAACTTTACAATAATAGAAATTCATTGTCCTGGGTATCAGAAGAGCAGCTGAGAGTGCTGGAAGAAGTTTTTCAAAATACAGCGATAACGGCCCTTACAAAAAAGACATTTATTGATCGGCACCTTGAGTCACATATCTTCTATGATTTAAAAAGGTCCTCGAAAGAGAAAGCTTCTGAGCTTATTTTAGAAGTTTTAAACAGTGAAGGCGTAGTTAGAGTAGCTGAGATAATTGGGAACACTGGAAGTGACTCAACTAACGGACCTTATGCAAAAATTGATGAAAAAACGTTAGGTGGGATCATTGATATTGAGAGGCTGAGAGAAAAGATAGAGGAAATTGATATCGATTCTCAGGCTGTGCATATTCAGGCAGTTTTGAAAAGCATTTTATATGGGAAGAAGTACTACCTAAGAGATGGATCGGTACGTGATGATTGGTGATAAGTGGGGGAACGTATTAAAACGCGAGCTAGTCGGGCTAGTCGGGGACGCGCATGTATTGGATGATGAATATGGCCAAACTGCCTCAAGCCTAGCAACTTATAATCGAACCACTTAAATAGTTTAGGTGAGGGGAAAAGAGCCATAAATTATGGATAGAGTTGGCAGAAAAAAAAGGATGAAGGCTTATAGGAAGGCCTGGGGCATTGGTCCTAAATACTATAAACCAAAGGCTTTCGACACTCCTTTAAATGATGATGAGTCTCCGCAAAGAGAAACAGAATCTCTTTTCAGCTTTTACAACAGATCAACTTGGGACGAATCAAGAAAAGTCCGATCACTTGTTGAAGACTGCATAAAATACTACCCCAAAAGCGAAGCTCCCGAGCTGATCTCAAGAATAAGATCTGGTGATGACCGACATTTTATTTCAGCCGCCTTTGAACTTTTCCTCCATGAAATTTTACGACGAGAAGGCTTTATACTAACCCCACATCCGATCCTGCCAAATGGCAGCACTTCCAGGCCCGACTTTCTTGTTCAAAGCCCAGATGGAGATTATTTTTACTTGGAGGCAGTTTTAGCAACTGAGAAAACTGAAGTCGACGCGGGAAGCAGGGCTAGAAGGGATTTCGCCATTGAAACGCTATCTAGACACCCTCATGATAATTTTGTGATAGATATCAACGAACACGGAAGTCCAAAATCCCCTCCCAGCGCAAAAAAACTATCTAAAGATCTGCACCGTTGGTTAGACAATTTAGATCCAGACACAACAATTGAGAACATTAAAAAAACCGGAAACACCGAAATTGAACCTTATTATTGGTCTCATGACGGATGGCAAATTGAAATTAACCCACTCCCCTTACCACAGGAACGAAGAGGGAAAAGCAATAATCTGGTTGCAATCTCCTCCCCTCCAGGCGGCTTCGTTGACTCATGGACGCCAATTCGCGACGCCATTAAATTTAAAGGAAAAAAATATGGTGAGCTAAATCATCCATTAGTTGTGGCAGTCAACATCAACAACTTCCACTTGGATAAAATAGATGAAATGCAGGCTTTGTACGGTCAAGAAATAATAGCTATTGACCCCAGCAGGAAGCATGCTCCACTGATAAAAAGAGCAGCCAATGGTGTCTGGAAGGGAAATGATGACCCTGGAACTCAGAGAGTAAGTGCAGCTTGGATTTTTAATGACTTAAGACCCTCATCCATTCCTTCAAGGAAGCACACAATTTACGTCAATCCTTGGGTAGAGAAAGCCATTCCTACTTCTTTATATCGTTTCCCGACCGCCAAGATTGAAAGCGGAAAAATCCAAAGAAATACCGGATTATCACTAATGGATATTTTCGATCTAAATGAAGAGTGGCCAAGAGAAAAATAAAAGAGTAATAGATTCGGGGTCAGGTCTTGCATCGTGCGCTTGCGGCATTAATCGGGGACACACATGAATTGAGTACTCCCGCCTGTCTACGTTAATCGGTGTTTTATATGCTTTCGTTTCGTGACATGTTTGGAGCTGTTTATATCCTCGAAAATCGGGCGGCAAAGCGCGTCAAAATTGGCATGACTATTCGTGATGTCGACGGTCGACTGAATGACGTGAACGACAAATGGATGGGTTTCAAAGGTGCTTGCCAGATATGTGGTACTCGGCGTGTGTCTGGCCCTTCGAAGATTATGCCGCGACATAGAGTGAGTGGAAATTACTGCCCTGGAGGCGGTCATCCTCCGATTGAATTTGATACGGCGCTCGCTGAGGAACTCAAAGAAAAGCTGGAAAGGGAAGTGGGCGAGTTGTCAGGGATGTCAAAATCCTCTCACGTTCGGCGAATTAGTGGCCTGGAAAGGCGAATCGCATTGCATGATAGGTTTGTTCCTCCGTTGGGAAGCTGGGAAATAGCCGTCACTTTTCACACCAAAAGGGCAGAACACATTGAGCTCACGTCGCATAAAGTTCTCTCGGAGTATCTAGATCATTCGGCACCAATTGGAGAGGTGTTTTCCTGCTCTGTTTCTAAGGCCACAAACGTAGTTGAGTCTGTGCTGGAGGATTGTGGTTTGCTTGAGGCTGCGCGCAAGGAGGTTCGCGACGATTCTGTATCAAGGAAACTCGGAAGCTGCTCTATGTGTGGAGGGGTTTTGACCCAGAAAGGTAAATGCCCAAGCTGTATCCAACGGCATTTCGGATAAAAAAGAAGAAGGGGGTGGTCTGGGGTGAGAAGTAATCGGGAAGAAACTGGTAATCGGGGACACGCACGAATTGGAGAATGTCTTACGTGGTTTATGGTTATTGTTCGATTTGGGGTGAGTAAATGAAGAAATGTCTAATTATTATTTTTTGTATTGCTATTAATACTGGTTGCACAAGTGTTCAGCGATATGAAGGGCCTGCTAGGCCTTCGAATGAGATAGCTATTTTAGAAAAAGAAGATAGCACTTATGGTGGCATTAGCGTGATAAGAATTAACGATAAATTTAGAGGATTTGGAACCTCTGATCGCTATGACTTTCTGCCTGGGACTGTCTCGCTAAAGGTTGACTACAAGAGTAATCGAGGACACGCATGAATTGGGGGATGTCTTACGGTGTTTGTGGTTGTTCTCTGATGTAGGTTGGTTTGCGTAGTCAGTAGTGTTGGGTGATGGATAAGCAAGGAGGCTTGTCATGACCCGAGCGCGTTATAGCCAGGTATCGCTGGATTCCACGTCTTACTATCACTGTATCTGCCGCTGTGTGCGGCGGGCCTTTTTGTGTGGCAAGGATCACTATTCTGGTCAGGATTATGAGCATCGCCGCCAGTGGGTGGTGGATCGTCTTGCTGTTCTTGGTGAGGTGTTTGCCATCGACCTTTGTGCCTATGCGGTGATGTCCAATCACTACCATGTAGTCCTTCGTATTAACCAGAAGAAAGCCTTGAGCTGGTCGGATCAGGAAGTGGCAGAGCGGTGGATGCAGCTGTTCAACGGGCCGTTGATCGTCAAGCGTTGGCTCAAGGGTGAGACTGAAGCGGCAGAAAACCTGAAGGCTGAAGAAATCGTGCAGACCTGGCGAGAGCGCCTGTATGACCTTGGCTGGTTCATGAAGTGTCTGAATGAGTATCTAGCCCGTAAGGCCAATGAGGAAGATTGTTGT
>Ga0208203_1000653_pt1 | contig 15261 bp, 14 predicted proteins | sample DeeseametaMP2914_FD_184167 | JGI IMG/M metagenome (GOLD analysis project Ga0208203, IMG submission 184167) | Marine microbial communities from the Deep Atlantic Ocean - MP2914 (SPAdes) | ecosystem: Environmental > Aquatic > Marine > Oceanic | place: West of Santa Cruz de la Palma, Atlantic Ocean...
GAACAATGGCGAACAGTTTGAGGACGTTTTTAACGAATTCTTTTAAGTGTTGATTAATATTGAAATTTTATTATATCAACACAGAAATGGATCAGAGCCATAAATAAACAGTAATTTTAGATGTGAATATTCCACATTACAACCAAGAAGTTTCTTTTAGGCTCGCGGTCTATGTGATTTCATCAATTATTAGTTAAATTTAAACCTTTTTCCCAGAACCGGCCGCGATTTAACGCATATGATGGCTTTGGCAAAAATATATGAGCTGGAGTAACTATGGATTTATGTTCAATTTCTTCGGAAGACGGTGATAAAGCTGTTTTCTTCAATGGGGTTTTGATTGCATACTATAATGCAGCAACTGATGAGCCAAACGTGTTATCTTTTGTTGAAAGTGTTGCTGATAATTTGAGTAGCGCTTCTGGTGCCAATATTAAAAAGGCGAAAATAGACAAAGCTCCTGACTTTGTTCATTGGGAGCAGAGCAAACAAGTAGAGAATATACTTTGGCCCAATGAAACAGCTAAACCTCCTATTTCTGATTTTTTCTCTCCAATCGAGCTGAATTCTCAACCATAAACATTCATAACAGTTTATCGCTTGACCGCTAAATTTTGCCTCCGCAGGTGCGGTCAAGCGCTCCTCTTAAAAATCATGTAGTAAATTCTTATTACTGTATTTGAGAGAGATTTCACGTCTACTCGCTAACGATTAGGAAGCAAGATCAGACTAATCATATTTTGCACTTTTAACGATTCGCCTGTAGTTGAACCCAACTATAAAAGTGCTTTTACTCCAGTGTTAATTCCGAAACCGCCTAACGTTAAAAATAAAAACAAACAACTTCCCAAAAGTAGGGGTCTTATTCCAGCTTGACGAATTGCCCCAATGTGAGTTCGTAGTCCCAATGCCACCATGGCGATAGTGAGTAATATATTATCAAACCACACAATATTGTTTGTTGTACTCTGAGATAGGTTAATTAGTGAATTACATCCACTTACTAAAATGAAGTAAACCGCAAACCAAGGAATTGATAGGCCTGAAGACTTTTCTAAGTTGTAATTTCTCTTTGTATCCTTTCGTTTTTGCCAATATGATAAACCAAACAAAAATGGGGCAAGCATCATTACCCTTAACATTTTTTCAATTACTGCCGTGTCGGCTGCATTTGCACTAATAGCGGTACCCGCAGCAACTACCTGAGCTACTTCATGAATGGTTGAGCCAACAAAAATACCGTATTCGTATTCACTCAACCCTATATATTCAAACATTAAGGGGTAAGTAAACATACTTAGGGTTCCAAATACAACGACTGTTGCAACCGCAATAGATACTTTATGTGCTTGTGCTTTAATAACTGGTTCTGTTGCCATTATTGCTGCAGCACCACAAATAGAGCTCCCTGCACCAATAAGAATAGTTGTTTGCTCATCAAGTTTAAATAAACGTTTACCTAACTGAATTGCTAGGATAAATGTACTTAGTAATATGGCTAAATCAATAACTAGCCCTAACCAACCAATTTCTGTTATTTGTGAGAATGTAATTCTAAAGCCAAATAAAATGATGCCAGCTTTAAGTAAGAAGCTTTTTGCGTAGTCTACTCCAATATCAGTATGAGTTGCGATACGGGAAAACAAACTGTTTCCTACTATGATGCCGAGGATAATTCCAATAGTGAGTGAACTAACTTGTGCATTTTGCAAAACGGAAAGTTTACTTAGGGCTATTGATATACTTGCTAATGTAATTACCAACATTAGGCCCAACCACCATCGACTATCTGTGAGTTTTTTTGTTTGGGATTTAAATAGACACCGCGTATAGAACAACATAAACGTCCTTCAATAAATTGCTTTATTTACTTGACTGCATTTTAGAAAGACCCAAAATATAACTCCAATACATTAATTTTATGATTTAATAACTTAAGGTTATCTTATGAACTTGAACGCATTGAGAGTCTTCTATACTGTAGCGAAATTGCAAAGCTTCTCGGGTGCGGCAGAAACTCTTTTCATTAGTCAGCCAGCGGTATCTAAAGCGTTAAAAGAGCTAGAGCATCAATTAAGTCTTAAACTTATCGAACGTGCCACCAAAGGGAGAAAACTCGCATTAACTGAGGGCGGAGTTGCTTTATATGAACATGCTCGTAATATTTTTGCTATTGAAAAGACGGCAATAGACGATATAAAGTCACGTACCGGACTAAAGCGTGGCACAATTGTCATTGGTACTAGCACTACAATTGCAAGTTATTGGTTACCACCTTACTTAGCCAGGTTCTGTAGTGCTTACCCAAATATAAAAGTTGAAGTGAAGGTCGAAAATACGGAAAAAATTGAACATGCGTTGCTTGAGTGCTCTATTGACTTGGCTCTAGTTGAAGGGACACCAACAGAAAAAAAGATAGTACCTAGACACTGGCAAGATGATTTGATGAGTGTCGTTACCCCACCTCATTTTAAGCCTAGCCCTAATTTAAATGAATGGCTTAACCAACAGTTTTGGTTACTCCGTGAGCCAGGCTCTGGAACACGTGAAATGTCAGTTAAAATGTTAGAAAAACAAGGTATAAAAGTTAGTAATAGTATGCAACTAGGGAGTAATGAAGCTATAGCTCGCTCAGTCGCACAAGGAATGGGAATAGCCATATTGCCAAATGTGGTCACAGAAGATTTAGTGCAACTAAAAAAGTTAAAGCGCTTGAGTCAAGTCAAAGGTGGAATGCTATCTAGGCCTCTATATCAGTTACAATGCCGAGGTAGATCTTCTTCACATTCTGCCGAGGCTTTAAAAAGAATTTTATTTTCAGAAGTTTAGCTTCAAGTGCATCCGCAAGTTTAGTTTCTTCACTACTTTTAGTTCACTCAAACCATTTTCGTAGGTTAGGTATCTTCTAGAAAAATGATATCTTTTCCCTGACTTTTAGCTACATTACTAGTTTGTGCCGTTTTAATAAGGTGCGGTATCGCAATGTGCCTGCAAAATTAATATTGAGAGTTAAAGCTTCGTTTATTTGAATATTTAAAGTCAGATCAAGTGCGTCGTTTTCAAATATTGAGTAAGTCAGCTTGCTCATTCCTATAGCGAGATTATTACTATCTTGATACAAATAGCTCCAATTTCATTCAAGAATGACAATATCTTTTATCAACGAAGTTACTCTCTAAAACCGCATACCAAATAGTATGGTTTAGGGTTGCAATTTGTTCGTTATAGTCAGAGGTAATATTCTAATTAAGACCTGTGCTTCTCATAATTCTTTTTAACGAGGTTTTGAGACCTTCAACTAGCTAAATAAGCTCAAGCCCTTATTATATAAGGGCTGGCAAGTTCCCAAAATACCATTACGAGAACCTAAAAAATAAACGGTGCTATTACGCTATAAAAGAGTGCTCAATATGAGCACTCGTATTTAACTAATCAAACAAACTAGCAATGCCAGCAACTACTCCACCAGCTACCGCCAGAGGGATTGTAACAGGCGCAGACGCAACACCAGCACCAATTACTATTGCTCCAGATGTAAGTGCTCCAGCGGCTGCTCCGGAGCTTATAGCCACAGCTGTTCTGCTTACGCTAGAGTCACTACTGCCAGTTATCTGTTTTGATAACTCATTACCGACTAAGCCGCACGAAACGGCTTTATTTAAAGACATAATGTTTTCCTTTTAGTTAAGTATCACGAGCACCAGAATGGCGCTGTTAGGGTTTATAGCTCTAGTTCTTCAAAGTCTTTGTCTATTTCCTCCTGTGTTATGCCTATGTAACGAAGTGTGGTTGCTTCGGAGCTATGGCGGAGCATTTTCATTACTCGGGCGATGTCATGGGTTTTCTGATACAAGTGATAACCGCGTGTTTTACGCATTGAGTGAGTCCCCAAATGAATATTTAGTTCTTCACCTACTAACGCAAATGCTTTTGTGACAGCTCTGCGTGATAGCGGTTTAGGCTTTGAATTAATCGCTTGTTGATTGCGGTATGATTGAAATAAGTAGATGTGGTGTGGATGAGTTAGTTTAATTTCGTTGATCAAGGTAAGCGCCTTATCATTTAGCTTTATTTCAGCTAATTTCGAGGTCTTTGACTCATAAATAATCAACCTATTGTTACTTATGTCAGTAAACTTCACTGCAAGTAAGTCAGATATTCTAAGCGCGAGATTTAAGCCAATATTCCATATCTGGCTCATTTGTCTTGAGCAACGCTTTTCTAGTAAATAGCTAACGAGCCTTACTGTATCAAGATCTTTAACTGCTTGTACTTCAGCCATAAAAACCTCCCTTTACTCAGTAGTAACAGTTACCTGATAACAACCTGTGTTGTAGTACTCAACAAAGTTTGAAATGAATAGGTCTAATAGCTCTTTACCTTCCTTAGCGTTCAACCAACCAGCTAAAAAGTGATAAACCTGCTTAATGCTGAAGCACACATCAATTTCTTTTATCAGTTCAGGGGTATGACGGCCCTGATACGAGAAGTCAGTAATATAAATAAGCTGCCAGCTGGTGGCCTTCTTTTCTAACCTAACCTCTACAGGGTGAAAGCCTCCAGCTTCAGGGCTGTAACCTGGATCTCTAAAGTTAAGTGTAACCGCCTTAGCTGTTCCTACAGAATCACCTCTATTAGCAACTGCGCTTACAATCACACCAATAAAAGAGTCAGGCACTTTTAAGCCTGCTACTTGCTCTATTTTTAACGCCATATTTAACTCCTTTTAAATTAAATCATGTTCAGCAAATGAATACGTGCTCTCGCCAATGATGATGTGATCAAGCACTGATACATCAATTAGGTTAAGTGCCTGTTGAAGCTTGGTAGTAATAAGCTTGTCTGCTTGAGATGGGGTAGTAACGCCGGAAGGGTGGTTATGCGCTAGGATAACGGATGCAGCATTAAGCTCCAGCACCTCTTTAACGACTTCTCTAGGGTAAACACTAGCTGCGTTAATAGTGCCTCTAAATAGCTCTTTAAACTCCAGTATGCGGTTCTGGCTATCTAAAAAAAGTACGGCAAAAACTTCATGCTCATGTATTGCTAGTTTATGTTTCAAGTACTCTTCGCAATCATTAGGGCTATTTAGTACACCATCTCTAAACTGCTTCTGAGCGATGATGTAGGCAGCAGCTTCTAGTATCTGTTTATCATTTACCGGATGCTTAAATTCATATAACGACTGTTGACCTTGCATTATTAATTCCTCTTAAGTGGTTTATGCAAGTTAGTGATGTATATGTGTAAGTTTTTCATTTGAGAGACATAAAAAAATACTGGTCCCGGAAAGGTTATGTACTAATAACCAACCGGAGAAATTCCATGCGTTTAATTAAACTGAAAGAAGTGATGGCAAAAACATCACTGGGTCACTCGAGTATCTATAAATTTATTTCTGAAGGTACTTTCCCTAAGCAAGTCTCGTTAGGTGCTAAGTCAGTAGCTTGGGTTGAATCAGAAGTTGATGATTGGATAATGGAGAGGATAGGTGAACGATAAGAGAGTTAAGTCGTTTATATCTCTAAGTAGCAGATTGATTATAGAAAATTTATGGTAGTATAACTTTCATTGAAGGTAAGTGAATTAGAGTCAATGCTGACTCTAATTCACTTACTAAAATGTGCAGATAAAAGATAATATGCCTTAAGGGAATTTATTGATGACAAGTTTACAACAACGTGCCGAACTTCAACGCCAAATATGGGCGATTGCCAACGATGTCCGAGGCTCAGTGGATGGGTGGGATTTTAAGCAATATGTACTAGGTACGCTGTTCTACCGCTTTATCAGTGAAAACTTTGTCAACTACATCACGGGCGGTGACGAGAGCGTTAATTATGCGGCCATGCCTGACGATGATGAAAACATCAAGTTTGCTAAAGAAGATGCCATTAAAACCAAGGGCTATTTTCTTTACCCTAGCCAGTTATTTAGTAATGTGGCGGCTAATGCGCACAAGAATGAAAATTTAAATACGGATTTGGCGGCTATTTTTGCTGCAATCGAAAACTCAGCCAATGGCTATGATTCAGAAAAAGACATCAAAGGCTTGTTTGCGGATTTTGATACGACCAGTAATCGTCTGGGTAATACGGTAGAGGCAAAAAACAAACGCCTGGCAGCTGTTTTAAAGGGCGTTGCAGGTTTAACCTTCGGTAATTTTGAAGAAAACCAAATTGATTTATTCGGTGACGCTTACGAGTTCCTGATTTCAAACTATGCCGCCAATGCGGGTAAATCCGGTGGCGAATTTTTTACCCCTCAGCACGTTTCAAAATTGATCGCGCAGCTCGCCATGCACGGCCAAACCAGTGTGAATAAAATTTATGACCCTGCGGCGGGTTCGGGCTCGTTGCTGTTACAAGCTAAAAAGCACTTTGATGCGCATATCATTGAAGATGGTTTTTTTGGCCAAGAGCTTAACCACACCACCTACAACTTAGCTCGTATGAATATGTTTTTGCACAACATTAACTACGACAAGTTTAATATTCAGTTGGGTGATACCTTAACCGAACCACACTTTTTGGAGGAGAGAAACAATAGAGGTTTCGACGCGATTGTCTCTAACCCGCCTTATTCAGTGAAATGGATTGGTAGCGACGACCCAACCCTAATCAACGACGACCGCTTTGCGCCCGCTGGCGTACTTGCACCTAAATCAAAAGCCGATTTTGCCTTTGTGCTGCATGCGCTAAGTTACCTATCAAGCAAAGGCCGTGCTGCCATTGTTTGCTTCCCCGGTATTTTTTACCGTGGCGGCGCTGAGCAAAAAATTCGTAAGTTTTTGGTTGATAACAACTATGTTGAAACCGTGATTTCACTGGCACCAAACCTGTTTTTTGGCACCACCATTGCCGTGAATATTCTTGTGCTGTCTAAACACAAAACCGACACTACCACCCAGTTTATTGATGCCAGTGGCGAAGCTTATTTCAAAAAAGAAACCAATAACAACATTCTGACTAATCAACACATTGAAGACATCATGAAAGTGTTTGCCAGTAAAGAGAATGTAGAGCACTTTGCTCAATCGGTAGAATTGGATGACATTGCTAAAAATGACTATAACCTATCGGTGAGCAGTTATGTCGAAGCCAAAGATACCCGCGAGGTCATCGACATTACCGAACTCAACGCTGAACTTAAAACCACGGTTGCTAAAATTGATAAGCTTCGCAGTGATATTGATGCCATTGTTGCAGAGTTTGAAGGTGAGGAGCTTGAGGCATGAGTCATTTGAGCTATTTAGAGACGCTGCTGGATGAGGTTGAGGTTGAGTGGAAACCATTGGATGACATTTCTGTAAAGATTTCTTCTGGTGGTACACCAAAAACAGGTGTTGCCGAATTTTATGATGGTGATATTCCTTGGCTGCGTACTCAAGAAGTTAATTTTGATGAAATCTGGGATACTGGCGTAAAAATTACTGGAGCTGGAGTTGATAATTCAAGCGCAAAATGGATTCCTGCAAATTGTGTTATTGTAGCTATGTATGGAGCAACGGTTGGGAAAATTGGCATTAACAAAATTCCTATGACCACAAATCAAGCATGCGCGAACATACAGCTAGATGGAAATATAGCTAATTACCGATATGTATTTCATTTTTTATTAAGCCAATATGAATATATAAAGTCACTCGGTTCTGGCTCGCAGACGAATATTAATGCGGGAATAGTAAAAAAACTTTTAGTCCCCATTCCATGCCCAGACAACCCAGAAAAATCGCTTGCAATACAAGCTGAAATAGTGCGCATTCTGGACGCATTTACCGCCATGACCGCCGAGCTGACCGCCGAGCTGACCGCCGAGCTTAACATGCGTAAAAAACAATACAACTACTACCGCGACCAGTTGTTAAGTTTTGAAGAGGGTGACGTTGAGTGGAGGGCTTTGAGTGAAATGGCCGAGTATTCAAAGGCTCGTATTAGTTACACAGAACTAAATGACAGCAATTACGTTGGTGTTGAAAGCTTACTTCAGAATCGAGCTGGTAAAATAGACTCCACTCGAACCCCAGATAGTGGAAATCTTACACAATACAATCCTGATGATATCTTAATAGGGAATATACGTCCCTATTTGAAGAAGATATGGCATGCAGATCGAGTTGGCGGCACGAATGGTGATGTTCTTGTGGTTCACCCTACTGATACAGCTATAAATCCACGATATTTGTATCAAGTTTTAGCTGATGACAAGTTTTTTGAATACAACATGCAACATGCAAAAGGCGCAAAAATGCCACGAGGAAATAAGCCAAAAATCATGGAGTATTTGGTTCCTATTCCATTTGCTAGCAATAGAGAGAAATCTCTTTCGGAACAAGAACGCATCGTTACTATTCTCGACAAATTCGACACATTAACAACTTCGCTGCAAGAAGGTCTGCCCCGCGAAATCGAGCTTCGCCAAAAGCAATACGAGTATTATCGCGACCTGTTGTTGAGCTTCCCTGCTTGTCCGGCAGGCGGGCCGAAACCTGAAGAGGCAGCTTAATGGCCTATCAACCACCTTTTACCATCACCACCGATATTTTGAACTTGGTGGCGAAAATCAGCCAGCAGGTGGGTGAATTAAATGCCAGCCAGCTCAATGCCTCGCCGCAATTGCGCAAGCAAAACCGCATTAAAACCATTACCGGCACGCTGGCTATTGAAGGCAATACCTTAACCGAAGAACAGATTACTGCCATTGTTGAAGGTAAGCCTGTGCTGGGAAGCGTGCGCGAGCTGGCCGAAGTAAAAGGTGCCATTGCGGCTTATGACGCACTGCCCACCTTTATAGCTAGCGAGATTTCCGATTTACTCACGGCCCACGGTTTAATGCTGTCAGATATTCTTGTAAATGCGGGTGAGTTTCGCAGTAAAGGCGTGGGTATCCATAAAGGGGGTGTGGTGCACCACGTTGCGCCGCCTGCCCATCAAGTATCCGGTTTAATGGCGGATTTAATCCAATGGCTCAAGCAAACAAACGATCACCCATTGATCGCAAGCTGTGTATTTCATTACGAATTCGAGTTTATTCACCCCTTTGCCGATGGTAACGGTCGTATGGGCCGGTTATGGCAAACGCTGATTTTGTCTAAATGGCATCCGTTGTTTTTATCTTTGCCGCTTGAAAGTGTGATTAAGGACCATCAGCAAGCGTATTATCACGCACTGGAACAAGCAGATAACCAAGCGGATAGCACGCCGTTTATTCATTTTATGTTGTCGGTTATTCAGCAAACACTCGCACAAAACGCCTCTGTAAACGCCCCTCTAAGGGAGGGTGAAAACGCCCCTGTAAATACTCCTGTCAATTTAACGGGACTTAAAACACCGGAGGCTATTTTAGCATTGCTCAGTAATACGCCCGAGCTGACTCGGCAACAACTCGCCGATACCTTGAATAAAGACGTGAGAACCATTGGCCGTGCCATTAGCAAGCTGCAAAAAGAAGGTAAATTAACCCGAATAGGCTCAGATAAAACCGGCCACTGGCAAGTAACAGAATAATGCGATGCTGTGGCTATTTCCATTTTGGAAAACACCACTGCTAACCAAAAGAAAAGGATGTAAACGAATGACGACGTATAAAGCGGTGGCAGAATCCAATAATTTTATTGTTTTAGATAAATACACCAAAGAGTGGAAAGTCGCTGAAAATTTTCAAAGCGAAGCCGATTTGGAACGTGAGCTGATTCAAGACCTAAGCAACCAGGGCTATGAGTATGTGCCTGCGTTAACCACGCCAGATGCCATGATGGCGAATGTGCGCAAGCAGCTACAAGCACTAAATAAGGTCCAGTTTACCGATGCCGAGTGGGCTCGCTTTTGCGAGCAATACCTAAACACACCGAGCGACAATATTCTTGATAAAACCCGCAAGGTGCACAGTGACTATATTTTCGATTTTGTCTTTGATGATGGTCATATAGAAAACATCTACCTGTTCGACAAGAAGACCATTGCTCGTAACAAAGTGCAGGTGATTAAGCAGTTTGAGCAAACGGGAAGCCATGCCAACCGTTACGATGTGACGATTTTGGTCAATGGTTTGCCTTTGGTGCAAATTGAACTTAAAAAGCGTGGTGTGGCGATCCGTGAGGCATTTAATCAAATACATCGCTACAGCAAAGAAAGCTTTAATAGCGAGAACTCGTTGTACAAGTTCTTGCAGCTGTTTGTGATCTCTAATGGCACCGACACGCGCTATTTTGCCAACACGACAAAGCGTGACAAAAACAGCTTCGACTTTACGATGAACTGGGCCAAATCTGACAATACGCTGATCAAGGATTTAAAAGACTTTACGGCGACTTTTTTCCAGAAAGAGACCCTGCTTGAAGTGATCTTGCGTTACTCTGTGTTTGACGTAAGCAATACCTTACTTGTAATGCGCCCCTACCAGATTGCCGCTACAGAGCGCATTTTATGGAAGATTAAGAGCGCATTTAACACTAAAAATTGGAGCAACACCGAGAGTGGCGGATACATTTGGCACACTACCGGTTCAGGCAAAACACTAACCAGCTTTAAAGCGGCACGTTTGGCCACCGATTTAGACTGTATAGATAAAGTCTTCTTTGTGGTGGACCGAAAAGACCTCGACTATCAGACGATGAAAGAGTATCAGCGCTTCTCACCTGATAGTGTGAACGGTTCAGACAGTACCGCAGGGCTTAAGAGTAACCTGGATAAAGACGATAACAAGATTGTCGTCACCACAATCCAAAAGCTCAACAACTTAATCAAAAGTGAAAGCGATTTAGCAATCTACAACAAGCAAGTGGTTTTTATTTTTGATGAGTGTCATCGAAGCCAGTTCGGTGAAGCGCAGAAAAACCTGAAGAAGAAATTCAAAAAGTACTACCAGTTTGGCTTTACCGGTACGCCAATTTTCCCTGAAAACGCCTTGGGCGCAGAAACCACTGGTAGCGTGTTTGGCCAGCAGTTGCACACGTATGTGATCACCGATGCCATTCGTGATGAAAAAGTACTCAAGTTTAAAGTGGACTATAACGATGTTCGTCCGCAATTTAAGAGCATTGAGACTGAGCAGGATGATAAGAAGCTTAGTGCGGCGGAGAATAAGAAAGCCTTCTTACATCCAATGCGCATTGGTGAAATCTCGCAGTATATTCTGAGCCATTTTAACCAGAAAACACATCGAGCCTATTCTGGCGCCAAAGGGTTTAACGCCATGTTTGCGGTCAGTAGTGTTGATGCGGCGAAAGCCTACTATGAAACCTTCAAAACATTGCATGCCGAGGCTGAGAATGGACCTACAAGTAAACCTCTGCGCATTGCAACTATCTTCTCATTTGCTGCCAATGAAGAGCAGGACGCCATTGGTGATATTTTAGATGAGAGTTTTGAAGTCAGTGCCATGAACAGCAGCGCAAAAGAGTTTTTGAGCGCCGCGATTAAAGATTACAACGCCATGTTTAAATCTAACTATGGCGTGGACAGTAATGGCTTTCAGAACTACTACCGTGACCTTGCTCAGCGCGTGAAGAATCAAGAAATAGATCTGCTCATAGTGGTGGGGATGTTTTTAACGGGCTTTGATGCGCCTACGCTTAACACCTTGTTTGTTGATAAGAATTTGCGCTATCACGGCTTGATGCAGGCATTTTCTCGCACTAACCGCATTTATGATGCGACGAAGACCTTTGGCAATATTGTTACCTTCCGTGATTTGGAACAGGCAACCATTGATGCAATCACCTTGTTTGGTGACAAAAACACCAAAAACGTGGTGTTGGAGAAGAGCTACAAAGAATACATGGAAGGCTTTAACGATATTGCTACTGGCCAAGCGCGTCGAGGTTTTGTTGATATCGTAAAAGAGCTGCAAGAACGCTTTCCAAACCCAGAAAATATTGAAAAAGAACAAGATAAAAAAGAATTTGCCAAACTGTTTGGTGAATACCTAAAAGCAGAAAATATTTTACAAAACTACGATGAGTTTGCTGGATTAAAAGCGTTGCAAAGCTTAGATACCAGTGATGAACAAGCTGTTGAAGAGTTCAAGTCAAAGTACTATCTGGACGATGCTGACATCGAGGCAATGCAAACCATCGATATGCCAAGTGAGCGTGCTATTCAAGATTATCGCTCTACTTACAACGATACCCGTGACTGGTTGCGACGCGATAAAGAAGGTCAGGACAAAGATAAGTCAACGGTAGACTGGGACGATGTGGTCTTTGAAGTTGATTTGCTTAAATCTCAAGAAATTAACCTCGATTATATTCTTGAACTGATTTTTGATCACAACAAAAAGAACAAGAGCAAAGAGGGCTTGATAGAAGAAGTTCGCCGTATGATCCGCGGTAGCCTTGGCAATAGAGCGAAAGAAAGCTTGGTGGTTGATTTTATTAACCAGACAAACCTAGATGAGATCAATGACAAAGCCAGCATTATCGACGCTTTCTTCAAATTCGCCCAGGCGGAGCAGAAGCGCGAAGCCGATGCCATTATTGCCTCTGAAAAGCTCAATATCGATGCTGCCAAACGCTATATTGCGTCATCACTCAAACGTGAGTACGCCTCTGAAAATGGCACTGCACTGAATGAGGCGCTGCCCAAACTTAGCCCATTAAACCCACAGTACCGAACCCAGAAGCAAACGGTGTTTCAGAAAATTGCCGCTTTTGTTGAAAAATTCAAAGGTGTGGGTGGGCAGATATAAAAATGACGATCTATTTTAGTGCCGCTCGCTTGCTCGATGATATAGATTTTACAGAATCTATTCTTTTGGTGAGTAGCACTTTAGTGATACTAAGTAAGAAATTACCGCTTTTAAGTTCAACTGAACTGGTTTAATTGAGCCGGACAGGACTGGTTGAACTTAAAAGCACAAACAGCTTAAGAATATTTTAAAGGGAAGCGTATAGCTTCCCTTTTATGCCGTGCTTTGGCTAGGCTTTGAATATCAGATTAACTTACTTAGGTTATTCTTCGAAGAACTGATTACTTTGCGGATCTTTGTAAAAATACTTCAATTTTAAGTTTACATGTTTTTTAATTTCATTGAACCATGTTAACTCGTCAGTGAGTGGATAATTACCACCAACAACCCATATTTCACTACAATCTTCCGTGTTTGGATATAAAGCATATCGAAGTAACTGTCCTATCGCGGCTTCAATATCCTCTTTGGCATTTGATTTAAATTTTAGCTCAGCAATTAAAGTTGTGTTTGTTTCTTTACTTTTTAAAACTACATCACGAATGTGAGCTCGCCCTAGATCTTCGCTTTGACTTGAAATCGCATAGTGGCAATATTCAGAGTTATGCAACCACTGGATAAATTGCCTCTCTAACTCCGCTTCTCTAAATTGTATCTCTATAGACTCAACTTGCTTCCTAATAGCTGTTTTTAGAGTTATGTCACTTTCTCTCGATGCTAAATCGCTTAAGTGTTTTTCTTTGTAAATTACCCAGAGTACTATATTGATAAGTAACTCATCATATTCATGGTTTAAATTATTGCGTATGAATTCTTTTAGCTTGATATTAGCGCTGAACCAGTTTGAATATTTATATTTAAACCCCCAATTCTGAGTGAAATATGAGCATATATATTCAAATGCATCTTTTGTAACAGTAGTGGAAAAATGTTGAGGAGCAGCGACCGCAAAAACACGATTGAGTAGTGCTTTATGTAAGTCTTTTACTTTGCCATCGTCTTTCAGCTTTTGTAAGTCTTCTACACATTCTTGGTAAGTGACTAAAGATTGGCTATTAATTATTTTTTTAGTAATATTCTTTAAAGTACTTTTAGATAATTCAAATTCCTCTTTAGATAATGCTCCCTGCTTTAAGCTTGAGATATAATTGTCTCGACTATACCAAAGATCCCGTAATAGCTGATCGCTTATATCGGTTTCGTTTTTAGCGCTTAATACAGTGCTAACAATTTTTTGATAACTTATGTACCAATCATTACGATCAATTTGGTATGAAGCAATCATAGCACTGAAAAAACTATCAAGATGCGGTGTTTCTGTATTAGTGTAATCCGTAGGGATATGCGGTAAGCGGGAGATATTGTATTCAGTTACAAAATTACTTAAAAGTTCTAGCTCGTTAAGCTCAGAAATTCTCTTTTCAGTAAGCTTACCCCTAACGGACGATAAAACTAAAGAACTGATGTTGTGATTAAACTTATACTCAATACCGTTACTGGTGAATCGAAAAGCAATATAAATTCCAATAGCGCGACTAGCATCATATTCTCTTCTGCCTACACAGACTTCCCATTTATTAGATGTAGGATCACGAAAATAAATATCTAAACTCTTCTGATTATAAAGTTCCAACAACTTAAAGAAGGCAGGAGATACATCATCACTCCAACTTACGGAGTATTTTTTGTAGCTAGGGTGATCTTTTATAGATGCTATAAGCGTCATATTAAGTTCCTTCTATTATGATTGAAAGAAGTTGCATAATTTATAGTACATAAATTACGTTGGTTTTTTTACTCTTTTTATTTTTAGAAGCATTAAGCCTCTCTTCTGTAGTAAACTTATTTATTATTACGAAAAGTACAAAAGCATAGTTTTACTTTTAGTACCCATGTTAGTACCCATAGACTGCAGTCTTTTAATAAAGGTTTTAAAAATCAAATGAGTAGAGCTGGAATACAGTGGTTCCCAGGTCCAATAAATACATCTGCTTTTGAGCCTGTAATTTTAGCTACCAACAAATGAGCTAAATACTGTTTCGAATAATATGGTAGTACGTGATATGTGGGTAGATTCAAACTTGTTAATTTTTAAAGATAGAAGTTCATAGTGTTGGGCTTTGCTTTAAACGGAAAAATACTGCGCGAGCTATTCTTAAAGAGATCGGCTTAAAATAAATTTTTTAACGAGACTGTAACTAATTTTGTGTAATTGCCTATCTCAAATTACCCTATAGAAGGGTTAAGGATAGGCATATGAATAAGAAAGAACTTGAAGCTTTCGCAAGGGAAGCCGCCAAAGGGATTAAAACCCCTGAGGACCTAAACGAATTTAGCCAGATGCTCAAGAAAATCACCGTTGAAGCGGCACTAAATGCAGAGATGGATGAGCATCTAGGTTATGAGAAGCACCATAAATCAACTTCTACAAACAGTCGCAACGGTAAAAGTACTAAACGAGTTAAAACTGAAGATGGTGAATTTGAACTCGATACTCCTCGTGACCGTGAAGGCTCCTTTGAGCCAAAGTTGGTCAAAAAGAACCAAACCCGCTTTACGTCCATGGACGATAAA